>ERZ773072.378-NODE-378-length-25904-cov-15.558049_pt1 | contig 25904 bp, 24 predicted proteins | sample MGYA00580617_ERZ773072 | MGnify/ENA primary metagenome ERZ773072 (study PRJEB29015, sample SAMEA2737970) | human oral metagenome | biome: human oral; feature: human-associated habitat; material: dental | place: China | collected 2122 ...
TTTCAAAGTAATAAACTTTATAAAGTGTAAACCATTTTTCTATAGCTGTCAAGACTTAACTCCTATATATAGAAGAAAAGTTTATCTGAATGAACAATTTCTCCTTAAAATTCAAACTCTGCCAGCACATCTTGACCACTTGTGACCAGTTTTGCTCCCTCTTGGATCAAGTGGTGGCAACCATCTGAATGGCCATCAAGAATGTTCCCTGGAATGGCAAAAACATCGCGTCCTTCTTCCATAGCTCGCTCACAGGTGATGAGACTACCAGAACGCATCCTTGCCTCTGCTACTATAACTCCACGACACAATCCTGCAATGATACGATTACGGGCTGGAAAGTGAAATTTCAAGGGTTCTTCACCTGGACCGTACTCACTTAGCACTAGATGATGATTTCCAATGTAGTCCTGCAAGCGTTTATTAGCACGTGGATAAAAAACATCCAATCCTGTTCCAATGACAGCAATCGTTCTCCCTCCATTCTGGAGCGCAGCCATATGGGCAGCGGTATCGATTCCTTTTGCTAATCCACTAACCACGATTAACTCGTTTTCTAAACCTTGGATAATTTTCTGGATCGACTTAGCACCTTGACTCGAACAAGAACGACTCCCTACAAGAGCAACCTTTGGAAATTTCAATAAGTCCAGATTCCCTTTGTAAAACAAAAGAGCTGGAGCATCATAAATCTCACTCAGATCCCAAGGATAACAGTCGTCTAGAATCGAGAAGGATGGAAATTTTTGAAACTCCTTCTCCAACTGCGCATCATCAATCTGGAAATAGCGTTCCATAAAGACAGCAGGATTGCGGCAACCAGAGATTTCAGCAATATCTCCTAACAAGAGCTCCTGATCTACGGTCTCGTCATATTCAAGAACAGTTAAGATCTGTTGATTGGTCAGGCCAACTTTGCGCAGTTTATAGATTTCATAGTTATCAATTTTCATAAGAAACTCCATTTCTTTTGCTACTCATCTATCTATTCGTAAAAAAACAAAAAGAAGACCAGTTAGTCTTGATCTCTTTTAAATTATAATATGGTGTAAAGTAAGAATTGAATATAATTGTTTTTACTTAATTATCATTATTTAAAATGTTTAATAAGGCTTTTGACTGATGTTCAATATCTGGATAGACAAAACCTTCAGTAATTCCAAGAAGTTCTAACTCTCTCCGAATCTCTTCTTTGTTGGCAGGATCAATTTTAATGACAGAAAATGAAGTATAGTCCTCCAAGGCTACTTCTTTTTTAAATTTTTTTGGTGTAAATAGAGTTACAGATAGTTTATCTATTGATTCAGAGATTTCCTGTTTTATGTTATCGTGGTCTTTTTTAAACGTGTTTACAAATCGTGGGTAAATAAATGCTCCCTGTTGTTGTCGGATTCTATCAGTTGTCTTTGATGGAATAACTATATGAGCCCTTTGTAAGTCGTTATATATTTTAACAGGGAAGTTCAATCTTTCTCTAACCCTAGCTCTTTGATTTAATAGCTCCATAAATTCTCTTATTTGTTCAGGGTAATTTTGTGTAACAAAACTAGAATTTCTATATTCATATCGAGTTGACAATTCAATATTTTTAATGTTATCTACGGTTATCAATTCAATATCTTTACGATGATAATTATTTTTATTATTTCTTATAAGATTTTCAATTGCCGTAAAAAAATTATTAATAATATTTTGAGGCATAAAATTTAGTGCAGATTTAATAGCTATAGTATGACCTGTATCAAACTTTTCATTAAGTTTATCAGAATAAATATAGACATAACCAGGTTTATCATTATCTTTTTCAACAGCGAAGTACAGAGCAATTAATGGATTTTTTGTGATATCAAGCATTCTTGTTTTAGCACCATAGTGTTATAATTCGGAAATCAATCTTACTAATGAAGTGTTCTCTTGATAATCATCTCTTCCCAGCTCGTTGAGAAGTACTCTGTAGTAGTATTCACTTCCATTGGTTGTTAAATTTTTTTGAAGATAAAGAGAAGGAGTACGGAATTCATAGTAGGAACTTTCTCCTCTGAAATACAAATTGTGTTTTTTATTTAAGTTATTTTGATAGTTATTAAATTCAATATGCTCATAATTAAATAGATCTTTCAAGATAGTATTCACGCTTTTGCGGGTAATAATATTTTTTGTTTCTTTTGGATTATTCATATTTAAAAACCTCTCGAATAATATTCGTCCTATTATATAGTATATCTATATTAATATTATACCACAGTTGGATATTTCTATTCAAGCGGTAACGAATATATACTACTTTTGGGAAATAATATTATACTTATTTGTCAAGGGGAAACAGAAATTTCTTAGAACCAATAGTGTATATTATGATATAATTGATATAAGGGATTTATTTAATTTAAAAAGCAAGTATGTAACTTTTGAGTAACAATAGTTCCTATTATTATATAATGAACGAGGTAAATGATGTTAAAAGGAAATGTTTTTGTGATGGCTGGTGGAGATGGTGTAACAACACCTTATCTTAATACAATCGAAAAGAAGGTTCATAAATCTACTATTGTTTCCATTCTAGAAACTGAAAATGAATGCAATAACATAAAAGAAATTCAAGAATCTGAAGAAGAATCATTCTCTATTTGGGGGTATAGTGAGAGAGATAATAATTTAAAAGGAAATCCACCTAAATCGGGAGATATTATATTTATAACGAAAAATAATGCTGCAATTTATCTAGCTACTGTTTTTAAGGTAATCGAAGCTAAAGGGTTAGACTATATATGGGCAGGTCGAAAAAGTTGGAAGTATAAACTAATACTTAAGAACGTAATTCGAATTTTCATCCCATATCCGGTAGGAGTGGATATTGAGAAATGGTGTGAAATGCATTCTTTTGCACCCAGTTTGTCAAAAATTCAAAATATTAATAAAATTTATAAAGATAGTGAAATAGGATTTAGACATATTATTGGAAGGCAATTGAAAACAGGGGCCATTCAAGGTGCTTTAAAAATAAAAATTCCGGAATATGATAAAACGAAAGAGGAAAAGGACATGAAAATGAAAGATATAGAAATAGTTCTCAGTAGATTAGATGCTTATTGTGGATTAACACACTTTGAATGTATAGTAAAGGAAGTTTGAAATGGTAAATAATACTGGCAATTTTAATTACAGACTAAATTATTCTAATGAAATTGAATCTGTACACTGTGTAGTTGGTGAAAATGGTTCGGGAAAAACAAGGTTGATAAATTCTATATTAGAAAAAAATAAGAATTCATTGGCAAAATTCTATAAGGATTATAAGGATGTATTAGGGTATTCTTTCGTTAAGTATTCTGCTTCGATAGAGTTGAATAAATTACAAACTACTTCTAATGACTCTGTTGATATTTCTACTTCCGCATATCTAAATACGATGGACCTCGTAAACTTGAATCGTGAAGATTCGATCAAACAAGTCAAAGTAGTTATTGATTATTATAAAGAGGGAAATAAAAATACGAAATGGCAAAATTTAATTGAACTATCGGATAAAAAAGTGTTTCTTAGGTTAAATCAAATAGGTGAAGGGATAAATTCATATGATAAACATTACTTAACAGGTAATCCGTTAAATGAAGAATGGGAAAGTAAACTAAAAGAAATAATAAAATGTGTAAATAAAGAAAAGAAAATAATAAAAGTATTATTAAGAAAATTTTTTTCAGTAATTAGTGAATATATTTTCTCAGAATTGAATCATGAACAAATCATCTATTTGATGAGTGAAATAGATCCTAAAACTATACAACCGACTGATCGTTTCTATGATGGTTTGGATAATTTTTTAAATAATAATGCGAAAAAAAAGATCTCTAAGATAAAAGATTTTTTTAAGGATTTAAGTAATATTAGTAGTAATGTTGGAAAAGCTTTTGTATTTATTGAGGAGAATGATAGAAAGTTTTTAGAAGAAATCTTAAAAATTTTAAATAAAAAAGCGTCAAATAATTGGATTTCGAAAGAAGTATTTTCTGTACTGGAATTTGAATGGTCTGGACTCAGTTCTGGTGAGTTAGCTTTACTTAATTTACTTGGACGCTTAAATAGTATAAAAAGTGATCTAAATAGTAATAAAGTGTTAGTATTACTTGATGAAGTTGATCTAGGGCTACATCCTGAGTGGCAAAGAAACTGGGTAAACAGTGTTCTACCTATTATTGGTAAAATTATGAGAAAAAGGAATGGTGTAGTTCGGATAATATTATCAACACATTCACCAATAATTCTTTCAGACTTTCTGGCAGAGGATGTAATATATTTACCAGAAGACAATAATAAACATGATAATTCTGCTAATGAATTTAAGACTTTCGGCCATAATATTTATAGTTTATTTAAGAATTCATTTTTCTTAGAGGCTCCTAAAGGTGCTTTTTCACAACAAGTTATTGAAGACTTATTGAAAATATTTAGGAGTTGCTCAAATGAAGAAATGATTCGACGAAATAAAACATATAAAGCATTTATTAAGAGGTATAGAATAGATTTTAATAAAGATACACCGGCTCAGGATATTCGCGAGTTTTTTGAAAAATTAGTAGATATGATTGGTGAAGATATTATTCGTAATCATTTGAAAATTCAGCTTGAAAGTATAAATTGGGATAAAGAAGAACATCAAATTATAGAGTACGAAAGAAAGATCAAGATGTATCAAGAAAAAATAAAAGAACTTCAAGAAGGAAAAAATGATAAAAATAAATAGTTTTTATAGTCAACAAGAATTAGATAGATATTATGATTTTGTTTTAAGAAAGAAGCCATCGATTGTTAAAACTAATGGTAAGGGAACAGCTATGGTAACTTTATTAAATAGACTTCCGAAGAAAAATTCTCAAAAAATAGAAATTAAGGACGTTTATGAACTACTTACTATGGATTTTACAAAATTAAAAAGATTTTGTGATTCTTTAGCTACAGACAATAAGATATATAAAAAACTTATAAAGCAAAGTGAAAAAGACTTGAGAATTTATAAAAGTTATTATTCTGGAATTTTTCATTTAAAAGATGAAACTATTGGGATTAGAAATAATATGATTTTAGTCAAAAATCTTGATGTAACCGTATGTCCCTATTGTAATAGAAATTATATTAATTCTAGGCACGATAAATTAGGATGTGAGTTTGACCATTATTACAGCAAAGACAAGTTTCCTTTTTTCGCTTTGACACTTTCAAATTTAGTTCCCTCGTGCAGCACTTGTAATAGGATAAAACAGGCCAATGATTATGAATTTTGCCCTTTTGATCTTGAGGAGGATATAGAAGTTAAATTTGTAGTGTCTCCATCAAGTAAGGACAGCAAAATAAAGATTCTTTTTGGTGAGAAATCACAGGAAGATAATATTTTAAAATTAGAAGATGCGTATGAAATTCATAAAAAAGACGTTGCTGAAATGTTTATGAAAGAAGAAAAATATTGTAAAGAATATCGTGATTATTTAATTTCTCTTTTGGGAGATAAAGGTAATATAGTAAATGAATTTTCAGAAGAATTTTTCGATAGTATGATATTTGGAGAGATTGCCAATGATAGTTTTGACGACTATTTAAATCATTCACTATCAAAATTAAAAAAGGATACATATGATTATATAGTTGAGTTGAGAGAAAAGTGAAAAATTAACTTATTAAAGTTTTACATGTAAAATAGGAGGATATGGTTGATGCTCTTTGGATCTAAATACATAGAGTTCTTCTCAAACCAGATCATATGATTTGTGGCAAATTCAACTTAAGATTTTGCCCCTATTTTGCCACACTTTTTAAGAACTAAAGGGAATAATGAAGCATCTTTCTAATACAGTGTGGGTAGAAGAATACCTGAATATAGCCCTTTTTAGTGTATGAGGAAGCATAGTAACTAAATGGTTTATGTTCAGAAGGTAAAGCATAAGAAGCTTGTAAATGCTTGATATAATAGGGTTTATCCAATTTGGATAAACCTTTTTTCTTTGTTTTGCCACAAATTTGCCACACTTATTTAGTTAACGAATCTAATACAGGAATGATGAGATCTTTTGTTTTTTTGTGTAAGGTACAAATAGATATCTGTGCCACGACTTCCTCGTGTATGCCCAACACGATCTTGAATTGCTTCGACTGGAATTCCTTTCTTAGCTAAAAAGCTAATATGTGTGTGACGAAAAATGTGAGTTGAAATATGCTTATTGAATCTTTGGTTCGATATTTTAAATATAGGAAAAATAAATTTTAAAAATACTAATTAAGAAAATATTGAAATAATAGTAATTGAACATATGGTATAATAAAATGAAATCAAGTGCTGGCAACACATCTAACCTAAATCTAAACAGTATAAAATTACGAGGAGATTATAAGATGAACAATTATATAAAATTAAATGAAGATAGATGGAATAATGTAAAAAATGACTATACTGAGCCATTGACACAGGAAGAATTAGAAGAAGTTAGAAAGCATCCAATTTCTGTCGCCTTAACTGTGGGGAAAAAAGTTCCGACAGAATGGTTTGAAAAAGCCAAGGGAAAAAAGATATTAGGTTTAGCTTGTGGTGGTGGACAGCAGGGTCCCGTTTTTGCTGCAAAAGGTTATGATGTCACCATCATGGATTTTTCTAAATCACAATTAGAAAGAGATGAAATGGTTGCAAAACGAGAAGGCTTAAAAATCAATACCGTTCAAGGCGATATGACAAAAGCATTTCCATTTGAAGATGAAACTTTTGATATTGTTTTTAATCCGGTTTCAAATGTATATATAGAAGATTTAGAAAACATGTATAAAGAAGCCTCTCGAGTATTGAAAAAGGGCGGTTTGTTAATGGTCGGATTTATGAATCCTTGGATATACATGTATGATGCTGACACTGTATGGAACAAACCCGATGAGGAATTACTTTTAAAGTTTGCACTACCTTTTAATTCAAGAGACCTTGAAGAGGAAGGTAAAATCACCATCAATCCAGAATATGGATATGAATTTAGTCATACCTTAGAAAGTCAGATTAGAGGACAACTAAAAAACGGTCTCGCTATGATCGATTTTTATGAATCATGTGATAAAAGGCATCGATTGTCACCTTATGGAAATGACTACATCGCTACACTCTGCATTAAACTATGATATTATAGAACGTACTTCTGAAGAATAGCTCATTTTATTTTACGATTAGAATTTGTCCATCACCAAAACACAGCAGGTGTGTTGGGAGCCTATTATCATTTTATACTCAATGAAAATCAAAGAGCAAAGTGAAGCTGACGTGGTTTGAAGAGATTTTCGAAGAGTATTAAAACAAAATAATCCTAGTTTGGTTTAACCAAACTAGGATTTTCTAACACGTTTTTGTCTACGATAGCCGTTGAGTTTTTTATTTTCCCAATAGCTGTTAAAGATTTTTTCCTTGCTCTCGCGATTGATTTCTAAAAAGTAGGCATAAATCAAATCTATTAAAATGAGCATAGGGAGTTGAGCGGAAATACGCTGGATGTAAGAAGATTGACTATGACTTGCGACAAGGACTGTTTCGGTATAGGCCTGACTATTTTTGTTTGGAGCGCTGGTAAAGAGAATGGTCTTGGCCCCCATTTCCTTGGCATCCAACAAACTATCGAGGACGGATTGAGTAGTTCCTGATAGAGAAAAGCCAAGCACCAAACAGTTTTCATCCATGATACTGGTCGTCCATGCAAAGCCGTCCTGATCGGTTAAGGCTTCACAGACCACACCCAGACGCATGAAACGCAATTTCATTTCACGAGCGACAAGACCGGAACTGCCTGTTCCAAAGAAGTAGACACGCTCAGCATCTTCGATTAACTGGGCAACGCGCTCCAGTTGTTCTTCGTCGATCAAATCCTGCGTTTGTTCTCGCATGATACTGTAGCTTCGCAAAACACGTTTGGTCAAAGGACTATGTTTGTGAGAACGAGTGTCCTGTTTGCTAGCCTGGTGCTGATATTGAAAAACAAATTCTCGATAGCCAGTAAAGCCACATTTTTTTGCAAAACGGGTAAGGGCAGCTTGAGAAACATGCAGTTTTTGAGTAACCTGTTGCGATGATAGATCATCCACAATCGTATCTACCTGCAAAAAATAACGAGCGATTTCCTGCTCTAACTCTGTTAACTCTTCAAAATGAAGATCAATAATAGTTGTGATATCCTGCTTTTTCATGGAGCTCCTTTTCATGAGTCAAACTCTTAAAAGTTGACGATTGCCTGCTTATTAACATCATTATATCATAGAAGATAGGATAACTAAATAAAAAGGCATTTTCAGTTAAAAGTCAAAAAATACTTCTCCTTTTCCAAGAGTTTCTTCGTAAAATATGGTACAATGAAGAGTACTGGTTTCTAGTCAAATCCTAGATTTTTTAGGTGGATTTGTCAGGGAAAACTGGAATTTTTCTAGAAAAGAGTCTTAGTTGTATGAGAAAATTCAATAGCCATTCGATTCCGATTCGGCTTAATTTACTGTTTGCGATTGTTATCCTGCTGTTTATGGCTATTATCGGTCGACTTTTATACATGCAGGTACTGAATAAAGATTTCTATGAAGCAAAGTTGGCATCAGCCAGCCAGACTAGGGTGACAACCAGTTCAGCTCGAGGGCAGATTTATGATGCAACAGGGAAACCCTTGGTAGAAAACACTGTTAAGCAGGTTGTTTCTTTCACACGAAACAATAAGATGACGGCAGCAGAGTTAAAGGAGACGGCTAAAAAACTGCTGACATATGTGAATGTCACCTCCCCTGAACTCACAGATCGTCAGATTGCGGACTATTATTTGGCTGATCAAGAAATTTACAAGAAAACAGTCGGGGCTCTTCCAAGTGACAAACGCCTAGATTCAGATGGGAATCGCTTATCAGAAGCGACCCTCTACAATAATGCGGTTGAAAGTGTCAACGTGAGTCAGCTTAACTATACGGATGAACAGAAAAAGGAAATCTATCTATTTAGTCAGCTCAATGCAGTTGGAAATTTCGCAACGGGAACCATTTCAACAGATGCCTTAGATGATACCCAAGTTGCACTTGTAGCTTCTGCATCCAAGGAATTACCGGGCATTAGCATTTCAACCTCATGGGACAGAAAAGTACTGGACACTTCTCTATCGTCTATCGTCGGTAGCGTTTCAAGTGAAAAGTCAGGTCTTCCAGCAGAGGAAGTTGACGCTTATCTCAATAAAGGATACTCTCTCAATGACCGAGTGGGAACTTCTTATCTTGAAAAGCAATATGAAGATGTCCTCCAAGGTAAACGCTCCGTCAAAGAAGTTCATCTTGACAAACACGGAAACATGGAAAGTGTGGAAAATGTCGAGGAAGGAAGCAAAGGAAACAATATCAAATTAACGATTGACCTAGCTTTCCAAAATGGAGTGGATGACCTACTTAAGAGCTACTTTAATTCCGAGTTGAGTAACGGTGGAGCTAAGTATTCGGAAGGAGTCTACGCTGTCGCTCTTAATCCTAAAACAGGTGCAGTTCTAGCCATGTCAGGTATTAAGCATGATGTTGAATCAGGTAAACTGAGCTCAGACTCTCTAGGAACAGTCACCAATGTCTTTGTGCCAGGGTCTGTTGTAAAGGCGGCAACCATTAGTTCTGGCTGGGAAAACGGTGTCTTGTCAGGCAATCAGACCTTGCTTGACCAGCCCATAGTCTTTCAAGCTTCCTCACCTATCAATTCATGGTACACCTTGTCCTACGGATCCTTTCCTATCACAGCAGTGGAAGCACTAGAGTACTCCTCTAATACCTACATGGTGCAAACAGCACTGGGAATCATGGGACAGACTTACCAACCCAATATGATGGTAGCAACGAGCCAATTAGAGACAGCAATGGGCAAATTGCGATCAACCTTTGGAGAATACGGACTAGGAGCTTCAACAGGGATTGACCTTCCAGATGAATCAACAGGTTTTATACCAAAAGAGTTTGATTTGGCCAACTATCTAAATAATGCCTTTGGTCAGTTTGATAACTACACCCCTATGCAGTTAGCCCAGTATGTCGCAACCATTGCAAACAATGGCGTACGTTTAGCTCCTCACATCGTTGAAGGTGTTTATGGAAACAATGACCAAGGTGGCTTAGGCAGTCTGGTTCAAGAAACAGCCACTAAGGAACTAAACAAGGTCAATATCTCAGAATCAGATATGGCTATCTTGCAGCAAGGCTTCTATCAAGTCTCTCATGGAACAAGTGCTCTGACAACTGGTCGTGCCTTTTCAAATGGCGCAGCCGTTTCCATCAGCGGGAAAACGGGTACTGCCGAAAGTTACGTTAACGGTGGCCAAAAATCCGACAATACCAACGCCGTAGCCTATGCGCCAACCGATAATCCGCAGATTGCAGTCGCAGTTGTTTTCCCGCATAATACGAATCTAACTAATGGTGTCGGACCTTCAATTGCGCGTGACATTATCAATCTATACAACCAACACCATCCAATGAACTAGAAAGGAAGCCATGCTTTACCCAACACCTATAGCTAAGCTGATTGACAGTTATTCTAAACTTCCAGGTATCGGGATTAAGACAGCAACCCGACTGGCCTTTTATACCATTGGGATGTCGGATGATGACGTCAATGAATTTGCAAAAAATCTCCTTGCAGCCAAGCGAGAATTGACCTATTGCTCTATTTGTGGGCGTTTGACAGATGATGATCCTTGTTCTATCTGTACCGATCCTAGCCGTGACCAGTCTACGATTCTGGTTCTGGAGGATAGCCGAGATGTTGCTGCTATGGAAAATATCCAGGAATACCACGGGCTTTATCATGTTTTACACGGTTTGATTTCCCCTATGAATGGAATTAGCCCAGATGACATCAACCTCAAAAGTCTCATGACTCGCCTCATGGATAGCGAAGTTTCAGAGGTCATCGTGGCCACCAATGCAACAGCAGATGGTGAGGCGACCTCCATGTATATCTCTCGACTACTTAAACCTGCAGGGATTAAGGTCACTCGTCTAGCAAGAGGTCTAGCAGTCGGAGCTGATATCGAATATGCGGACGAAGTAACGCTCCTAAGAGCCATTGAAAATCGTACAGAACTTTAGTCTGTAAGGATATAGAACAGGCAATTAGTTAGCAGATAAGAGTTTAAGAAATCAAGAGACTGGATTTATTTTTAATCCAGTCTCTTTTGTGCTATTCAAGTTTAAAAAAATAAACAAATGTGATATACTAAAAAGCGAGTATTCTAGTAGAAATAGGACAATCATATGAAACAAACAATTATTCTATTATATGGTGGACGCAGTGCAGAGCGTGAAGTGTCTGTATTGTCAGCTGAGAGTGTCATGCGTGCGGTTAACTATGACCGTTTTGAAGTCAAAACTTTCTTTATCAGCCAGTCTGGTGATTTTATCAAAACCCAAGAATTTACCCAAACTCCTGGCCAAGATGAACGTCTCATGACCAATGAAACGATTGATTGGGACAAGAAAATTGCTCCAAGTGCCATCTACGAAGAAGGCGCAGTTGTTTTTCCAGTTCTTCATGGACCTATGGGAGAAGACGGTTCCGTTCAAGGTTTCCTAGAAGTCTTGAAAATGCCTTATGTCGGTTGCAACATCTTGTCTTCAAGCCTTGCTATGGACAAAATCACGACTAAACGTGTCTTGGAATCTGCTGGGATTGCCCAAGTCCCTTATGTAGCCATCGTTGAAGGGGATGACTTGGCTTCTAAGATTGCAGAAGTTGAAGAAAAATTAACCTATCCAGTCTTTACTAAACCATCCAATATGGGTTCTAGTGTTGGTATTTCTAAGTCTGAAAATAAAGAGGAACTCCATCAAGCTCTCGAACTCGCCTTTAAATATGATAGCCGTGTCTTGGTAGAGCAAGGCGTCAATGCGCGTGAAATCGAAGTTGGGCTTTTAGGAAACTATGATGTCAAGAGCACTCTACCTGGTGAAGTTGTCAAGGACGTAGCCTTCTATGACTATGAAGCCAAATACATCGATAACAAGATTACGATGGATATTCCAGCTAAGATTAGTGATGATGTAGTAGCAGTCATGCGTAAAAATGCAGAAGCTGCCTTCCGTGCTATTGGCGGGCTTGGTCTCTCACGTTGTGATTTCTTCTATACAGATAAGGGAGAAGTTTTCCTAAATGAGCTCAATACCATGCCAGGATTTACCCAGTGGTCTATGTATCCCTTGCTCTGGGACAATATGGGGATTAGCTATCCAGAACTAATCGAGCGATTGGTTGAGCTTGCTAAAGAAAGCTTTAACAAGCGTGAAGCGCACCTATTGTAAAGATAGCTATAAGGGCGGGGCAAGACTCCCTGCCCCTTTTTAAAGGAGTAAACATGAAACTTACGATTCACGAAGTTGCGCGTGTTGTCGGTGCAAAAAATGATGTGACAAGCTATACGGACAGCCCACTAGTCAAGGCAGAGTTTGATAGTCGTTTGATTGGACCTGGTGATCTATTTGTGCCACTCAAGGGGGCGCGTGATGGTCATGACTTTATCGAGACAGCATTTGAAAACGGCGCTGCTGTAACCCTGTCAGAGAAGGAAGTAGCAGATCATCCTTACATTTTAGTAGAGGATGTTTTGGCAGCCTTTCAGGCTCTTGCAGCTTATTACCTTCAAAAGACAGGAGTAGATGTCTTTGCTGTTACAGGTTCAAATGGGAAGACAACGACCAAGGATATGTTGGCTCATTTGCTTTCTACAAGCTACAAAACCTACAAAACGCAAGGAAATTACAATAACGAGATTGGACTGCCTTATACAGTTCTCCATATGCCGGATGATACTGAGAAGTTGGTCTTGGAAATGGGACAGGATCACTTGGGGGATATTCATCTTTTGTCTGAACTGGCTCATCCGAAAACAGCTATTGTGACTCTGGTCGGAGAGGCACATTTGGCCTTCTTCAAGGACCGTTCTGAGATTGCCAAAGGTAAATTACAGATTGCTGATGGTATGGGAAAGGGTGCCTTACTTTTAGCACCAGCTGATCCTATTGTAGAGGATTATCTACCTGCTGACCAAAAAGTAGTTCGTTTTGGTCCAGGTGCAGAACTCGAAATTACAGAATTGATTGAGCGCAAGGATAGCTTGAGTTTTAAGGCTAATTTCTTAGAGAAATCCCTTGATTTGCCAGTAACTGGAAAGTACAATGCGACCAATGCTATGATTGCTTCTTATGTCGCCCTGCAAGAAGGAGTGACTGAGGAGCAGATAGGTCAAGCCTTCCAAAATCTAGAGTTGACCCGAAATCGTACCGAGTGGAAAAAGGCTGCCAACGGTGCAGATATCTTATCAGATGTCTATAATGCCAACCCAACAGCCATGAAGTTGATTTTAGAAACTTTCTCTGCTATCCCAGCTAATGAAGGTGGCAAAAAAATAGCAGTTTTGGCGGATATGAAAGAACTTGGAGACCAGTCTGTTCAACTCCATAATCAAATGATTTTGAGCCTGTCACCTGATGTACTTGATACCGTTATTTTCTACGGTGAAGACATTGCGGAATTGGCCCAACTAGCCAGTCAAATGTTCCCAATCGGTCATGTTTATTACTTTAAGAAAACAGCTGAGGAAGACCAGTTTGAAGCCATGGTTAAGCAGGTCAAGGAAAGTCTTGGTGCAAATGACCAAATTCTACTTAAAGGTTCCAACTCTATGAATCTAGCCAAGCTAGTAGAAAGTCTAGAAAATGAGCACAACTGATTTCGCCAAAGCTATGCAGAGAATGTTAGCCATTACCGATACTGGGTTGACCTATACAAAGGATCCATTTGATCGTGAACGTTATGAGGATTTACGTCAGATTTTATGGAGTGTTTTGCAGGATCAAACAGAGCTCAATCAAGAGGAATTGACTGCAATTTTAAAACCAACAGGTAGCTATGCAACTCCCTTGATGGATGTGCGAGCTTGGATTGTTCAAGACCAGAAGATTTGTTTGGTTAGAGGACAAGGAGAGGATACTTGGGCATTACCTGGTGGCTTTGGTGAGGTAGGATATTCTCCCAAGGAAAATATCCGAAAAGAAGTTCAGGAAGAAACAGGATTTTCAGCAGAAGTAGGCTCTTTATTGGCAGTTTTTGATACCAACCGCTTTCAACTTCAGAACAAGCAGTATGCCAAGTTCGTCTTTGACTGTCAGTTATTAGATGGACAATTTCAAGAAAATCAAGAAGTTGCTGAATTAGGATTTTTTGACATTTCGGCTCTCCCTCCCTTATCTGAAAAAAGAATAACCAAGGAACAAATGGATATTCTATGGCAGGTTTATCAGGGTGAGCGGGAACAATATGTCGATTAGAAGTTTTACTTTATATTAAGATTGACAGTTTCTTTTACACAAAATTATAAGAAATAAATGTAAGCTAGGCTCTATAGAGATGAGTAGGAGGCCTGCTTATATGAAAATGAGGAAAGTTATATGAATATTTGGGATGCTTTACTTACTACCCAGGCGTCGGAGCCACCCCAATTTGGATTTACTTGGTACGCAAGTACATTTGCCTTACTGTTTTTGACAATTTATCTTGCTTATCGCTATCGTGAAAATAAGGTTTGTCAACGATTTTTCCAGATTATACAGGCAATTCAGTTAATCTCGCTTTACAGCTGGTATTGGATCAATCAGTTCCCACTGTCAGAAAGCTTGCCTTTTTATCATTGCCGATTAGCTATGTTTGTAGTTCTACTACTACCAGGTGTTTCAAAAACCAAACAGTATTTTGCTTTGCTTGGAACCTTCGGGACGATTGCAGCTTTTGTTTATCCAATCCCAGACGCTTACTCTTTCCCACACATCGTTATTTTGTCCTTTATTTTCGGACATCTAGCCCTTCTTGGAAATTCCTTGATTTATCTTTTAAACAACTACGATGCTCGTCTGTTGGATTTCAAAGGTATTCTTATACTGACCTCTTTACTCAATGGTTTGATTTTTATAGTCAATTTATTGACGGGTGGAGATTACGGTTTTATGACAAAACCACCATTGGTGGGAGACCATGGTCTTGTGGTTAATTATATCATTGTCACTCTATTTTTGACTTGTGCTATTTTCCTCTTCTCTAAAGGTTTTCAAGTCATCACTCAGGAGAAGGCAGAAAGAAGATTGAAAATCTGGCAGAAATAAAAAATATTTTCCCAACCGCTTGACTTTTATCTGAGAATTTTGATACAATAGTAGGCGGTATTGTTTACCCCATTTGTAAGGCCCCGGAACCTTTCAAATACCCCGCGGACCGGAACATCCGCCCTGTAAACAAAAACGATATTCATATAGGAGAAATCATGAACAAAACTACATTCATGGCTAAACCAGGCCAAGTAGAACGCAAATGGTACGTTGTTGACGCAACTGATGTACCTCTTGGACGCCTTTCAGCAGTTGTTGCTAGCGTACTTCGCGGAAAAAACAAACCAACATTCACACCACACACTGATACAGGTGACTTCGTAATCGTTATCAATGCTGAAAAAGTTAAATTGACTGGTAAAAAAGCAACTGATAAGATCTACTACACTCACTCAAACCACCCAGGTGGATTGAAACAAATCTCTGCTGGTGAACTTCGTTCTAAAAATGCAGTACGTTTGATCGAAAAATCAGTTAAAGGTATGCTTCCACACAATACTCTTGGTCGCGCTCAAGGTATGAAATTGAAAGTATTCGTTGGAGCTGAGCACACTCACGCTGCACAACAACCAGAAGTTCTTGATATTTCAGGACTTATCTAAGGAAAGGAACAATAAAGTATGTCACAAGCACAATATGCAGGTACTGGACGTCGTAAAAACGCTGTTGCACGCGTTCGCCTTGTTCCAGGAACTGGTAAAATCACTGTTAACAAAAAAGATGTTGAAGAGTACATCCCACACGCTGACCTTCGTCTTGTTATCAACCAACCATTCGCAGTTACTTCAACTGTAGGTTCATACGACGTTTTCGTTAACGTTGTTGGTGGTGGATACGCTGGTCAAGCAGGAGCTATCCGTCACGGTATCGCTCGTGCCCTTCTTCAAGTAGACCCAGACTTCCGCGATTCATTGAAACGCGCAGGACTTCTTACACGTGACTCACGTAAAGTTGAACGTAAGAAACCAGGTCTTAAGAAAGCTCGTAAAGCATCACAATTCTCAAAACGTTAATCAATACGATTATATCAATGTTTACAGACATTCAAGAATTTACTCTTGGATGTCTTTTTTTGTTTCAAAAAATCAAAGTTCACCCCAAAATTTCTATCATTGATTCTTGAGATGATAACATGAAAGCCCACTAGATTTACACTATGCCATTTTACTTGAGTATTTACACAAAACTTTTGACAGTACCGAACAATTTCAAAAGAAACAAGCTATTTTATTTCGCAACACATTTGATATTAATAGAATGTATTTTATGAAAATGGTATAATTGTGAAAAATAGATTAAAATTTAAGGAGAGTTCCTCATGTTTGAAGAGATACAAAACTATGATGGTGAATCATATTCATTTGATATAGATTCATCGCCTCGAGTGTTTGAATTATATAAAAAGATTTATTCTAAAAATATACAAAAAAAATATCGTATAGCTTCCCCTACATTTTTTAAATATGATAAAGAAAGAGCCCGCTATATTAACATGCCGGAAGCAGATTATCAAAATAGATTATATGCATTGCCAGTTACTGTATCTTCAAAAAAAACTATTTTAATTAATGATAGTCCATATGAATTATATGATGCAGTAGAGAGATTATCAGGAGATTGTTTTTTTAATTTTAATAGTAACAAAATATATAAGTTTAAAAAATATGATGGAATTGATGAAAAAAAGTTAGAAAAATGTAGTAAAATGCATTATTCAATATATAATATGGTATTGTTACAAACTGTAGGTAATATGCAGAAGAGTAAGCAGCAAGGATTAAAACTTTCTAATGTTGAGTATGAGAAACTTGATAGAGGAGATACTTTTGTTTACCTGTTAAATGAATTTTATGAAAATGGAAATGATGAGATTCTACAATCATCTTCTAAAAACAATAAGGAGAGTCTGAAAGAATATTTGAATAGTTTTAGTTTAGAAGAATACTGTTGTGAAATGCTTCAAATTGACGATTATGATTTTATAAAAAAACTTATTAACAATGGTGGGAAAAAGATAGATAGTATTAATGTAAACAATTATTTAGATATAGCTATTGAATTTTGGGAAAAGAGAAAAGCAACAATAGATACATACATCAATAAATAACTGACAGTATAAAGATTGTGAATAATTTTACGCTTTTATATTAATTTTATAAATTGGGTAATAAGTAAAAAAGCTATTAAGTGAAAAAGGAAAGAACTTAGTAGCTTGAGAGTAGGTCTATCTAATTAGATAGACAGAAGTAAAGAAAAGTTATTTTGTTGGAAAGATCCCTCTTCTCAGAGTGCCAAAGTTTAGCAAGGTGCTTTGTGTCAATTACCATCGCTTTCCCAGTCAAGCTCTTTAGGGATTCATAATCATACCCAAGGTATTCTATTACGCCCTTTAGCGAAGCCAGTTCACTTTACTATACGGGAAAGTGCGAAAGTCCGAAATGCGTGGAAGCCCATAAAATATTTTATATCTTCACTTCATCCATAAACAGACTTGATTTTTCTTACCAAAACATTTACAATAAAGGTACGAAGTTTATGTGTAGTTCTGATGGTCAGTCCTCTGGTTGTCAGACGCGCTTTTTATTTAATTGTCAATGATCATAATGCCGATAGCTAGGTATTATTATTTTTAAATCCGATATAACCATCAGCTATATTTATATTATATAACCATTAGTTATATTTATCAAGAGATTGTTTTAAAAAGTTAAAAATATTTTTAGAGGTCAAAAATGGAATTTTCGGAACGCTTAAAAACCCTTCGGAAAGAAGCCGGACTCACTCAAGTTGATGTAGCTGAAAAACTAGGAATTTCCCAACCAGCTTACGCTTCTTGGGAACGTGGAGTAAAAAAACCAACACAAGATAATTTAGTTAAGATAGCTCAAGTTTTGAATGTATCGGTGGATTACTTAGTTGGAAATTCAGATAATACAGAAGATGAATTAGATAACATTGAGTTGCTTTTCCGTATGAACTCAAAAGGATTGACTGATGAGGAAAAGGAAATTTTTAAGAAAGAGTTGATTGAGTTTATGGAAGAAAGGAAAAAGGCTTTTGAAGAAGCACGATAACATAATTCGAGAGATAATAAGTCTATACAGAATAAAAATAGCACACAAAAAAAGAAAATATCTAATAAAAACACATCTAGAGGAGAGTAGAAAATTTTCTAATTTTAATTTGTCGCCTTTATTTGATCGAAAAGACATAATACTAGAGAATTACTTAGTTTCAGATATTTTATATTGTTATTTTTGTATGGAATTTAGTATCTCAGAAAATAAACAGGCATTTTATGCAAATACACTAGTCAGATTATTAGGTTCATTTCTTGACTTGTATGCGCAAGTTTTAAATAATTTTTATGATTTAGAATTAAATCCTCTCAGAAAGTATATTGCACCCACTATATTTTCAGAAGGAATTGTTACTCAAGCAATAAATGGTGTTAAAGATTCTGATAAAAAATATAAATCAGTAAGTCTTAATACAGTTATCAAGAAAATAAAAAGTAAGTATCAAACAAATGAATACTTCGAAGCAATTGAAAAAATTCTAGACGAAGATGAAATACAATCTATGAGCATATTAAGGAATTATGAGACTCACTATCAGCCTATTTTTTCTAAATATAATCAAAGCTATAGGTTTGATAGTAATGGCTTGTATAATAAAAGTTTTTCTACAAATGGCTCTATTTATGATAAAGGTGAATTTGATAAATTCAAGGAACTTTCACAAAAAGTAATTAATTTATATTTAAGTCTAGTTTACTATTTTAACAAAATGCTATTTGATAGAAAATTAATAGAACATGACAAAAAACCGGAAGAGGTATACATTCTTCAATGTCCCGGATGTTCAGAAAAATTTTTATTTACGGAACTTCAAAAATTGACTTATGATTATGGTTTAAGCATTAGCATAGAACATAAAGAATGTTCTTCAAAGAATTGTCTTACATGGACTAACAAAAAAATGAATGTTCACCCTGAGAGGTATACTCAGATGATGCTCCAAGAGTATGAAGCAATGAACAATGGCGAATTAAAGATTTATAACGACAAAGGCGAGGAGATATTTCTTTAAACAATATTTTTAAAAATAATATTTAAATATTCTAAGTAGACAATTGTCTACTTACTTTTATACAACAAACTAAACCTTTATGGTTTAGTTTGTTTGCGATTTATACTTAAAGGAGGAGGTAGCATTCTTTGGATGAATTGTATACAAGAATAAGTAAGTCTACAAAACATGTGTTATACTAGTACATGAAGGATAACGATATTTCATTATTAAATTATAATTTCAATTACTTCTTTCAACATTGTGTTCAAAAATATCAAATTCAAGTGATTAGTCACCACTTCTCAAGTCATAAGATTGAAGGATTGACTGTTATTGATGAATTAGGTATTAGTTTTTCTTATGAAAAGGATAATCCAATTGTAAAGCAGAATTTTACTCTGTGTCATGAACTAGGGCATTTCATACTTAAGCATGAAGGCACTTATTTTGCTGAATCTATTGATAATCAGGAGAATCTACTAGAGCGAGAAGCGAATATTTTTTCTGCTGTAGTATTAATGCCTGACATTGTTTTGTTATCTAAGATCTATTATAGTTGCGACACCTTTCAACACATTCAAAATAGTCTGGATGTTTCAAAGCAGGCATTGTTCTTTCGCCTTTTAGATCTTCTTAGAGAGTATTATCCCGAACAAGAAAGTACCATTAAACAAGCTATCGATGCTTATATTGATGGGCAAAATGCTTCTCTACTCCTTTTGTTTCACGGCATCAAAGAACAGATTATAAAGGAGCTCAACAACTACCAGACTTCTCTAATCAATAAGATAGAGCGATCTGTGAGCAAAAGGGGCTTCGTGACTAGTCAAGAATATCCCGAACTTTTAAAACTAGAGAACTGGAAAGCAATAAAGACTTGCCATGATAATCTAAAAGTATGGCTCATTTATGACAAAGGAAAATCTATAGCTTATGTTTGGGATAAAAATAGACTAACAGACAAAGAGGCAAAGCAAAAAGCCGAATTGAAACTATTATTAATGTGAGAAAAACTATGTATCAACCAGAAAAACTAAAGATTCGTAGAAAAGAGCTAAAAATGACTCAAAAAGATATTGCGGATCGATTAGATATTAGTTATCAAGCCTATTCCGCATGGGAACGTGGAGTAAAAAGACCATCTAGGGAAAAAGTAGAGCGGTTAGAGCAGATTCTAAATGTCCCAAAAGGTTATTTTACTGAGGTCGAAATCGTTCGACTATATAATACTTTATCGGATGAAGGTAAGAATAATGCACTTAGTTATGTCAGAGGCCTAGTTCAAAAAGAAAAATGTAAGAACGTTGTTTCAATATCAGAAAAACTATACGAATACCATGTTTACGAACAAATGTCTGCTGGTATCGGTTCATCGGTGTATAACGATCAAAACTATGATACTGTCTATTTTGATGAAGGACTAGCCCACGATTTCGCTTCATGGATTTCTGGTGACTCAATGGAACCCAAATATCAAAATGGTTCTGTGGCTCTTATTCGTGAAACAGGGTTTGATTACGATGGTGCAGTATATGCAGTAGTCTGTAATAATCAAACATACATTAAAAGAGTTTACCAGGAAGAACAGGGTTTACGGTTAGTTTCTATCAATCCAAAATATCGAGATATTTTTCTTTCGTATGATGAAGATCCTAGAATTGTAGGTATTATTGTTGGGAATTTCTTACCTGTTGAACAGTAGTATTATTAATGTAAAATAATAATAGTGTATTTTTTTGTTTATGGAGATTGAAAATGAGAAAAGAAAATAATGAAATAAAAAAGGCATATGATGAATTACTGAAAACTAAAAATAAATGTGGGAAATATAGTAAAACATTGTTTCACATCCATACCCCAGTATCCCATGATTACAGATTGTTTAAAGTTTGGAACGATTTATCTGAGAAAGAATGGAACAAACTAGCTATAGAAGATTATCTTTTAGAAGTTAAAAAAAATAAGCTTTTTCCAGAGGAATATTTTAAAACAAAAGATGGTGATAGCATTATTTATAATAACTATCAAAAAAATGGTTTTGAAGATGAAAAAGAGCAAATATCATTTTTGGTAGTTGCTCAGAGTTTATATCGAGAAAATATTTCAACAATAGTGGTTTCTGATCATAATACAATTTCAGGAATTAAGAAAATGGAAAAAGCTATAAAAATTGTATCTGAATTGAATATCAATAAAGGTAAGGAATATATTGAAGTAATAAATGGGGTGGAAATTTCATGTGCTGATAGAATACATGTTCTTGTAGCTTTTCCAAATGAGAAAAGTGAAATTATCAAAAAATGGCTAGAAGAAAACCTTATGGGTATTAAAGAGGGTTCATATAAAGCTAGTTTAGATGTTATTGACACTTTTAATAAGGAAGAATTTATCACTTATATTGCTCATATAAATAGTTCGGATATATTTAAAGATGGAAAACTCTTTACTAATGCTTATAAGAAAAAATTATTTTCGAAAGAATATTTGAAGTATATTGGAGTTTCAAATAAAGACAGTATTTCAAATGTAAGAAATTACATTTCCAAAATAAATAAAGGCGTGAATCCATTTTTTATTCTGGATAATGATTCACATTATATTGAAAATCATTCTATTAATCCCATGTGGATAAAATTCAGTAAGAGAAGTTATAAACAATTGAAAGAATCTTTATCAGAGTATGATGTTACAGTAAAATTAGACAAACCAAATAAAAAAATAAAAAAAGTTATACGAGGTATATATTTACCTACGAATAAAGAGGCTTTTTTGTCAAGTAATAAGAAATTTAAAATTTTGTTTTCCGACTCATTAAATAGCATTATAGGAGGAAGAGGGACTGGGAAAAGTACTATTTTAGAATTAATTCAATTTGTTCTTTCACAAAAAGCTGACTCAAAACAGAAGTTAGAATTTTTATCTAAACATTCAAAAGTCTATTTATGGTATGAAATGCTTGAAAAACAATACATAATTGAGTTGAATCTCCCTAAACAAAAGGAGAATGAAGACATCTATGATTTATATCAAGTTAGAACAAGAAGTACTGATAAATATTGGTTTCATGAAGATAGAATAAAATCAAAGATAATAGAAAATCATTTATTAATTTATGAAATTCTAGATGATGAAAAAATTATTAAAGTACCAAAAAGAAAGAAAGAATCATTACTTAATGAAATGTTTGATAGTAGATATTCTGTTAACGAATTAGTTAATTCTGCGAGTAGTGGCAAAATAGATGATTTTCTACGTGGTACACTTTTCAAGGATAGAAAGAACAAAAAATATATCTTCTCCGAAAAAATTGATAAAATAGAAAAGATAATTCCAGCAATTGAATCTGCTGATGAGAAATTAAGTAAACAATATAATTTTATAAATTCAATTATTGATAATTTTAATAACCAACAAACGGGGAATTTACAAATTGTTTATAAGCAGGAACTTAAGTATCTTTTACCGGACCACTTTGAAACATGGTTTTTCCCACCAGGAAAAAATTTAAAAAGGCCTTTCAAAGGGTACATGCTGTCCTGTGAAGATATTATTGACTACTTATCATTTGTTTTTGATAAGATAGGATTTACAAATTTTGTAAAAATGATGAATGATAGGGAAATTTTTTATGAGAATCAACTAATTCAAATTGCAAATCAGGGGAACTCTAATTTAATTTATCCCGATTTGTCTTTAATAACGGTTAAAAATTCAAATGTACATGATGTTTTTGATGAAATTTTCAACATTTGGGACAAACTAGATCTATTTAGCATAGAAGACTACTTGAAGGATACATATAATAATTGTGAAAAGCTCTCTTTAGAATTCAATATTAACTCGAAGGTTACAGATAAAAATAAGAAAGCAATTTTTAAAGATGTTACTAACTTAAGTTTAGGTCAAAAAGTGGTTGCAATGCTTGATTTTATTCTTGCATATTCTGAATTAACTGATGATAATCGTCCATTGCTAATTGATCAACCAGAGGATAACTTAGATTCCAGATATATTTTTAATAATTTGGTCAAAATATTACGAGATGTAAAATCAAATCGTCAAATTATTATTGCTACACATAATGCTACAATTGTGACAAATGCATTGTCAGATTTAGTTATATTAATGAAATCTAATGGTGAACATGGGTGGATTGAAAACTCCGGATATCCAAGTGAAGATAAAATAAAAAAATATATTGTTGATTATCTTGAAGGTGGAATAGAATCTTTTAAACATAAAGTTAAAATATATAAAAGTATTATTTAATTAAAATAGTTGAGTCATAGTTTTTTGATTTAAAGAAATTCTTTCTACAATAGTTGTTAATTAGAAGAATTATTTTCCTTTAAAATATAGTAATAAAAAGGGATATTTGCTATTCATTTCACCAATTTTATTTATATTTAAGCATGCTAAAGTAAGCCCAACTTTATCTCTATTATATGACTTTACAAAAAGAAAAGCCCTCAGAAGCTTGGGTTCTAAGAACTTTGTCTTCAATCTGAAAAAGTATATTTTTAATTTAAAAAACATACTTTTTGTAATACTAAATTTTATATAATAGATACAATTACTTTTAAAACACTTCTTCCCTATCCATAGGTGGATAGGGTTTTTCGTTGTTCATTACACGTTCTAAACATTCAATACTAGATCTTAGGTGAAACATTTCATGTTTTCTATATTTTTCATCCTGTGAGTTTAATAGTTCGTTTAGGTGACGTCTAATATGCCAAATGGCTTTTCTAATATTTGCTTCTTTTAAATTATTCATGAATCCATTGTATAATAAAATATAATCCAATTTCTTTGATTAAGCTAATTTGTATGAAATATAAGCTAATCAGTTAAAAATAAGCTTAAAATTTTTTTGAAGTAATCTATTTAGCACAAAAAACACCTATTCGGTAAAATAGGTGTGAATGATGTTATTTATATCCATATTGTTTTAGTGCGTTATTATATGCTTCGCTACCTTTAAGATAGTAAGCGTGCTTAACTCCGCTAATATCAACGGACAAGACACCATCTTTAAATGAATATTCTTCTGTTCGACTTGCAATATTTTATCCAGTTAATTCGATCGTATTCTTTTGTTTGTTAATGATAAAGCAGTCAGTCTCTCCTTGGCCAATAGAAGCGCTTTCTTATTTTATAGTAAACGCTAACTCGTTTCTTTCACTTGAGTTCTAATAATACTCACCCTCTAAAGATTGGTAGTTGTTTTTAGAGCAAGCAATTAATGTTATTATTGATAATGAAAGTAGTATTCCTATTAATTTTCTCATAATCTTTGCCTCCTTCTATAATCTTAATTATACCAAAATAATATTACAATAATATGTCAGTGTCTGTTATAACAGAAAAATGAAGAAATGTCTATTATAACAGCAAATAATAAACTTTCGGGAAGATTATTTCTCTTACATCAACATAAAGTTTAATATTTATGGTATAATAGTTAATGTTAAGGTACTTGGTGTAGTTGGTAGCACGTGGGTTTTAATTGATTAAATTAATTAATCCCTTATGTCCTGAAGCTCTGGTTCGATTCCGGAAGTACCTATGGTGTAAAAAATGAAAACAAAATCAAATACTTTTCGAAAATATTTAAAGAGACATGGGAGAGAAAATCAATTCTTTATCACTTCTTATATTGGAATTGATTTAATCCAGCCAAATCAAGAAAGACCAGAGAACTTAAGCACAACTTGGCATCCTAAGGATATTGATAATAGTAAAAGAGAATCTAAGTTATTTATTCAAAAGGCCACACTTGCCTATTCTGTATCGACATTTGAAAGTTTTTTTGATGATTTTTTTCTAAATGAAGTTAATCAATTAATTCCAGAGGAACTATCTTTTCTTGATACGATATGTGGAAATGGAACAAAAAAATCAATATATAAAAAGTTGGAATTACTTATTGATCATTTTTCAGATTTGAAATCAAAGGAATATTTTCTTGTGAAATCTGCAATTTTTTGGAGAAATGATTTAATTCATGGTACAAGAGAAAAATTTGATTCAGATATGAAGGCAAATTTAAGAAAATATGCTCAAGATTTTGAAGAATCGTATAGTGGGTTAGATATTAATGAATTTATAAATCATTATGATACTAATAAAGTCCCATCGTTCAAAGAGACACTATCATTGATGACAAGTTTGAGAAATTTTTCAGCACAAGTTGATAAGTACTTTATGGAGAAAATATCAGTTGAAAAGTATGTTGGATTTATATTAAAGCAGAGACTTGATGCTGGGATGAAGGTGGTAAAAACCAATCCCAAAAAACAATATATTTTTTGGAACAATATTATTTCGACTTATGTAGGTTTAAGTGAACGAGACTTAGAAGAGTTTCAAAAAACACAATTTGGTATTAATCTTTACGAAGTTACTTCGAATGAAGAGTTGTTAGAGTTAGTTTCTGCCTATTAATTTAATGCTTACTAACAAACTCAAAAGTTGCAATTCCCCTGTTTCAATTAAATTGGTTCAAATTTTATGAAATGAATTAGTAGATATCGTTCCGAAAATCCTTGATATTATGCTATTTTTAGTCCAACTGAAACTCGTACTTTCCAAATCAGGCTTGAAAAAAGCTCGTAAAGCATCACAATTTAGTAAACGTTAATTCGAGAGAATTACTATAC
>ERZ773072.382-NODE-382-length-25701-cov-12.997972_pt1 | contig 25701 bp, 35 predicted proteins | sample MGYA00580617_ERZ773072 | MGnify/ENA primary metagenome ERZ773072 (study PRJEB29015, sample SAMEA2737970) | human oral metagenome | biome: human oral; feature: human-associated habitat; material: dental | place: China | collected 2122 ...
GAGAGAGTCTAATACGATGCCAGGATGGGCTGGTTCAAGCTGGTATTGGCTGAGATATATGGATCCAAAGAATACTGATCAGCTGGTAGCACCTGAGAAAGAGGCGTATTGGGGGATGGTTGATACTTATGTTTGAGGGGCGGAACATGTGACAAGACATATGATTTATGCGAGATTTTGGCAGAATTTCTTGTATGATTTAGGAATTGTGTCACATCCAGAGCCATTCAAAAAATATCAAAAAGTCTGACTTATTATGGCTGAAGACGGTCGTAAAATGTCTAAGAGACGAGGGAATGTTGTAAATCCAGATGATATTATTGCTGAATATGGAGCAGATGTTTTGAGAACATATGAAATGTTTATGGGGCCGTTTAATCAGGCAATCGCTTGGAATACTCAAGGTATGAAGTGAGTAAAGAAGTTTCTTGATAAGGTGATTGCTCTTTATGATAAAGTGGATATTCAAAGCTCAGAAGATAATCCTGAGGTTACTACCCTTCTTCATCAAACGATCAAGAAATTGAGTGAAGAGATTGATGATTTCAGATTTAATACTTCTTTATCGCAGTTGATGATATTGGTAAATCGTCTCTGAGAAGAAGAGAAGATATCAAAGCAAACTTTTGAATCTTTAGTGCTTATGCTGGCTCCATTTGCTCCGCATTTGGCTGAGGAATTCTGGAACTTGATGGGAAATGAGTTTTCGATCTTTACTACTGGTAGATGGCCAAGCTATGATCCTGCAAAACTTGTGAGTTCGAGGATTGTGTTGCCTGTGCAATTTAATGGAAAGATGAGGTGAACACTTGAGATTTCTCCTGAGTCGTCTCAAGAAGAGATTTTAGCTATGATTAGGCAAGATGAGAAGCTAGCTAGCTATTTGACGGGAGAAATTAAAAAATGTATTTTGGTTCCATGAAAGATTATTAATATTATTGTATAAAAGAGAAAAAAGTCTGACTTTGGGGTTAGGCTTTTTTGTTATTTTTGTATCGAAGCAACAATGTCTCTTTTGCTTTTTCTTAGTTTTATGGGTAGTCTCTAAAATTTATAGTTGATTTTGATCAGATTTTTTCTACACTTAAGCTCTTAATTTTAGATAGATATAGGCAAATAGTATGATTGTAAAAAATAAAAGTCCTTATGTTCTTGTGATCTCATGAGGAGGGACGAAAGGGCTCTATGCTTGCTGAATTTTGAAAGCAATAGAAGAAACTTGATTTCAGGAGCAGATCGGAGCGGTATATGGAGTAAGTGCTGGAGCTTTGACTGGAGCATATTGGTTGAGTTGATGGAAGGCAGAAGATATTTTAGAGAGATTTTTGGAAAGTAATCTCTTTTCTCTGAGAAATATTGCTTTGCCACCTAAAGATTCTCTTTTGAAATCTTCGGTTGTAGCTAAGTTTTTGAAGTCAGACTTAAAACCAAGGTTTGAGGATTTGGAGAAGCCTCTTTATGTTGGTGCGACAGATCTTTGGAGTGCTGAGTTTGTTTTGTATCAAACTTGAGAACTCTGGAAACCTGTTTTATGAAGTATGTCGATCCCTGGTATTTTTGCCGCTGTTGAGTATGATGGAAGAATGCTTGTAGATGGCGGAGTTTTGTGTAACTTTCCTATTGCTCAGGCTAGAGAGGAATATCCTGATGCTGAGATAATTGGGATTCAGCTCGGAAAGTTTGAAAAAAATCAAAAGGTAAAAAGCCTGATTGATAATGTTTTGCTTTCTTATCAGGTAATGTCTGCTGGACACTTGATCCCAAATCTTGATCAGGTTTCTTGTCTTTTTGATAAGAGTTTGGAGATTGGAATTCTTGAGAGTTCTGAGACTAAAATCAGGGAGTTTTTTGAGCAGGGGTATCAAGATGGACTTGATGTTTTTAGTAAAATGTAGTTGATATGTGATTTTTTAGGAGGTGGTTTAAAAAACAAAAATCTGATCGTATTGTATTGGTGATTTCAGGTGGTGGAATGAGAGGTTTTTATGGGCTCTGAATATTGAAAGCATTAGAAGAGCTTGGTCTCAAACAAAAGATTGATGCGCTGTATGGTGTTAGTATTTGAGGATTGATTAGTGCCTATCGAGCGGCTGGATATTCTGCTGATGAAATTATGCACAAGATATTACATTCAGGTTTTTTTTCTCCTTGGAAGAATCTTAATCTTTTTACTAGGAAATCATTGCTTTCTAATACTTTGATAGAAAAGAATATCTTACACGATTTGCCCTCAAATTTTGAGGATCTGCAGATACCAGTTCATATTTTTTGTAGTGATATTTTTGCTGGGCAGTCTGTACAATTTTTTAGTGGAAATTTGCTTTCTCCACTTTTGGCTACTGTTGCAATTCCTTGAATTTTCCCAGCTGTTGAGTATCAAAAAAAGACTTTAGTTGATGGTGGAGCGACCTGTAATTTCCCCGTTTCCTTTGCGAAAAAGGCTTACCCAGATCATCATATTATCTGAGTTTCTCTGAATAAATACCAGCCAAAAAAATCTGAATTAAAAAGTTTGGTTGACTCAATTATTCTTTGATTTGAGTTGTTGATGAGGAGAGATATTCTGGTTCAGGGAGCGCATGCTGATACTTTCATATGTAGAAAGCTGAATTCTGGTGTTTTAGAGATGAAAAAGGAGAAACTACACAAAATTTTTTTGCAGGGATATCATGATGGACTTGAACAGTTGCAGAATTTAGTTGATAAAAAAGCGAAATAATGAAACTCAGTGCTCTAGAGATTCAGCAATTGCAGGATAAGATTTTGAATTGGTATGCTCAATATGGGAGAAAATTGCCTTGGAGGTTGACTCAGAATCCTTATTTGATTCATATTTCTGAGGTAATGAGTCAGCAAACGCAGGTTGATCGCGTTATTCCTTATTGGGAGAAGTGGAGAAAAGTATTACCAGACTATCAAAGTTTAGCAAAGGTTAATAAATCTGATTTACTAACTCTTTGGTCTGGACTTGGATTTAATTCTAGAGCTTTGAGGTTGCAAAGTTGTGCCCAGGCTGTTGTTGAGAAGTATTGAGGTGTTTTACCTCAGAGTAGAGAGATGTTATTAGATTTGCCATGAATTGGTCCCTATACTGCGAGTGCGATTTGTGCATTTGCATGGAATCAGTCAGAGCCAGTGATTGATACTAATATTAGAAGAGTTTTGATTTTCTTGCTTGGATTAGACGAAGAGATGAGTTTAAAAGAGCTTGAGGTTCTTGCAAGAGAGTTGATTCCAGAATGAAGAAGTAGAGATTGGCATAATGCATTGATGGATTATGGGGCGGTTCATCTTACTGCGAGGAAAACTAAGATCAAATCTCTCTGAAAACAGAGTAAGTTTGAATGATCAGATAGAGAGGTGAGGTGATGGATTTTGAAGTATTTAACAAGAGAAAAGAAAAAGCTGACTATTGCTGAAGTTCAGAATGAATTTCCGACTAAAGATATAGTTAAAATTCTTGATATAATGATAAAAGATGGTCTGGTGCAAGTTCAAAAAAATCAGATTTTTATTGAGTAATATGATGATATCATGCTTACATTTATTCCTACTCCAATTGGTAATAAGGAGGATATTACGCTTAGGGCTTTGAGGCTTTTGAAGGAATTGAAGTACTTGATTTGTGAGGATACGAGAACGACAAAAAAACTTTTACAAATGTATGAGATTGATTATTCGGATAAAGAGTTTTTCTCGCTTACGAGTTTTACTGACAAGGGGAAACTTACTCACTATGCTAATTTGATTAGAGAAAATGAGGTAGGAATGCTTTCTGATGCTGGGACTCCAGGGCTTTCAGATCCTGGGAAGATGCTTGTTCAGATTTGTCAAAATGAGTGATTGAAGTATTCTATTCTTCCTGGGGCAAATGCACTTGTTCCATCTATTGTAGCGGCAGGTTTTGATACTTCGGAGTTTATATATATTGGCTTTTTACCTCAGAAAAAGGGACGTCAAACTGCTCTGAAAACTATGATTTCAAGTGATATTCCAACTTTTTTTTATGAATCAGTGCATAGAATGGGGAAGCTGATTGAGGAGCTTCATGAGTTTAATTTTGATGGGAAAATTGCGATAGCTAGGGAGGTGAGTAAGCTCTTTGAAGAATATCAGACTTTTGAGTTTCTTGAGCTTTGGGATTTATATCAGGCTGGAAAACTTGTTTTGAAGGGCGAATTTGTGGTTTGAGTCTGTCCGAAGTAGCGATTTTCGAGTTAGTGTTTTTTTATAGTTGTATGATTTTCTCACTATTAATATAGTTGTGTCATCTTCTGTCTATAAAATAGGTGAAAAAAGGGAGAAAAATCAGATTTCTTTGTGTGTTTTTGCTTTATTTTGTCTGATGTTTTAAAAAAATGATTTTTCTCTTGCATTTTGTCTTCAAATTCATATAAACTCACTTGCTCTTTTTGAGCCAAGGTAGCTCAGTGGTAGAGCAGAGGCCTGAAAAGCCTTGTGTCGGCAGTTCGATTCTGCCTCTTGGCACCACTTTGTAAATAATTATATAGAATGGGCGTGTAGCTCAGGCGGTTAGAGCGCACCTCTGATAAGGGTGAGGTCGGTGGTTCGAGTCCACCCACGCCCACCATTCTAAAAAAGAAGTGAAATTTCGGGAATTAGCTCAGATGGCTAGAGCGCTTGGTTTGGGACCAAGAGGTCGCGAGTTCGAGTCCCGCATTCCCGAGGTTAGGTATGTATAAATCTTTTTGTATACTTCTTGCTGTTGCGAGGTTTAGATACAATGAGATCTGGTTTTGAGATAGGGTTGATAGCTATGTCTTTGTGATGTATGACTGTCAAATGATCAAAATCAACTTTTTTTTTGAAAATCTCTTGCAATTGTCAAGAAGATTCATATAGTATGTAGGTATGTTTATTATTTTAGTTTATTAAACAGAAATTACTATGGCTACTAAACCACACGTAAATGTTGGAACTATTGGTCACGTTGATCACGGTAAGACAACATTGACTGCTGCTCTTACAGCTGTTGCTTCAACTAAAGGGTATGCAAAATTTACAGCGTATGATCAGATTGATAACGCTCCAGAAGAGAAGGCAAGAGGTATTACTATTGCTTCTAGACATGTAGAATATGAAACTGACAACAGACATTATGCTCATATTGATTGTCCAGGTCACGCTGACTACGTAAAAAATATGATCGTTGGTGCTGCTCAGATGGATGGAGCTATTTTGCTTTGTTCAGCTGTTGATGGACCAATGCCTCAGACAAGAGAACATATTCTTTTGGCTAAGCAGGTGAATGTTCCAAAGATTGTTGTATTCTTGAATAAATGTGATATGGTTGATGATCCTGATATGATCGACCTTGTTGAAGAAGAAATTAGAGAACTTTTGAAGAGTAATGGATTTGATGAGAATGCTCCTATTATTAGAGGTTCTGCTCTTAAGGCTGTTGAAAATCCTAATGATGAAGCTGCTGCAAAGCCTATCTGGGAGCTTTTTGAAGCTTTGGATACTTATATTCCAGTTCCTGAGAGAGACAATCAAAAGCCTTTCTTGATGCCAGTTGAGGATGTATTCTCTATTAAGGGTAGAGGTACTGTAGCAACAGGAAGAATTGAAAGAGGTATTGTTAAGATGAATGATGAACTTGAACTTCTTGGTCTTGGTGCTGATCCTTTGAAGACTGTAGTTACAGGTATTGAGATGTTCCACAAGGCTTGGAATGAAGCAGAAGCTGGAATGAATGTTGGACTTTTGCTTAGAGGTGTAGATAAGGATGCTATTGAAAGAGGACAGGTTCTTGCAAAGCCAGGGACTGTAAAGACTTTCAAGAAGTTTGAAGCTGAGGTGTATGTGCTTAAGAAGGAAGAAGGAGGAAGACATACTCCATTCATGAGTGGTTATAGACCTCAATTCTTTATGGGAACTACAGATATTACAGGAAATATCGAACTTGCTCCTGGTGTAGAAATGATTATGCCTGGTGATAATGCAAAGATTATTGTTGAACTTATCTATCCAGTTGCTATGGAAGATGGAATGAGATTTGCTATTAGAGAAGGAGGTAGAACTGTAGGTGCTGGAGTTGTTACAAAAGTGCTTGAATAGTTTATAGAAAAAATAAAAGACAGACCTTGGAAAAGGTTTAAAATCAGTTTTCTGGGGTCTGTTTTCTTAATATTTATTTTTAATCGAGAGTGTATATGTCTGCTGTAAAAAAAGATCAGAGTCCAAAGTTGAGAATTAAATTGAAGAGTTATGATGTGAGAATGTTGGAGTCTTCTGTTTCTAAAGTTGTAGGGCTTTTGGTAAAATCAGGTGCTCAGATTAAGGGACCTATTCCTTTGCCAAAGAAAAGGAAGGTGTATACTGTTTTGAGATCAAACTTTAAGTTTAAGAAATCTAGAGAACAGTTTGAGAGAATTTCTTATACAAGAGTAGTTGATGTTGTAGAGAGTGGTTCAAAGACTATGGAATATCTACAAAATCTATCTATTCCAGTAGGAGTTCTTGTTGATGTTAAGGTTTTTTAAGTTAAAGTATTATAAAATACGAATTACGAATTGTGGGTATACTTATTCGTAATTGGTAATTTGTACTTTGTTTTTAATTGATCAGGTTTTATGATTATGTCTAGTACTAAAGGAGGAATTGTTGTTTCAAAACAAGAAATGACAAAGATGTGGATTGATGATAAATTTGTTCCTGTAACTCTTGTAAAGCTTCTTCCTCAGGAGATTATCAGATATAAGACTCATGAGAAGGATGGATATGTTGCAGCGGTTGTTGGTGTTGAGAAGAAAGAACTAAACAAGGAAAAAGGTCAGAAAGTTGCTTATAGTATGGTTACTGAGTTTCCTGTAGATGATAACTTTCTTTCTGTTCATCAGGCTGGTGAAAGTTTGGATGGAGCTCTTTTTGATGGAGTGGCTACTATTTCTGTAACTGCTTATTCTAAGGGAAAGGGGTATCAAGGAATGGTAAAGAGATGTAATATTAAGTGAGGTCCTGCTACTCATGGACATAAGTTTACAAGAAGTGGTGGTTCAAAAGGTAATAGAAAGCCTAGAAGAACCATGAAAGGACATCCGCATGCAGGGCATATGGGTGCTGAGAAACTTACTATTAAGAGAATTCCACTCTTGAAGGTTCTTGATAGAGGTGATGAAAAGCTTATGGTAGTTAAAGGATCTTTGCCAGGTGCTAGAAATTCTAAACTAAAATTCTTCGTAGAGTAGTTTTTATGATATTATTCTTAATCTAAAATGGTATATTCTGTTGATGTGTATGATAAGAATGGAAAGGTTGCTTCAAAGTTTGATTTTAATGGAGATGTTTTTGCTGATGAAAAGGTAAATCAATCTCTAATTCATGAATATCTTTTGCTTCAGACTGCTAATGCTCGTAATGTTATTGCTAGTACAAAGACTAGAGCTGAGGTTTCTGGGTCTGGTAGAAAACTTTATAAGCAAAAAGGTACAGGTAATGCTAGAGTTGGAGATAAAAATTCTCCAATTAGAAGACATGGAGGAGTAGCTTTCGGTCCTACTTCTGAAAGAAATTTTGAAAAGACTATGACAAAAAAAGCTAGAAAGTTGGCGCTTAATGGTCTGCTAACTCTTAAGTTGAAAGATAATGCTGTTTCAGGATTAGATCTTGATACTATGACTCCAAGTACTAAAACTGCTATTTCTCTGTTGTCTACTATGGGACAGGGTGGAAAGAAAGTATTGCTTGTTTTGGATAAGAAAGAGGATGGTATTGTAAAGTCATTTAGAAATATTGAGGGTGTGAAATATTTGTTGGTGGATTATCTTAATCCTTATGATCTTATGAATGCAGACGCTGTTGTGTTCTTAAAACCAGCATTAGAGATTGTGAATCAGGCTTAACTTTATTAAAATATTTATGTTTTTTGTTACAACATTATGACATTTAAAGAGAAATTGCAGAGAAGAGCTAGGAAAAATACTGCTACTAAGGCTCTTGTAAAGTTTAGTCCTTATGACATTATTTTGGCTCCTGTTTTGACTGAAAAATCTTACAGACAGCAGGAATTAGCTAATAAATATGTATTTAAGGTACATAATGATGCTAATAAGAATGATGTTGATGTAGCTATTCAATATCTTTATAAGGTTAATCCTGTGAAGATTAATATTGTGAATACTGCATTCAAGGGAAGAGAGAGAAGAAAGCTTGTAAAGAGAGCTTTCAAGAAGGCTATTGTTACTCTTGGAAAAGATCAAAAGATTGAATTTGCTGTATAAGAATTATTTAGTATTGTAAGTATGTGATTTAGATGGCTGTAAAAAAGTATAAACCCTACACTCCTTCTAGAAGGTTCATGATTGGTTATGATTTTTCAGAGATTACTTCAAAGAGACCTGAAAAATCTCTTACAGTAACGCTTGGAAGAACTGGAGGTAGAAATAATCAGTGAAGAATTACTTCTAGATTTATGGCTGGAGGTCATAAGAGGCTTTATAGAATCATTGATTTCAAGGGATATAATAAGTTAGATATTCCTGCAAAAGTAGCTTCTATTGAATATGATCCATATAGAACTGCTAGAATTGCTCTTCTTAACTTTGTTGATGGAGAAAAGAGGTATGTATTGGCATGGAAGGGTATTACTGTGGGACAGAAAGTTGCTAATGGTGTTTCTAGTGAAATTGCTCCTGGAAACAGAAAGCAACTTAAGGATATTCCAGAAGGTATGAATATTTTCAATCTTGAGATTACTCCTTTTTCTGAAGGAAAGCTTATTAAGTCTGCTGGTTCTGTAGCTACTATTGCTGGTAGAGATGAAGCTTTGAAGGTTGTATTTGTAAAAATGCCATCTGGAGAGGTTAGAAAGTTTAATGAGAATTGTTGGGCTACTATTGGAGAAATTTCTAATGGAGATCATAAAAATGTTGTTATTGGTAAGGCTGGTAGACAAAGATGGCTTGGTAGGAAACCAAGAGTTCTTGGAAAGAATATGAATCCAGTAGATCATCCACTTGGAGGATGAGAGGCTCACTCTCCTATTGGTTCAAAGAGAGGACCTAAGTCATTTAGTGGAAAGCTTGTTTCTTCTGGAATGAAGACAAGAAAAGGAAAGAAATGGTCTGATAGATTTATTGTTTCAAAGAGAAAATAATTTTTGGAAAGAATTTTATTTGTATATATTTTGTTAAATGGCTAGATCTCTTAAAAAAGGTTTCTATGTAAATGAGAAATTGATGAATAAGCTTCTAAAGATGAACGAAACTGGAGATAAGAAAGTAATTAAGGTTTGGGATAGAGCTTGTCATATCGTGCCAGAAATGATTGGATATACTTTTGCGGTACATAATGGGAAACAATTTGTGACTGTTTATGTAACTGAAGATATGCTCGGACATAGATTGGGTGAATTTGTTCCTACAAGACTCTTTAGAGGACATCCTTTCTAATTAAATTCAGGTTTTTCTGAATGTGTATTTAACTATTAAATCTTATGGTATTATGAGTAAACAGGTTACAGCAGAGTTGAGATATGCACTTTGCTCAGAGAAAAAGATGAATCTTGTAGCAGATCTTGTGAGATGAAAATCTGTTGTTAAGGCATTGGATGTGTTGGAGTATATGCCTAAGAAGGGAGCTAAGGTACTCTATAAGCTTGTAAAGTCAGCTGCAGCTAATGCGGTACATAATGATAAAATGGAGCTTGATACTCTTGTTATTGATAGAATTTATGTTGGAAGAGGTCCAAAGATTAAGAGAGTTAGATTTGTTTCTAGATCAAGAATTAGTCATTATGAGAAATATAGATCTTATGTAAAAGTTGTTTTAAATACTAAGTAGTTTGTGAATATGTGACAAAAGGTAAATCCAATAGGAATGAGAGTTGGAATTATGAAATCACGACCATCTGAATGGTTCGCAAAGACAAGAAGACTATCTGCAGATTTCTTTGTTGAAGATATTAAAGTGAGAGATTTTTTGGAAAAGAAGCTTGCTAGATCTGGTGTGGCTAAGGTTGTGATTAGAAAGACTCTCAAAGAAGGTGAAATTATTCTTTTCGCGTCAAAGGTTGGTGTTATTATGGGGAAAAATGGTGAAAAGATTAAGGCTTTGGAAGAGGAATTGACAAAGAAATTTGGTAAGCCTTTTAAGATTACTATCAAAGAAGTAAGAACTCCTGAACTTTCTGCTAAGATTATGGCTGAATATATCGCTTCTCAACTTGAGGCTAGAATGCCGTATAGAAAGGTTGTAAAACAAGTACTTTCTAGGGTTATGGAAAAGGGGGCAAGTGGTATTAAGATTCAGATCGGAGGAAGACTTGGAGGTACTGATATTGCTAGAAGTGAAAAGTTTATTGATGGTAGAGTATCTTTGCAGACTTTTAGATCTGATATTGATTATCATTATCTTCAGGCTATGACTAAGTACGGGGTACTTGGAATTAAGGTTTGGATTGAAAAGTGAGTACTTACTGGTACAAAGAAAAAAGCAAAGAAAACTCTGAATTTAGACTAATTTTTAGTCAGTTGATATTGGTTCAGATTTGGTATATTTTTTAATTGAGATTTGTTATTATCATGTTGTTGACTCCAAAAAAATGGAAATATAGAAAGCAAATAGTTCCATCATTGAAAGGAAAAAGTGCTAGAGGAAACTATGTAGCATTTGGAGAATATGGGCTTAAGGCTACTACTAGTGGATACCTTACTAATAAGCAACTTGAGGCTGCCAGAAAGGTTATTGTTAGACATACAAGAAAGGTTGGTCAGCTTTGGATGAGAGTTTTCCCTGATACTCCTATTACTAAAAAAGGACTTGAAATGCCGATGGGATCTGGAAAGGGAGATGTTGATATTTATGCAGCTCCAGTAAGAAAGGGGAAGATCGTATTTGAACTTTCAGGACTTTCTAGAGAGTTAGCTGAACAGGTAATTATCAGTGCTGCGAAAAAGTTGCCAATTAAGGCAAGATTTGTAGCGAAGGGAGAAATTAAGTAATATTTTTATACCACTAAAGTGTTTTTGAGATGAAAGGAACTGGTTTGTTTATGAAAGAACTTATTTCTAAGGATGTGAAGGGGTTGGTTGCTATGAGAAAACAATTGAAGCAGGAACTCTTTGAACTAAGGATGAAAAATAGCGTGAGAGCACTTAAGGAAACTCATAAGATCGGAGACTTGAGAGTTAAGATCGCTAGAATCAATACTGTTTTACAATCTAAGATTAATGCATAATGACAATTATCGGTGAAAAAAATATTAAGGAATTGATTGGAGAGGTTGTAAGTGATAAGATGAACCAGACTTGTGTTGTTTTGGTAAAATCTGTAAAAATGCATCCTATTTACAAGAAGAGATTTGTTGTAAGAAAGAAGTATTTTGCACACAATGCTGAAAATAAGGCACAGGTAGGAAACACTGTAAAGATTAGATTGGTAAAACCTATCTCTAAGATGAAGAAGTGGAATATTATAGAGGTATTATAGTTTTAGATTGTTTAGTTTTTGAGAATGTTGCAACAAGAATCTTTGGTTGTGGTTGCTGATAACACCCAAGCAAAAAAGGCAAAAATTATCAGAGTTTTGAAAGGATCTTCTGGAAGAATCGCTAGAGTTGGAGATAGAGTTGTTGTTGCTATTAAGGAGGCAACTCCTGCGGCTTCAGTAAAGAAAGGACAGGTTTGTCAAGCTGTTGTTGTAAGGACAAAAAAGGAAATTGCTAGAAAGGATGGTACTTATATCAGGTTTGCTGATAATGCTATTGTTCTTCTTACAAAGGATGCTAAAGGAAATATGAATCCTATCGGTAAGAGAGTTTTCGGACCTGTTGCAAGAGAGCTTAGAGAAAATTATAGAAATATTACTAATATGGCGGAAGAAGTTTTGTAATAGCGTATTAAATTTATTTGTAATTGTATTATCTGATGAAAAAGCTTAGAAAATCTGATCCAGTAATTGTTATTTCAGGTAAGTCTAAAGGTGCGGTTTCTGTAATTGAAGCTGTAGATGGAGATATGGTTTACCTTAAGGATGTAAATGTTGTAAAGAAGGCTGTGAAATGACAAGGATTTGTAAAGAAGACTTTGCCTTTGCATGTATCAAATGTGGCTTACTATCTTGCAGACCAAAAGGTTGCTACTAAAATTGCTGTAGAAGTAAATAAGGATGGAAAGAAGGTAAGAAAGGCTAAGAAAAATGGAAAGGTTATTGATTAGTTGTTTTAAATATTTTTGATTGTTTAGGTATGAAAAAATCTGAATTGTTTGCAAAACTTAAGGATCATTTGCAACTTAAGAATATCAATCAGGTTCCAAAGATTGACAAGGTAATCGTTTCTATGGGAATCGGTTCTTTGGTGACAAGAAAGGGACATAAAGATTTTGAAGAATTTGAAAAGAATTTGATCAGAATTACTGGTCAGAAGCCTGTATTGATTAAGTCTAAGAAGGCTATCTCTAACTTTAAACTTAGAGAAGGAATGCCTGTAATGCTTAAGGTTACTTTGAGAGGAGTAAGAGCTTACGATTTCTTGGATAGGTTTGCAAAGATGGTTTTGCCAAGAATTAGAGATTTTAGTGGAGTTTCTAAGAAGAATTTTGATCCTAAGGGAAATCTAAATCTTTGACTTCAGAATTATAATATTTTTCCTGAACTTGGAGTTGATGATGTAAATCTTCCAATGGGACTTCAGCTTACAATTGTAAGTACTGCAGGTACTCCTGAGGCATCTCAAGCATTGCTTCAGGAGATTGGATTCATCTTTAAGTAAAATTATTTATATTTATCATTTGTTATCTGATGGCAAGAACTGCATTAAAAGCTAAACAATGAAAAATGTTTGAAAAGAGGTTTGTTAAAGGAGAAAAACTAGAACAACCAACAAAGTATTACAATAGATGTAGGCTTTGCGGAAGATCTAAGGCTTATATTAGAGATTTTGGTATTTGTAGAGTATGTCTTAGAAGATATGCAAGAGACGGTTTGATTATGGGACTTAAGAAGGCTAGTTGGTAATAGTTTGTTTTATTTTATGAATTGTACTGATAAAAATGAGTTATGTTAATGCACCAGTTCATGATTTGTTGATAAGGATAAAGAATGCTTATATGGCTAGAAGAACTACAGTAGATGGAGTTGTTTACTCAAAGTTTAAGGCTAATATTCTTGATCTTTTGAAGCAATATGGGTTTGTTAAGGATTTTTCAATCCAGGGAACTGACTCTAAAAAGGAGATTTCTATTGAATTGAAAAAGGTTGTAAATCCTGTGAATGATATTCCTTCTGTAAAGTTCTATTCTAGGCCATCTAGACCTTGGTATGTTGGATATAAAGATCTAAAGAGTGTTGCTGGAGGAAAGGGACTTGGAATTATTTCAACAAATCAGGGACTTTTGCCAGCGCATGTGGCTAAACAGAAGAGATTAGGAGGTGAATTAATTGCTGAGATTTATTAATATATGCCTAATAGATTACTTTACTATTTAAAATTGCGATTCGATGTCAAAAATTGGTAAGAAACCTCTAAATATTCCACAAGGAGTTGAGGTTGAATTAGCTGAAGGGTTAGTTAAGGTAACAGGTCCTAAAGGGACTTTGTCTTGGAACTTTCCTCACGGAGTAAAAATCGAAAAAAATGAATCAGAATTGACTTTTTCTATTCTTTCTGATGAGTATAAAAATCTTTGGGGATTGGCAAGAACTTTGACTGCTAATATGGTGGAATGAGTTTCTAATGGATATGAAAAGAAGCTTCTTATTATTGGAGTAGGATATTCTGCTAAGTTGGAAGGTAGAACTTTGGTGCTTTCACTTGGATTTGCTCATAAGGTTAATTTCCCACTTCCAGAAGGAATTGATATGAAGGTTGAACAAGATCCTAAAGGAAACACTGTTATCTTTGTTTCAGGTATTAGTAAGGAACTTGTTGGTGAGGTTGCCGCTAAGCTTAGATCTCACAAGAAACCTGAACCATATAAAGGAAAGGGAATCAGATATTTTGATGAGTATGTTAAGATTAAGCCAGGAAAATCTGCTAAGAAATAATAGCTATTAAATGTAATTTTACATTATTATATGTTTATTGTTATGAGTTATTTGAAGAATAAGCTTCAAGAGAAGATTAGAAAGTATTTGAGAAGAAAAAATAAGGTAAATACTAAGATTAAGAATCTTCATCCTGAATATAGACTTTTGGTAGAGAGATCTAATCTCTATGTGTCTGCTCAGGTACTTGATGCACAAGGAAATGTAGTTGCAGTGTCTTCAGATAAAACTGCATCAGGAGCGACTAAGACTCAAAGAGCTGAAGCTGCAGGAGCAAGTTTTGCAGAAGTTCTTAAGGGAAAAGGTGTAGAGAAGATCGCTTTTGATAGAAATGGATATTTGTACCATGGAAGAATTAAGGCGTTTGCTGATGGTTTGAGAAAAGGAGGAATTCAGTTTTAAGTTTTCTTTTGAAATACTATTTATCTATATAAATTACTATGTCTATGAGACCAGAAAGAGATACTAGAAGAGAAAAGCCAAAGAAGGAGTTTGATGAATTGCTTTTGGAGGTGAGAAGAGTTACGAGAGTGACTACTGGAGGTAGAAGGCTTTCTTTTAGAGCAACAATTTTGATTGGAAACAGAAAGGGGAAAATCGGACTTGGTATTTCTAAAGGAAATGATGTGGCTAGCGCTGTTCAAAAAGCTTCTCATGAAGCTTACAAGAATATTTTTGAAGTGCCATTGACAAAGAATGATACTGTTCCGTATCCTATTTCTATGAAGTATAAGGCTTGTATTGTAAAGCTTTTGCCTGCTTCAGAGGGTACTGGACTTAAGGCTGGTTCATCTATCAGATCTGTATTGGAACTTGCTGGATATTCAAATATCCTTTCAAAGATGGTAGGCTCAAATAATAAGCTTAATAATGCATTAGCAACTATTCAGGCTTTGTCTGCATACAAACATGCTGATTATTTTACAGCACTTAAGGGAGATAAGAAGGAGGAAGCTGTTTCTGAAGCAAAAGAGGCTCAAGTAGAAGCTTCAGCAACTGAGGAAAAGGCTCCAGCTAAGAAGGCTGCTCCAAAGAAGACAGCTGATGCTGCAAAAAAGGCTCCAGCTAAGAAGGCTACTACAAAGAAGGCTGAAAAAGCTGAATAGTCAGGTTTTTACTCTTTATGATAATGATACACATGAAACTTCATAGTTTGGTGAGAAGTAAGGGTCTAAAAGACAAGCTTAATAGAAGAGGTAGAGGTAATGCTTCTGGAAGAGGAAATTTTTCTGGAAGAGGATGTAATGGTCAAAAGGCAAGAAGTGGACATTCTATGAAGCCTTTCTTTGAAGGAGGACAGACTTCTGTAGTACAGAGAATGCCTAAGCATAGAGGATTCAAGAGATATTATAAGCTTGTTGAACTTTATGAAGTGCTTAATTTGGCTACTCTTGAGAAGGATATTAGAGTTACAGATATTGTAAGTAAGCCAGTTCTTGTTGAATTAGGATACCTTCATTCAACTGAAGATAAGGTTAAGATTCTTGGAAATGGAGAATTGACTAAGGCATTGTCTTTTGAAGGAATTGAGCAATTTTCAGACTCTGCTAAGCAAAAAATTCAAAATGCTGGTGGAAATATTAAATAATTCGTAGAATAATCTATTATACACTAGAATATGAGAAGCACGAGTACTGAGTTACCGTGCTTTCTTCTTTACTAGTGGCTCTTGGTGTTTTGCTTGACATACTAGAGGAAATAATTATTACTATCAGGTATACTTTAACTTATTATTTCATGAGAATGAAGGGTGTTAAAAGTTTTTCAAAAAAACTTCGTGAAGTCTTTATGAATAAGACTATCAGAAACAAGATTCTCTTTACTTTAGCTATTTTGGCAGTATATAGGCTCTTGGTATTTATTCCTGTTCCATTTGCAGATATTGGAGCACTCCTCTCTCATATTTTAGGAGGGACGTCTGACTATGGATATTTCGTAATGTTGCTTTGAGGGGCATTAGATCAGTTTTCTTTTATTGCTATTGGTATCTCTCCATATATTACTGCTTCGATTATTATGCAGTTGGCTGGAGTGGTTATACCTGCAGTTGAGGAACTTAGTGAACAAGGTGAAGTTGGACAAGCTAAGATCAACCAATATACAAGATATTTGACTCTTCCTCTTGCATTTTTGCAGGGAATAGGATCAGTGTATTTGATTAATAGTATGCTTGGTGGAGCTGTGATTGATACTTCTCTTGTTAATGTACTTTTTGCTGGATTCACTATGATGGTTGGTTCTATTATGTTGATGTGGCTTGGAGAACTTATTACAAGTAAGGGAATCTCAAATGGTATTTCAATGCTAATCTTTGCTTCAATCGTAGCTGGAATTACTCAGCAATTGTATTCATCATTTGCTACTGCTCAGAGTGTTTGGGGAATGCTTATGTTTGTGTTGGTGATTGTGTTGGTACTTGTGATCCTTTCTATCTTTATTCTAAAGTCTGTGAAGGAGATCCCTATTATTTATGCTAAGCAAGGAAAAGCTCAGCAGTCTTCTTCTTTGCCAATTCCTCTTAATCCAGTAGGAATGGTACCTATTATCTTTGGTATGGCATTTGTTTCATTCCCATACCTCTTGGCTAAGTTAGTTACTCAATTTAATCCAGCAAATGTGAAATTAGTGGCAGTTGCTCAGTGGGTAGAGACTCATTTTAATATCTACTCTGCAAATCCTGGAGTTTGGGCTATCTTTGCTTATGTGATCTTCATCGTGTTGTTTACTTTCTTTTATGCGATGATTACCTTTAGTCCAGATAAGATCTCTGATAATATTCAGAAAAGAGGTGGTTTTATCCCATCTATTAGACCTGGAAAAGCTACAGCTCAATATATTAATAAAATCTTGATGCACCTTTGCCTCTGGGGAGGTTTAGGACTCGCTTTGATTGGTATCTATAGTTATATTCTAAAGTGGATTCCTTTTGTTCAGACTATCGTTGAAGCTGTTGGATCGTTGCCAACTGTAGTGACTGGTTCTGGAGTGATTATTATTGTAGGAGTTGTTCAAGAAATCGTGAATAAGATTGAAGGAGAACTTGTTATGAAGAAGTATGAAGCTTACGAATAATTTGATTTAAAAATATAGAAAAGACTGACCTTAGAGTCAGTTTTTTTTGTTATTTTTTATACTGAAATATATTATATCATAAAATGTAGAAAAGGCAAGTATTAAATGTATGGGATTTTTTGAAAAAGATGACAAATATTTTTTTTGCTGTATAATTATCTATGAAGAATTTTATATCATAGTGGTTATGAAAGATGACGAAAAAGGAGTATATCATTACCTTTCTAGATAAAGTGAAAGATATCTGGGAACCGGCAAGAGGATTTGCTGTACTGATGAGGTATGATATTTTTAATGATCAGCAGATTGATACTTTCTTTGAGCTCTTCAAGAGTGTTGTACATTCAACAAATGATCAGCAGAGAAAGAGGAAACTCCAACTTGCGATTGATAATATTGAAGCAATAAAAAGGAAGGAAAAGAAGTCAGAATCAATCCACTTTGAAAGAGATTTGGATACGATCCTTACTGAGGCATAATTATTCCCTAAGTATATATCTATTTTTATGATTTATTGTATATTAAGATGAGTAATCCAGAAACTAAAAATATTCAGACGGCTGACAAGATTAAAGAAGGTCTGTATGGTACAGATATTGTTGATGATCAGGCTGTTGCTGAGCTCAATAAATTTGTCTTGGAGGAGAAGGATGGTGATAAGGCAATTACTAAGAAGATGCTTAAGGAAAATTTTTCTAAGTATGAGCCTAAAATTAATGAAATTCTTAATGGTAAGAATCAGGTTTCTTTAATTAAGAAAGCGTTTGAGAGTGCGAAAACTCAAGATGAGAAGTCAGAATTGGCTGTAATTTTTCAACAAAAGCATCTTTCTGCTAAGTATGATGTTGCTTTAAATGAGATTAGAAAATCTTTGTCTGATGTGCAGAAGAAGTTAGATCAAGAACAGTCTCCTCAGATTAAGGAAAAACTTAGAGGACTTCGTACTGAATTAGAAAATTTGCAAGATAGTTTACAGAAAGAGCTTAAGGATCTTACTACAGAGGTGGCGGATCAGATTTCTAATTTGTCTAGAATTATAGAAGCATATAATGTAGCAGATCAGAATGAACTTACAGTAAAGGGAAGTGAAACAAAAAATGACAAAAAAAGAGTACATAAAATAGCTAGAGAAACTAGAAAAGTATTTAAGGAGCTTTCATCTCAGGAGCTTGAATCAAAGGCGAAGCATGTTGAGATCTCTCTTAAACTTCAACCCAAAGAGACTCAAATTATGAGGCATTTTGCTGGTATAGTGAGTGATGTTATTAGAGATTCTGGAAAATCAGTGACTACAGATTGAACCCTTATTGAAAAATTTGTACTTGATTTTATCCATAATTATTCACTTAATGATTTTTCTGACGAAGATATTATTAAAAAATTCTCAGATAATGGTTTAACAATTAAGAAAGAAAGTTGGCTTGATAGGAGAGCTGGGCAGAGGTGAGTAGTATACTTGAGAGAGGTTGCAGATTTTTATAATGCTAGTCACGATATTAAGGATGTTGATGCGTATAATTCAGGTTCAAACTTGAGAAAGTATTTTGATCTAATTAGACAAACTGGTTCGTTTCAGTCGGCTTTAGATACCTTTAATCCAGAAATGGAAAAGGCTCTAGATTTACGTAAATTGCCTAAAAATGAGAGATTTGCTAAGTTAAAAGAGAGTAAAAATGTGACTAAGGATGATATTGATAAAGTGATGGATCTTTGTCTAGATTTTAACCTGGATGGTATGATCGCTTATGGTGATACTGGTATCAAGGGAGGAAATCAGATTAAGGAAATGTTTAGTAAATTTGTTACTCCAGAGGAGAGAAAGCAGGCTTTTGAAAATATTTTAAATGCTGTTTCTAAGGCTAATAAGTCTCAATTGCAAGAAAAAAAACTGACTGTAGATGATGTTATTCAGGATTTTGAAACTTTTACTGCAGTTCAGAATTTTCTTAAGAATCCTCCAATGGATATGAATTATATCCTTAAGTATGGAGATAATGCCTTTGAGGAATATAAAAAGGCGATGGCTGGTAAGAGGCTTTTAACTCTAGAGGAGCAAAATGAAGAAGATAAGAAGGTTGAAGAAGGTGCTAGAGAGATTATCAAAGAAGTGTCAGATAAAGTAACGGAAATTGAGGCCAAATCTGCAAAGGCTAAGGCCGAAGGAAGAGATAAAGATGCGGAAAATTACCAGAAGGCAGCTGAAAAGCTTAAAAAACTTAGAGATATGGATGCAAAGCTTCTTAGAGAAGGACTTAGAGAGGTGTTGGAAGGACAGGCAGCTGCAATTAGGCAGTCTGGGCTTGGTGCTGGAGTAGATATTCCGCTTACTAGGATTTTGAAGGGACTTTCATTTAATTTTTGAGCTAGATACAGCGAAGATGGATCTATCAATGCTGGAGTGAATCTGGCATGGAATGGTAGTGTAGATCTTTCTGCAAATGGTAGATTTAAGGGATTTGCTGGAGTTTCTGCTGGAACTAATCTTTTGTCTATCCCAATTTTAGGAGGAAGTGCTGGACTTGGATATACCTTTGAAAATTCTAAGCAAGATAAATCGCTTGATGTTAGAAGTGAAAAGACCTTTACACTTGGTGTTTGAGGGTTAATTGCTCCTAGTGTAATTGGATGGAATATTAATATTGGTGTAGATAGAGATCTTGATGCTGGTAGATTGCAGATGCAGGAAAAGATTAAATCAAGTGTTGGTAGTTTAGTGGTGGATTTGATGAGTTCTTCTGACGAAAAAAATTCTGAAAAAAAGTTTACCTGAGAGAAGTATAAATTTGATGAGAAGGTTCTTAAGGAGAAATTAGAGGCTAGATATCCGAAAACTAAGAAAGAAACTCTTGATGCTGCTGTTAAAAACCTTGGTCAGATTTTGCAATATTATGACTGAGTTGAAATGGATGAGGCTAATGTTTCTTTGATTGCTGAGGAAATTGCGAACGCATATTCTCAGGCTTGGTCAAATATGCAGGCGCTTAAACTTGCTGATAAGGGATGGTATATTTCTGGAGCTGGGCTTTCAGTTAGCTTTTTCCAAGGAGTGATCCCAGTAGTTGGAATTTTGAAGTTTGCAAAGCACAGATTTCATGGGTCTTCTGATACAAAAGAATCAATTCAGAATTTTATTGCTATGAGAGAGACATGAAAGTGAAATAGAGAGCTTGTGGATGAGAACCTGAGCAATAATTTGATCGCTCTTGAGCAGCAACTTGGTGTTGGAAGAGGAACACTTTCTCTTGTAGCTGATCAAGATGGGGCTGCCGTTGAAGAATGAAAAGATGCTGATTATATTCAGATTTCTTTGGATAAGTTGCTTGCAAAATCAAATATTGCTTTGAATCCAGCGATTAAGCAGAATATAAAAATTGATAAAGAAAAAAGGACGATTGTTGTTCATAAAAATACTCTTTTGAGAGCTTCAAGTGGATATTTGGCTGATTCAAAAGCTATGACCTTGGATATTGGGGCTCATAGGACAGATAAGTCAGCGCAGATTGTTACAAAGGATTCGGTGAATGATTTTTTGAATAATCAAGTGAATGAATGGAATCTTAACCCAGAAGCTAAGATTGCTCCAGAAAAGTTGCCAAAATTGGCTGCTAGTTTGGATGAACAGAAGTTTGCTAGAGCATTTAAGGAATTGAAGGACCAAGTTGTTAAGGCTGGTTATGAATTCCCTGCAGAATATGCAAATTTGACTATAGAAAAAAACACAACTGAAGATGGGAAGACGGTTTATGCCTTGTTTAATAATGGTTCTTTGGTGACAGGCGATGATTTGAATGCAGTGATTATCCCTGAGGGGAAACATCTTGTGATTGATACAACGAGTGGTGAGGTAGAGTTTAAGTTTGAAGATATTCATACTGGTAAGGAAAATTTTAAAGTGAAGTTTGAGGGCCTTCCTAAGGCTGCTCCTATATCTGCTGATGTCTTAAATGTAGATCCGGATATACAGAGGCTTATTGATGGGCTCTATACAAATTTGAGTCTTTTGAAGTCAAACGCGATTAGAAATGTAGCTCATAAAGCTACAGGTAGAGCTTCTTTAACTAATGGATATGTTGCTCGGAGAAAAGCTTTGTCAGATTTTTGTTGTGAATTACCGAAAGAGTGAGATTATACGAAGATAGATCTCGCGGCAGATAAGATGATTGCGTTGTTGCTAGATATGGATAACTATATTCTGCATTCAGATGGTGCAAACAAGGCTGGAATTTTTCAGGACATATTGGGAGGTAGTTGAGGTTTGCATGCATTAAAGGAGAAAACAGATTATGCTAGTAAGGTGAAATTGCAACAGCTACTTCTAGCACTAGATGGTATGTTTAGTAGAACTGCAAATGTAAGGGGAACTAATGAAAATAATAAATATCAACTGCAATATGGTGCTGAGTCTAATAAGAATACATTTAACCAGATTACTACAGATATTTCTACAAAGATTGTGGCTAAGATGAAGAGGTTGAATGCTAAAAAAACTGGTCAATTTGATTGTTATGAGGACTATGCAAATTTATTTAAATCAATGAATGAAGGAACTCAAAATATTGAATCTCAAGTAACATCTGTAGTAAAGGAGGGGGTTATTGCTTATAACTATGGAAACCCTGCAGATATGATGAGACCTATTATCAACCCTCATATTATTGAGTGAACGGAAAATAAGAATAAGCTTCCTATTCCTGAAGCAGTAAAATTACATGTTCTACAGCAGCTTTTCCAGGAAGATTCAATTCTTGTTGCGAATATCCTTCAGAGCCTTAAGCAGAGAACTTGAACTACTCAGACTTTGGAGGAAATGAGAGAGACTGTTTATGCTCAACTTTGAAGTCTTTTGAAGTGAGAAGCTATTGACATTTGATGAAAAAAGGTTACTATGTGAGCTAGTTTCTCTACTGGGTATTTTGCTCAGTGTGTGAACCATATGGTAATGATTGGAGATCTTCATTTTAATGTTGAAGGAACTCCAGGTAATCCTGATGGAGGTAAGAATAGATTTGAAGCTGAGATTGCTGGATCAGCTCAAGTAGTAGCAAGTATGGAGAGTGATACTCAGAATAATAATACTACGAGAAGATTCGCGGTGGCTGCTGAGGTGGCAAAGATAGATACTCGTAAACCACCAGAGGAAATTATTATAGACGACCCTCCTACGACAGATCCTAATGACTGAAGCGAGGATACACCACCGGATAAGCCAAATAATGATGGTGCTAATACTAAAGTCAATGACTGAAGTTCTGATCCAGCTTCTCCGAAAGCACCAGATCCTACAGATTCTCCAGATGTGGGAGTACCTAAGAATCCAGATGTTAAAATTAAAGTGGAGTGACCGGTTCCGGGATCTGTAGATGAGCAAGATGATTTTTAATCACTTAATTATACTTTAGCTTCTTAGCTTATGATGATGAAAAAGATATTTTTATTAGCATTTTTATTGGGAATCTTTTCTTTAAATGTTCTGAGTGCTGGGAATATTTCGGTGAATGCTAATGTTCCTAGTCCGTATGGTCAATGCATTCCTTCTCAATCAAAGGATGTCTATTATTATATTCCAAATGAAAATGTTAAGTATTGGCCTTATGATAATATCAAGAAGAATCTTCCTGCTATTCTTGTTGCATCTAAAACGAGAGTTGATATCTGGAATCCTAATAATTTGATTTCTTGATGTTCTGATTGGTCGACAGTTGGTAATCTTACGCCAGGAAATAATCAATCAACTCTGGCATTTCATAATTTTGATGGTTGTGTCTTTTCGAAACCTAACTATACGAAGGTAGCGGATCCGAATAAGTTAGATGCTCAGATACATTTTTCTGTTGCCTATTGGACCTTAAATAATACTTCTCCGAATCAGGCTACTGCTTCTTTTGCGTACACTACAAAGGCATGATTTGATGCGACCCCAAGACAATATACTTGTTATCCTTCTGGGAGAACGGTTGCTAAACCTAATGAGTGTCCAAAGGAAACTCTGAAATATCAGAAGGTAAAGAATGATGCAGAGTATCATAATGGAGAGTGTTTGAATTATAGAGTATTTTGGTGTGGAGATGGGCTTTTGAACAGACCAGACGGATCTACAACTTATACTAATGGAACAGCAATTGAAAAATGTGATCCAAATGATCCAAATAAAGTAGGATGGGGAAATGGTGGGTGTAATGCATCTTGTCAACCGATCAATAATGAACCTCCAGTATGTAAGAGTGACTACAATGGGAAAACTCTTGATAATTTAACAGAAGGAAATCATCTCTGTGAAAAGGGGACGGTTTCAGAATTCAAGTTCGCTAATAATAAATGGACGTGGAAATGTAATGGTCAAGCTGGAACAACTCCAGTAGACTGTAGCGCAACCAAGAACGATAAGGTTTATGATTTAGCATTGACGAAAGTAATTAGTGCTGAGACTCCTGCTCCTTATCAGACAGGAAGTACAGTGAAGTTTTCGATTACTGTGATCAATCAGGGAAATTATGTTGCAAAGAATATTGAGGTGACTGATTATTTGCTAGATGGGCTTGAACTTGATGATGCAGGTTGGACTAATGCTGGTGCTGGAAAAGTTGTTAAAACACTGACTCAGGACATCGCACCTGGGCAGTCAGTCGCTATAACTTTGCAGACTAAGATTTCCGCAAATTTTACAGGTAATAAGATTAGAAATCTAGCAGAAATTAGTAAGGATAATTCTGCTGACTATAATACTACAGATAAGGATAGTTCTCCAGATTCTGATGTGAATAATGACTGTTTTAGAGCTGGACATTTGGTGACAGGGAATGGAAAGCTTGCTCAGGCGCAGGGATGTTCAGATGCAACAGATGAGGATGACCATGATGGTGTAGACTTTACAGTTACTCCTAAGGTTCCAGAGGCAAAGTATGATCTTGCTTTGACAAAAAAGATTTTTAATCCAAAGGCAACTTATCTTACAGGAGAACGTTTGAGTTTTGAAATTACCTTGTATAACCAAGGGAATAAAGAGGCAAAGAATATTGAAGTTACTGATTATTTGCCAAATGGACTTGAACTTGATGATCCGACTTGGACGAATGCTGGAGGTGGAAAAATTACACAAACACTGACTCAGACTATTCTTCCTAATAAAGATTATACCCTTATTCTTAAGGTAAAGATTTCAGAAAACTTTACAGGAACTGAGATTACTAATTATGCAGAAATTAGTAAAGATAACTCTGGAGATTATAATACGACAGATGTAGATAGTACTCCAGATAATAATTCAACGAATGATTGTTTTAGGGAATGACACTTGGTGACTGGAAATGGAAAGCTTGCTCAGGCACAGGGATGTTCTGATGCAACAGATGAGGATGATCACGATGGAGTAAAAATCCTTCTTACAACTCCAAAAAATCCAAATATTAAGAAAGAGCTTACAGGACCTGCTGGGCATAAGTATGCAGTAGGTGAACTGGTTGGATTTAAGATGCCATTTAAGAATCCTCATAATGTTCAGATCAATAATGTGAGCGTAAGAGATTACTTGCCTCAAAATCTAGAATATGTAAGTAGCGAAATCCATGGTGTTACTCCATATGTAAGTGGACACTTTATGAGTGGAGCTGTTCAAGTTGTAGAATATTCAGGTTTTAATCTTGCTCCATTGCAAGAGGGATATTTGCTTTTAACAGGTAAGGTAAAGGCTGATTATCTTGATCAGAGGATTAATCTTGTTCAGATTCTTGTGAATAACATTGTAGTAGATCACGATACTAAGTGATATCCCCTTAAGGATAGAGCCCTTACTATCGAAAAAGTCGTTGATAAGAGGGTTTTGGCGACTGGAGAAGTAGCGACCTTTACAATTAAGGTTTCAGTAGCAACCGGAAGTTATACTGGGTTGACTGTTGTAGATACTTTGCCTGCTGGACTTGTGTATGACGATGCTTGGCAACTTACTGGAACAAGACCTAATATGGAAACAATCAGCTTTGCGACTGGTAAAAATAGTCAAAATCTGGATACTTTGACGTGGAAGTTTAAGTTTCCTGATACTATTAAAACGGGAGAAAGTTTCCAAATTGAGATGAAGACTAAACTTACTGAGAGTTCAAAGACAGTTTATACGAATAAAGCTTGTGTAGAAAATCCAGATGGAAATCCTCCTGAGTATTGTGATACAGAAGATGTTACTCCAAAGGAACTCGATGTAAAGCTTTTCATTAAAAAATATGTAAGTAGTGCTCAAACTGGTGCTGCCTGGGATGATAACTCTATGCAATTTAGTAATGGATCGATTGCCTTCTTTAAGCTTGAAATTAAAGATGCAAGTAAACCATTGTCTGGATTTATTGTAAAGGATAGAATCGAGGGAAATCTTCAGTATTTGGATTCTACTGATTTGCCAGATAATGCTTTTACTGGAGTGATTACTTTTGGTCCTAATAATCCAACGCATCCAGCATATACTATTGTGCCTACAGTTTCTGGAACACATCCAACTGATATTCAGTGGAATGTGAATATGGGAACAGGTGCCTTTATGCCTGGTGATGTCTTGAATATTATTCTTAAGGCTAAAAAGAATGGAGATCAGGTGAATACTGGACATGTAGAATATCCGCTTCCATGAGGTGGTAC
>ERZ773072.383-NODE-383-length-25608-cov-27.326733_pt1 | contig 25608 bp, 23 predicted proteins | sample MGYA00580617_ERZ773072 | MGnify/ENA primary metagenome ERZ773072 (study PRJEB29015, sample SAMEA2737970) | human oral metagenome | biome: human oral; feature: human-associated habitat; material: dental | place: China | collected 2122 ...
GCCTTCATCGGGTTTGTCCATAAAAATAGCGATATTCTGCATCGCGGTCAAGTTTTCCGGCAGGCGGTTTTCCTGAAACAGAAAACCTGTTTTGCGGAAAGTATTGCGTATCGTGCCCGATTTCGGCGTTTCCAAGCATTCAAATCCATCCGTTTGGGCGCAACAACAGGCCGCGCAATTTTAGTGGAAGGAATTAATTAAAATTATTTCTTAGAAAAAGGCCGTCTGAAATTTCAGACGGCTTTTTTATAACAAAGTGTGGTCAAATTTTTAGGTGTTTTTGCAAATTCAATTCAAAATTAAAACCGCTTGTTTTTAAAACTTCACTGTTTCACCATCTTCTGGAATTACTACATTTTCAAGCTTGTTTGCTTGGACAAATTGGCGTAAATCCTTACGGTACACAGACATATGGTTTACCGCATCCATGTGCACCGTGATAAGTTTTGTATTCGGTAGCATTTGGCGAGCATGAGCAACATCTTGTAACCCCATAATAATACCGTCATTCGGAAAAGCTAAGGTACGCGCATCACCTGTGTTCATAATCATTACATCAGGTTTATAACGATTAATGGCTTTGTTTACTTCGGCAGTCCAAATTGTGTCACCAACCAAATAAACTGTTGAATGACCTTTTGCTTGGAATGTTACGCCCATCGCCTCATCTAAAATCTCGGCTAATTGTGGTACAGCGTACATTTCCGTTGTGCCGTGAGAACCGCCAGTTTTATTTAAAATAATACCTTCGAACTCTACCGGTTTTTCTAGCGATAAACTGGTTATGTTAGTAAAACCTTGCGCTTTGAGTAAGTCGCAATCCCGTTCATGCTGCACAAAAATTTTGATGGATTTAGGTAAAATTTTTTGTGCAACCTCATCCAAATGATCTTCATGTGTATGAGTCAAAATAATGGCATCAACATCTTTGAAAGTATCTTGTGCTTTCATCGGTAATTCCACAAGTGGATTACGCAAATGGCTATTTAATGTTCCTTCAAAGCCTGCATAACGTCCTTTTTCAGCAAGCATCGGGTCAATTAAAAAAGTTTTCCCTGCGTAGTTCAGGCGACCAGTAGCATTGCGGATATGTTGGTAGCTATCAGTGTTTTTAGAGGCAAGATCTACAGCGAAAGTATTTGCACTAATAGCCAATGCTGTAGTGCTAATTAAGGTTTTTAAGTTCATTGTTTTTCCTTTTCTATACGTTATTGAATGAATAAACATATTATAGTGAGAACAAAATTGCGCAAAAATAGACAAAAAATCAATAAACGTAATAATCAGGTCATTTTTGTGCTATGCTCATATCAAAGTAGGAGAAATAAAATGAATAAACCCACAGTTGCTTTGATTGTGTATGAACAAATGATGCCCATTCATTTTGCGATGGCATATTCCGTTTTTTCTATGTCGGATTTAAACGGCAAGCCGTTATTTGACTGTAAAATCGTTAGCGATTCGGACAACCTGACAAACTCGCTATTTCACATACATTTAGATGGTGGTTTAGAATGGTTAGAGAATGCCGATATTGTTGTGATGACTGGATGGCATGATACTCAAGTGATGCCGAGTGAGGTTTTATTAACGGCGTTACGGCAAGCATATCAACGTGGTGCGACAGTAGTGGGTTTATGTTATGGTGCCTATGTGTTAGCGTGCAGTGGTCTACTTAACGGCAAAAAAGCAACCACACATTGGCTAGGAGATAGTGATTTTACTAGTCGCTTTCCGCAGGTGAAATGGGATTTAAATCCTATTTATTTGGAACAAGATCGACTGATTACCTCAGCAGGAACGGCAGCTTCCATGGATTGTTGTCTTTCTATTGTCCGTAAATTATATGGTGTGAAAATTGCCAATCATATTGCCCGAATACTGGTTATCCCCCCTCATCGTGAAGGCGGACAAGCACAATTTATCGAACGCCCTATTTCTCGTTCCACACCTAATCATAATATCAATGCGTTGCTTGCTTATTTAAATGAAAATCTGACCGCACTTCATTCGACTGATAGCCTTGCCGAACGTTTGTCAATGAGCCGTAGCACTTTCACCCGACATTTTCGCAAAGCAACCGGGATGTCATTAAATCAATGGTTAATTGAAGCAAGGCTACAGCGAGCAAGAGAGCTTTTGGAAAGCACAGATTTATCTATTACTGATATTGCAGAACAAAGTGGATTTCATAGCGATACCGCCTTACGTCAGCACTTCTTGAAAAAACATAAGATTTCACCAAATCGCTGGCGTAAGCAGTTTCAAATTGAGGATGTTTAGATCTTTTTATTTTAAAGTGCGGTCAGATTTTTAGATGTTTTTGCAAATTCAATTCAAAATTAAAACCGCTTGTTTGATCTAAATGGATAAAAGCTATTTCGGCGGACGCTGCAGGAGCAGACGCGATCGCGGTGCATCAGGGAAAGTTGTCGTCTTCGGCATTCTGAAACGTAACAGACGGGTCTATATCGTTGCCGTAGATAATGCCAAGTCCGATGCTTTGCCTGTTATCAAACAGAAAATCATGCCGGACAGCATTGTTTACATTGATAGCCTGAGCAGCTATGACAAGCCGGGCGTCAGCGGTTTTATCCATCACCACATCAACCATTCCAAAGCGCTTGCAAACCATCAGAACCACATCAACAGCATTGAGAATTTTGGAATCAGGCAAAACGCGTCTTGCGAAAATACAACGGAATCGATCGCAAATCTTTCCCGCTGTTCTTGAAAGAATGCGAATTTCGATTTAACTTCGGCACACCGTCCCGGCAGCTTTAAACCCTGTGGGATTGGTGTGGAATTTAAGGCTAATCTACGTCAGCCCCTTTGATTTTCAGTATCGATACGGTTTGTGGTTTCTTCGAGATATTTTTGTGACATGGACAACCCCCCTGAGGAGACTAACTTTTCTTATCGCCTGAAGAGAATGTATTTTAGGTCGTCTGAAAGTTTTTCAGACGACCTTTTTGCAAGTTGGGTTTTCAACTTAGTCTATGTTTGCTTACTGACTAATAGGAATACCAAACCACAGTTCATATGAAGCTAAACCAATCCAGTCGATATTTGCATTTTCATCTGAGCGAATAGTTTTTCCGGAGCTATACTCGCCCGTCTTAAATAAAATGGGCTCCAAGAAATATGATTTGAAATTACAGCTCATCTTCAGATTATCAATCTGCATGCACAACTTCTGTATGAACGGGCTTTGAACAAAAGATTTTGTTGTAATCTTTTGAATCTTTTTATCGAATGCCGAATACCTGCCGCCCAACAAAGTATTTTCCTTAAGCGCTTTCTCAATCGACTTTCTTGATGTCTCGCTGCTGCTCCAGTTTAACTGTATTTCATACAATTTATTTTTATCGATTTGCGCAATGGAGTACTTAATGGCATTAATGAGCTGATCTTCAGTCAACCGATGAACCACGCCTTCCGAGTCTGATGCTCGATAATGTCTAAAATTCAGAACATATTTTCCAGGCATGATTTCCCAATGTATCACATTGGAAACGGTAATATTATCATCCATTGTAAATTGAATAGTCTTCTCACAACCCTCGTTAATAGTGCGGGTACAAGCATTAGCATCGGCAAAAACAACGGCAATAAAACATGTAAAAAGAAATTTTTTAATTAACATGAATATTTCCCCTTAGGTAAAATCCAATAATTCCCACCGTACGTACTTACATATGGATAACTATACTCACTATTGCTATCAGTAACAACAGCGACGTGACTATCTGATAGCACAGATTTATCTATTACTGATATTGCAGAACAAAGTGGATTTCATAGCGATACCGCCTTACGTCAGCACTTCTTGAAAAAACATAAGATTTCACCAAATCGCTGGCGTAAGCAGTTTCAAATTGAGGATGTTTAGATCTTTTTATTTTAAAGTGCGGTCAGATTTTTAGATGTTTTTGCAAATTCAATTCAAAATTAGACTGCTTGTTTGATCTAAAGTCAGTCTATTCCTCTTCCCTTCCCCGTTAGGAAATTTGATTAGAGAAAAATAAAAAAGGTAAGCTCAAATGCTCACCTTCTAAACTAATATTTTGCAATTAGCCAAATACTTTTTCCAAGTGTGCTTGGTAGTCTGCTAAGTATTGTTCTACTTGTGGATTTTTAATCACGTCGCTACATAAAAATGTCGGCAGACGGGTCAAGCCGATGAACTCATTGAGTTTGTGGAAATGCATGTATAAAGCATCCACGCCTTTGCCTTCAAAGAAGTCACCTTCACGAGTGAACGCTTCAATCGGCGCATTCCACGTAAGTGAAAGCATGTGTTTTTTGCCTTGCAATAAGCCACCTGTGCCGTAGCCTTCTGTCGGATTGACACGATGGCGACCATCACTGTGGTAAAGCTTGCCGTGTCCGGCGGTTAATACCTCGTCTATGTATTTTTTCACTGTCCAAGGTTCGTGCATCCACCAACCTGGCATCTGCCAAATCACAGCATCCATCCACAAGAATTTTTCGATTTCTGCTTCAACATCATAGCCGGCATCAATCACGGTTGCTTGAACATTGTGTCCAAGTGCGGTCAAAATTTCTTTCGCTTTTTTGTGAAGTGTGTAATTTAACTCACCATGTGAATGGCCAAACTCTTTTCCACCGTCTAGTAATAAAATATTCATCTTTGCTCCTAAAATAAAGAATTCAAAAAGGGATTTTATTATGCTGTTTTACTTTATACTTAAAAAGTGCAAAAATAAAAAAACTCTTTTGTGTTAAACAGAATAATAAAATGAAAACAACTTCTGAAGAATTAACGGTTTTTGTACAAGTAGTCGAAAATGGCAGTTTTAGTCGTGCAGCCAAGCAACTAACGATGGCAAATTCTGCTGTAAGCCGCGTGGTGAAAAGACTAGAAGAAAAATTAGGCGTGAACCTAATCAACCGTACCACGCGACAGCTAAGACTAACAGAAGAAGGTTCGCAATATTTTCGCCGAGTGCAGAAAATTCTGCAAGAAATGGCTTCGGCAGAGGCTGAAATGTTGGCTGTACACGAAGTACCACAAGGCATACTACGAGTAGATTCCGCTATGCCGATGGTGCTACATCTGCTTGTACCACTGGCAGCAAAATTCAACGAACGCTATCCACATATTCAACTTTCGCTAGTTTCTTCCGAAGGCTATATCAATCTAATTGAACGCAAAGTCGATATTGCCTTACGAGCTGGAGAATTGGATGATTCTGGGCTGCGTGCGCGTCATTTGTTTGATAGCCACTTCCGCGTAGTCGCCAGTCCAGAATACTTGGCAAAACACGGCACACCACAATCAACTGAAGATCTTGCCAATTATCAATGTTTAGGCTTCACTGAGCCTACTTTTCTAAATACATGGGCAGTTTTAGATGCTAAAGGAAATCCCTATAAAATTTCACCGCACTTTACCGCTAGTAGCGGTGAAATCTTACGATCATTGTGTCTTTCAGGTTGTGGTATTGCTTGCTTATCAGATTTTTTGGTAGACAATGACATCGCTGAAGGAAAATTAATACCCTTACTTGCTGAGCAAACCTCCAATAAAACGCTCCCCTTCAATGCTGTTTATTACAGCGATAAAGCCGTCAATCTTCGCCTACGCGTATTTTTAGATTTTTTGGTGGAGGAACTGGGAAAAATATAAGCGAGATCTTTATGAGTTCATTCATACCAATAAATCCCCTATAAACGCTCATCAAGCATGGTTGCATGGTTTAATAAAAGAGGCAAAAAATAAAGCGGCCGATCGACCGCTATTTTAGCAATGTTATTAATTCAGCAGAAGAATCCATCAAATCTGACATATCTAAAACAACATCTTTACCATCATTTGTTAAAGGAACATAAATTTTAGAAAAAGTCCGAAAAACCTTTTCAGAACTAACTCCATAAAGCAAACAATAGTTTTGTAAATCTTTTTGAAAGGACTCTACTTTATATCTCGTTATCTCATCTGAATTATGAGCCAAGATGAAATCAAGTTTTTGTTCGAGTTCAAATAGCTTGTTATCCTTATCTCTTCGCTGCTCACGTTGGTTGGTTGATTTTTCAGTATTTCTACTTTGACAAATACTTATACATGAAAAAATTAATGCGAAAAAAGCAATAAAATTTGATATTGCATCAGCAGTAGTGAGTTCATTAGCCATAATTTTTCGCTTTATCTAAAAGATACTCAACACTTGAAGGATACACACTTTCTTTAGGATAAATATCTATCTTTTTCTTAACAGAATCATAAGACAAGTTACATTTAGTAATCAACTCTAAAAATGCAGAGCTTAGAAATGATGAACCTGGACTTGCATCAAATCCTGTGAAATCAATTTTAATTTTGTCATACTTATCCCAAATTGGAATAAGGAATTCATTACGGAACCTTTTCCCACTATTAGGACCATCATTTTCATCACGCCCAAATGCTAACGGAGAAAAATCTTGATACACGCTAATTTCTTTTTCCATTTTAATTATCCCTTAAATCAACGACCCATTCTATTAGTGTTCCAGGTATCTTATACGGCATCTCTTTGCAAATGTCCACTCCAAATTTTTGAAAACATTCAAAATGCAAATTATTAGTAAAAATCCACATACCAACATTCTCATGTCCTTGCATTGGTTTTAGCATTTCTGAAAAACCATTCCCTCTCTCTATAGCATTCAAGCGAGATACTCCTGGTTTAAAAATATCTCTTAAAATATCAGTTTTAGAATGAAAAACAGATACATTATTGAGGCCTATACCATGGTTTAAATAAGATTCAACTATACCAATACCCAAATCATAAACTATAAAGGATAAATTACCTTTACTAACATCAAGCTTCAGCTGTTGCCACCATCTTGTATTACTTTGTGTCTCTACACCAAGATAAGCATGATGATGTATATTTAGTAAAGCTTCAAACAAAGCCGTTTCAAGCAAAGATAACATACTCCCTATTTTGGGGATTGACTGATAGTTTGCTCTTATCAATCTAAAATACTTCTTTAAACTATCTAATTTTAAGTGAGGGAACACTCCAGATTGATAAATATGCCCCCCTTCCTCCAATCTTTTTAGTTTTTCATCCGTATCTGCTTTTAGAGCTTTTAAATAGTAACGCTTAAAAAAGTTATCATATAATGGACTATATTGACATCTAAAAGTAAATAAATCCGGAACATTACAATATAACTGTATTCGATTAACATGCGCAAACAAAGCAACAGAAGCTGCGGAAGTTATTTTTTCAGTGTTTGAGAAATCAAGAATGACTCTACGCTTATTATTAACACATTCATAAATATTAGCAATAAACTTAAGGGTTTCTGCTATGCTGTATTCATCATACAAGCATAATACCTTAGGTGCTTTAACAATATTCTTTTTCATTATAAATATTCCTTTTATCGGAACAATAACCATTTCTACCAATTAATCAACATTCTGAAAATACTTCCTGAATGAATAATTCATCATATTACATGAATCTTCATTCATTATAAGTTTAGTTAGCTGATATATCCATATAAAGCAAATCTAAACTTTTACAGGGAGAACAACGCCCTCCCTTTTACCGGAATCAGATTTGAAGATTAATTGTCATAGAAACAATGTTAAATCAAACTTTTGAGAAAAAAACCTCTTCTAAGGGGCTTAATATACACAATTTTTAGCACTTACTTCCACAATTCGATAATTATATAAAAATTTTAGCTACACTCAATTTAAACTATGTATTTGACTTTACTATCAGTGTTACTAAAACTCAATATTTTAATAGGTTTGAAAGAATAATAAAAAAGCCTTGAAATGAACAATTTCAAGGCTTTAAAGTCTTTCATAGGACTTGATAGGTTTATTTTGTGGTGGAGCTGGCGGGAGTTGAACCCGCGTCCGAAATTACTCTACCTTCAGTACTACACGTTTAGTCTCGTCTTTAATTTCACTTAAGCATGCGGACAGACACGCTAAACTTAAGCTAGTTTGATTCAATTTAGTGCTTCGATCCTCAAACAGCGGCTTCCACACGATCTCGTTTTGGTTTGACTCCACTTTATCCCCGTCTTACGAGCGGAAGCTGGGGAGCGAAGGCTATGAGCAGGTTATTAAGCTGCTAAAGCGTATTGTTCGTCGTTTGCGACTATTTTTTTGCGGTTTATTTACGAGGCCTACCGCACCTCGACGTGCACCTTGGGCTTCGCTAATCCCGTCGAATCCAGAATCAGCCCCAAAATCGTTCGGCAGTTTATCAAAAAATCCAAGAAAGGAAAAGAAGCTATTTATTAACCTGAGAAGTTAGGGTAAAATTTTGCCACTTTTTTATAAGGAATCGAATAATGAAAACATTAAAATCTCTGACCGCACTTTCATTAGGTGCATTATGTTTAGCATTTAACACACAAGTTATTGCAAAAGAAGCGACACCCGCAAAAGCAACGCAAGCAACACAACAAGTAACAAAAGCGAGTGATAACATCGACAAATACCTTGCCATCAATATTGATAATCGTGAAATGGTGGTTGATGAAAATGGCCAAGCATTAAGTGCATTCAAACATGAAATCACTAACATTGGTCAAAAACCAATCAAAAACATTCAATGGGTGGGCGTATATGTGAATAACCGCAAAGTTATTTATAGCCAAGATATGCAAATCAATTTACAAAGCCCATTACAACCAGGTAAATCTTTAAATATTAATTTGCAAATCCCGTTTGTTCAACTGGCTGAAGACGCACGCAAAGTCTTTATGAACCAACAAGAAAAAATTGATGTTTATCCTATTGAACGCGTTATCCAGTTTGGTGATAAAACGGTTCTTTCTGATCGTTAATTCTCTTATCTAGCCCACACAATGTGGGCTTTTTAATAACTGTATACTTGAACAGTTATTTTCTTTTCGATATACTAAAACACGCCTAATTTTGACCGCACTTATAGCATGAACTCCACCCGAAAAATTATTCACATTGATATGGATTGCTTTTATGCCTCTGTTGAAATCCGTGAAAATCCAACGCTACAGGGCAAACCTGTCGCAGTGGGTGGTAGCTCTCGACAACGTGGTGTACTCACTACCTGTAATTATGAAGCTCGAAAATTTGGACTGCACAGTGCGATGCCGACGGCACAAGCTATCAAAAAATGCCCTAATCTGATTTTAGTGCCCGTTAATATGCCCCTTTATAAACAGGTATCCGCACAAATTCATCAGATCTTTCAACGCTACACTTCTATTATTGAGCCACTTTCCTTAGATGAAGCTTATTTAGATGTCACGGATTGTACACAATGTTCAGGATCTGCTACTTGGATCGCACAAGAAATTCGCCAAGCCATTTTTGATGAATTAAAACTGACCGCCTCTGCTGGTGTGGCGCCCCTCAAATTTCTCGCCAAAATTGCCTCCGATATGAATAAACCAAATGGGCAATTTGTGATTCAACCTCATGAAGTTGAACAATTTGTAAAAACACTGCCATTAAAAAAAATTCCTGGTGTGGGCAAAGTCACCTCTGAACGTTTACTGAAAATGGGCTTAGAAACTTGTGAAGATGTACAAAAACTCGATCAATCTATTTTATTAAATATCTTCGGTAAAATGGGCAAACGAATTTGGGATTTTAGCCATGGCATCGATGATCGTGAAATCCAAGCACATCGTGAGCGAAAATCTATCGGCGTAGAACGCACTTTATCCGAAAATATTCGTCATCTCGAACAAGGTATAGCATTATTAGATAATCTCTATACCGAGCTTATTCGCCGTATTGAACGAAGTGCACCGAATATCCCCTTAACCGCTTTTCGAAAAATTGGGGTGAAATTAAAGTTTGAAGATTTTCAGGTGACGACCCTAGAAAAAACAGGCTTGCCTTTATCACTAAAAAGCTTTCAACAATTACTGGAACAAATTTGGCAACGTAGCCACGGAAAATCCATTCGCCTCGTTGGATTACATGTGAATTTACCGGAAGAAAGCCATTTAGAACAAATGAGCTTGTGGTAAAACACAAAAGAAAATGACCACACTTTTATTCATTCCATCCCGAGTAGGATAATGAAAAAACAAAAGTGCGGTCATTTTTTGATGAATTTGTTGAGTTGGTCGATAAGCCGAGTTCTGTCGTGGACAATCATTCCTCTAGGCGACAAATTACTCTGCCGCTCAAGCAACCTACCCGAACTCTGGACGGGCCATCCATTGAGTTCCTATTTGGTCTTGCTACGAGTGGAGTTTACCTTGCTGCACGTTGTTACCAACGGCACGGTGTGCTCTTACCACACCCTTTCACCCTTACCGTTTTCACGGCGGTCTGCTCTCTGTTGCACTGGTCGTCGGCTCACGCCGCCCGGACGTTATCCGGCACTCTGCCCTTTGTAGCTCGGACTTTCCTCTCGTTTACTTGTCCCACTAGGTCGTGCGAACACGGTTAAGGGCTTCAATAAACCAGCGATTGTCTAACCAACTCGCGGCGTAGTATAGGAGGAATTCAAAGGGCGGTCAAATTTTCATTCTTATTTTTAATAACTTCCGTTAGAATAGCCCTGCAAAACACGGTTATTTTCAACCGCACTTTTATCATAAGGATTTCCTATGAATTATTTACAAATCGCACGAGAAACCCTTTCTGTCGAAAGCCAAGCGCTTGCACAACTAAGCCAACGCTTGGGTGATGAGTTTTCTCAAGTTGTGGATCTTATCCTTGCCTGCGAAGGTCGTTTAGTCATTGGTGGTATCGGTAAATCGGGGCTAATTGGCAAAAAAATGGTGGCGACTTTTGCCTCTACAGGGACACCAAGTTTCTTCCTACACCCGACTGAAGCCTTTCATGGTGATTTAGGTATGTTAAAACCGATCGACATTGTGATGCTGATTTCTTATAGCGGTGAAACTGATGATGTAAATAAACTCATTCCAAGTTTGAAAAACTTTGGTAATAAAATTATTGCTTTAACTAGCAATAAAAACTCAACGCTTGCTCGCCATGCTGATTATGTTTTAGATATCACCGTAGAGCGTGAAGTCTGCCCAAACAATCTCGCACCAACCACTTCTGCTTTAGTCACTTTAGCTTTAGGCGACGCACTTGCAGTTTCATTAATTACAGCGCGTCATTTCCAACCTGCAGATTTTGCAAAATTCCATCCAGGTGGCAGCCTTGGTCGTCGTTTATTATGCAAAGTGAAAGATCAAATGCAAACTCGATTGCCGATTACCACACCAGATACTAGCTTCACTGATTGCTTAACTATTATGAATGAAGGTCGTATGGGGGTGGCATTAGTCATGGAAAACCAACAACTTAAAGGCATTATTACCGATGGTGATGTGCGCCGAGCATTAACGGCTAACGGTGCCGATACACTTAACAAGACCGCGAAAGAGCTCATGACCTCTTCACCGAAAACTATTCATGAAAATGAATTCTTAGCGAAAGCAGAAGACTTGATGAAAGAGAAGAAAATTCACTCTCTTGTTGTGGTCAATGATGAAAATAATGTTGTGGGCTTAGTGGAGTTCTCAAGCTAATGATTAACGAAAAATTAAAGAAAATTAAATTGGTCATCACCGATGTCGATGGCGTATTAACTGATGGTCTACTCCATTACGATGCGAATGGTGAAGCGATTAAGAGTTTCCACGTTCGTGATGGTCTTGGTGTCAAAATGTTGATGGATGCAGGTATTCAAGTCGCCGTATTATCGGGCAGAGATTCAGCGATTCTGCGTAAGCGAATTAGTGATCTCGGAATTAAATTGTTCTTTTTAGGCAAGCTTGAGAAAGAAAGTGCTTGTTTGGATCTCATGAAACAAGCAGGCGTTACCGCAGAACAAACTGCCTATATTGGTGATGACAGCGTCGATCTCCCTGCTTTTGCGACCTGTGGCCTTTCTTTTGCTGTGGCAGACTCTGCGCCTTATGTGCAAAATGCTGTGGATTATGTGCTTTCACTTGGCGGCGGGAAGGGTGCATTCCGTGAAATGTCCGATATGATTTTACATGCTCAGGGCAAAGATGAAGTCTATACTTCAGCCAAAGGCTTTTTAAAATCAGTCAAAAATATGGGACAATAACACCTATAACACTATTCAAAATACCTAAAAAATAACCGCACTTTGATGATTCAAAAGTGCGGTTATTTCTTTTTATGTTTTATTGATTTGCCGGTAAAGCACCAGAATTCCAAGTTGGTGCTTCAGCTGGTTTCTTCACTTGCAACATAAAGCGCTGATTTGCCGTTGCTTGCGGTTGAACGATCGTACCCGATGGAGTCGAGAACGAAATCCCCCCTTTCAACAATTGCTGTATACTACCGGTATTAAATTCAGCCCCTTTCCAACCAAGGTTGAAATCATAACCCGATGAAACCCAGAACTCTGAATTTTTACGTACTAAATGTTGATACTTCGGCGTAATCGCAATATGTACCAACACACGATCACCTAAAGAATTCAATTCAAACTTACGCACGGTTCCCACTTCAACGCCTCGATAAAGCACAGGTGATCCTTCTGTTAAATTCATCGCATCACTGGTTTCCAAAATAAATGGCACGCCATTGCTGTATTTATTTCGAGGTTGTGCGGTTTGCGCTAAATTAAACTGTGTTTTTGGTTGGCCTTTACCTAACTCAATATCAATGTAAGGCTGTAAAAGGCTATCTAAGTTTTCAATTCCACCTGCTGAGATTTGTGGGGAAATCACTTTAAATACCGTACCTTCTTTTGCAATCATCCCCATATAACTTGGGTTAATTAATGCTTTTGCTGTGATATGATTTGTTTTTTGATCAAGGGAAATCTGTTCGACTTCACCCACATTCATACCAAGATAACGCAAGCTCATTCCTTTACTTAAAGCGGTTGCATCATCTGTTATTAACGTAATCACTTGCCCCGCTGATTTAGCTCGAAGTTCACTTGGATAAAGCGTTTTATTTTTGCCTGACCCCGTATTATCAAAACTAATCGCACCTTTTAATGATCGCGCAACCGGTGAAGCCTGGATACTAATTCCTTTCGGCGTAATATCAATCTGTGCCGCACTTTCAACCCAGAATACACTTTTATCTGTCAGAAGATCTTGATAAGCCGGATAAATATACACATCAATATCAAAATTATTGGCTTTCGGTCTTACATTAATAATTTTACCTACTTCAAACTGACGATAAAGCACGACAGAACCTTTGCTAATACTTGGCAAATTAGTGGAATGTAACACAATCGTTGGATTCACCAAGTTGCCTGTAACACCTGTTTCTGCACTGCTAATATCTTTATAAAGTGGATAGGTAGAATGCGGTTCTCCACTTCCTTTTTTCGCTAATACACGCACGCCACCTTGCAACCATTTTGATGGTGTCGCCGATTCAAAACGTAAGCCATCAATACCCAAACTCACATCAAAATTAGAGGCTGCGACAAACTGGGTGTTTTCATGAATAAGATTGCGATACTCTGACGCAATCGCCACTTCAAATTTTACCCCATCTACATTTAAGTGCTGCTTCACAATTTGACCGATAGCAATATTGTTATAAAACACGGATTGCCCTTCCGCGATACCGTAAGTCTCTGGCGCCGTTAAGGTCAAAACCAAGGTATTTGGTGCTTTGAGTAATAACTCATTTTCTCGAATGACTTCGAATTGCGTCTTGCTTTCTCCACTTCCTGGAATAATTTCGAAATAATCACCACGAAAGAATTTCTGTGGGTTGGCAATATCACCTAAATCTAACTTGCGACTTTTCAGCACAATGTGCGTATTGGTTTTTAAGAGATTAGCCTGGCTTGGCTCAATCAATAATGTCCCTTGTAAAATATCTTCATTGTTTTCGACGGTTCTTAAAGACGAAAGCAAACCAACTTGCTCATCACCATAATAAACTGAAGTTTGCCCTGCTTGTAAGCCTGCTGAAACTGGCAGTGTTACCTCAACTTCAATCCCTCGTTTAGCCGCTTGTAAATTAGAATAAAGAATATAGTTGCTGTTACTTGCAGCTTGCGGGCTATCAGATGGCGAATCGAATGATACGGCGCCTTGCACCACTGCATTTAAACTGTCTACTGCCACATTCACGCCTGATGCATTAATGCTGGCATTAATACCACTGATATTCCAGAAACGCGAATCTTTCTTCACAAAATGTGCAAAGGCTTTATCAATTACCACATCAATTTCAACTTTATTCTCTTTATTGAATCGATAATCATAAATTTTCCCGACTGGCATTTTTTTGAAATACACAGAAGCACCGATCGAAATTGAACCTAAATCATCTGAAATTAAATGAATTAATAAATCCCCAGGATTGACTTGTGCAATAGGGCCTTGCTCTTCAGCAATAAATTCATCTTCGGAGTCACCATCACCTGGCTGGAGCGTAATATAATTTCCTGAAACCAAAGAATCTAAGCCTGAAATACCTGCAAGAGACACACTCGGCTGAACAAGCCAGAACTTAGTATTTTCTTTTAACACCTCAGTCGCTTCAGAATAAATATTTGCCTCAACTTTCACTTTTTGCATATTGTCGGTAAAGTTAACCTTCTTCACGACACCAATTTGCAAACCTTGATAGCGAATAGGGGTTTTATCTGCAACGAGCCCTGCCCCATTAGAGAACGTGATCGTAATGGTCTTTCCTCGTTCTTGTACAATTTGGAAAAATAAAATGGCACCAATACATAATGCGATAAAAGGTAACAACCAAAACGGTGAGATGCGTTTATTCTTACGTAATAACGCTTCTACATTGTTAGATTGCTCATCAATAGATTGAGATTCTGGTTTATTGTTTTCTGTCATAAATTTTCCAAATTAATCGACTATCAAACTGAGAAGTTGAAATCATAGTTAAAAACACTGCTGCACCGAAATAAAATGCCGCAGGGCCTACGGTAAAATTAATAATCTGTCCACGTGTTACTAAAGACATCATTAAGGCGAGCACAAAAAGATCCAGCATTGACCAGCGTCCCACAAAGTGAACGATATGTAATAGCCGCATTTGCCATTTAATTGAATGTCTCCATTTAAAATGCACGCTTGCCAGTAAATACAACATAATCAGGATTTTGCTTACGGGCACAAAAATACTGGCGAAGAATACCACGAAAGCAACAAAATAGCTGCCCATGCTTATAAATGACATTACACCCGACATCAAGGTATCTTGTGACAAACTTCCTGTCAAATAAACGCCAGATATTGGGAGCAAGTTTGCAGGGAAAAGCATGATAATCCCCGCCACTAATGTCGCCCAAACACGTTGTAATTTTACACTCTCTGGTATTTCAATAAGCGATGCACAACGTGGGCAAATGGCTCGATGACGGTGATCGTATTGTTGATCTTCTTTTAAAAAAGTGTAATCGCAAGCGGTACAAAGCTCTAACGGTTTATCACTTTTGGTAACCGGTTTCTGATCGGGATAAAAATCATGCCATAAATCATCTAAATTAATTTTAATGAATAATAAAGTGGTTAAAAGTGCAGTAAAAACAAAAGCAATTAAATACACATCCACTTCTAATGTGGCATATTCACGCACTTTAAACATGGTGACAGCCAGTGCAACTAAATAGACGTCGAACATCACCCAAGGCTTAATATAACCCACAAATAATAAGACATTACGAGGCTTAATTTTGAGTAATTTAGAAATCTGCAACATAATGACTAAAATTGCAAAAGAGACAGGCATTAAAACAGCACAGATGAAAATCATAAATGCAGTATAGGAATATCCCTCTACTGCCATTTTCCAAATCCCTTTCCAAACAGAAGCATCAATTTTGGTACCTAGTAAATCTAAGCTCAATAAAGGATAGCCTAAAGCAAATGGCATTAAAATTAAGATAGAAAGGGCGATTAATGAACAACGTTTAAGTGACCAACGACTTCCCGATTGCAATTTATGATGGCAACGCGGACATTGCGCGTATTCCCCTTCTTGAGGACGACAAACAGACACCGTTGCATCGCATCCTATGCAACGCACTAGTTTATAAGTAGCATGAGTAAAATCAGGTGTTTTTGTCATTGTTTCATCAAAAATTTAAAAAGTGAACTATTTTAGCCTTAATTAAGGGGATTTGTGAAGTTATACATCTGTACTAAAAACGGAATTATTCCGCCCAACCATTGTCAATCCTTATAAAAGTGCGGTAAACTGTGCAAGTTTTTATTTTTATCCTAGGAAAACGCAGAAATGACAGATTCTCAAGTTGAAGCCCAAGCTGAAAATAATGCTGAAGGCGTTCAAAAATTAACTGATACAAAAGCGATTATTGCATATCTTGTGGAAAAATTCCCGCTTTGCTTTATTGCAGAAGGTGAAGCAAAACCATTAAAAATTGGTCTTTTCCAAGATCTTGCTGAAGCATTAAAAGATGATGAACGTGTCAGCAAAACTCAATTACGTCAGGCTTTACGTCAATACACTTCTAACTGGCGCTATTTACACGGCTGCCGTGAAGGAGCTGAGCGTGTAGATTTATACGGCAACCCTGCTGGTGTATTAGACGCAGAACACGTTTCTCATGCGGCGCAACAATTAGCAGAAGCAAAAGCTAAATTTGCAGAAAAACGCAAAGCAGAATTAGCAGCGAAAAAAGCACAACAAAAACGACCTGCTCGTAAACCAAATTCAAATCAAGCAACTCGCAAACCAAAAGCACCACAAGTAAAACTAAGTGCGGTTGATTTCACAACACTTTCTGCTGGTAGCAAAGTGAAAGTAAAAGTGGCTGAACAAGCGAAAAATGCGACCGTATTAAATGTGGAAAAAGATGGCGCACGCGTAGAACTTGAAAATGGTTTAGTGATGACAGTCACCGCAGATCGTTTATTTGCCTAATAATTTATTTCTTATCGGGAAAGGTTAAATGAAATTACATACAACCAAAAGTCTTATTGCGACAGCAATTTTAGGTGCGTTATTTCTTCATTCGTCTGACACATTTGCTGTACAGCCGAAATTAAAGCAAAGTGATATTACGATTCCTTCGGCAACTGATGCAAATCAATTAGCAACTAAGCGTGCAACGACACGTTTAACCCAATCACATTATCGTAAATTCCAGCTTGATGACGCCTTTTCCGAAAAGATTTTTGATCGTTATATTAAAAGTTTAGATTACAGCCATAACACCTTTTTAAAATCAGATATTGATGATTTACGTGCTAAATATGGCTCAAAATTAGATGACCAACTTAATGAGGGTGATCTTTCAGCGGCATTTGCTATTTACGATCTGATGATGAAACGTCGTTATGAGCGTTATGCTTATGCTCTATCTCTATTGGATAAAGAACCTGATTTAAAAGGTAATGATCAAATTGAGATCGATCGTGAAAAAGCCGCTTTCCCAGCAACGGAAGAAGAAGCGAATAAGCTTTGGGAAGAACGCGTCAAAAATGATGTAATCAGCCTGAAATTAAAAGATAAAAAATGGCCTGAAATTAAGGAAAAACTCACTAAACGTTATAATTTAGCGATTCGTCGATTAACTCAAACCAAAGCAGATGATATTGTTCAAATTTATATTAATGCTTTTGCTCGAGAAATTGACCCACATACAAGCTACCTTGCGCCACGTACTGCAAAAAGCTTTAATGAAAGCATGAACCTTTCTTTAGAAGGGATTGGTGCAACATTACAATCTGAAGATGACGAAACCAGTATTAAATCTTTAGTACCAGGTGCGCCGGCTGAACGCAGTAAAAAATTACAAGCAGGTGATAAAATCATTGGTGTGGGCCAAGAAAAAGGCGAAATCGAAGATATTATCGGCTGGCGTTTAGAAGATATCGTTGACAAAATCAAAGGTAAAAAAGGAACAAAAGTTCGTCTTGAAATTGAACCTGCAAAAGGTGGAAAAAGCCGTATTGTTACCTTAGTTCGCGATAAAGTCCGTATTGAAGACCAAGCTGCAAAACTCACTGTTTCTAAAGTAGAGGGTGAAACCATTGGCGTCATTAAAATTCCAAGTTTCTATATTGGCTTAACTGATGATGTAAAAAAATTATTAGTAGATGCTGAGAAGAAAAAAATTGGCGCTTTAATTGTGGATCTTCGTGAAAATGGCGGTGGCGCATTAACAGAAGCCGTGGCATTAAGTGGTTTATTCATCACTGATGGTCCAGTGGTACAAGTACGAGATGCGTATCAACGTATTCGTGTACACGAAGATGATGATAATGCTCAGCAATATAAAGGACCATTGTTGGTAATGATTAATCGTTTCAGTGCATCAGCCTCTGAAATTTTTGCTGCGGCAATGCAAGATTACAATCGCGGTATCATCATTGGACAAAATACCTTTGGTAAAGGTACGGTACAACAAAGTCGTTCATTAAACTTTGTTTATGATTTAGACCAAACACCACTTGGTGTGTTGCAATATACTATCCAAAAATTCTATCGAATTAATGGTGGTTCAACCCAATTAAAAGGTGTCTCAGCAGATATTAATTTTCCTGAAATTATTGATGCCAAAGAAATTGGTGAAGAAAAAGAAGATAACGCATTACCTTGGGATAAAATTCCACCAGCGACTTATTCTGAAACCAATAAAGCACGTAAAGATGTTGAAGCATTAAATGAAAAACATCTTGAACGTATTGCAAAAGATCCTGAATTTATTGCTTTAAATGAAGATCTTAAGATTCGTGATGAACGTCGTGAGCGCAAATTCTTATCATTAAATTTCCAAGAACGCAAAGCGGAAAATGATAAGGATGATGCGAGACGTTTAAAAGATCTCAATGATCGTTTTAAACGTGAAGGTAAAAAAGCATTAAAAGACATTGATGATTTGCCAAAAGACTATGAAGCACCAGATTTCTTCTTAAAAGAAGCGGAAAAAATGGCTGCTGATTTAGTTAAACTTAATGCTAATCAACAAAAAGTGGATGCTGAAATAAAACAAGAAGCGGCAAAAGCAACAAAATAACGATTATTTTGACCGCACTTTAGCAGATAAAGAAACTGAGTGCGGTTATTTTTTATGAATATTTTTAAAGGTACAGCAATGTTAAAAGGAACAATGAAATTAAGCGCATTAGTCTTATCATTATCAATGATGACATCAGGTTGTGCGTTAGCTGAATGGGCAAAAACAGTTGGACAACCTCAACAAGCCGAAAATAAAAGTGTTGATATGTCTAAATTAAGCCCTGAAGAGCGAGCAAAACTTGAAGCAGAAATCAAAGAAGATCAAGCTCGTCTCGCAGCTGAAAAGCAAGCAATGCTAGAGATGTCATTAACTCATGAAATTGGCGAACAAAATCTACAGTTCAAACCAATTTTGGCCAAATTATATGCTGATAATAAATATGACTTAATGTGGAAAGACAAGGCGGCAGAGAAACAATTCCTACGTGAATATGCGGCTATGGTTGCATCAGGCATTTCTAAACGTTCTGCTCAATCATTAGTTAATTTACATAACGCTGAAAAAACGGGCGGGCTCACCTATGATGTATTGTTAAGTGATGCTTTCCTTGATTACTTGTATTACAGCAAAAATGTAAATCAACAAGCACAACGTTGGTTATACGCAACGAATGCTTATAAACCAGAATTACCAAATCAAGAAATTATTGACGAATGGCAAAGTGCGGTTAAAAACAATAATGTTTCGGGCTTTGTAAATGGATTATCTAACCATAATCGTTTATACCGTGAAACGGTACAATCGCTACCGTCAATGATTTCAGCTTCAGGTATTTCTGAAATGGGTAAAAAACTTGCCCTTAATGCACAACGTTTACGTGTTATTCCTGATTTTGAAAATGGAATTTTTGTTAATATTCCCAGCTATCAATTGAAATATTATCGTGATGGCAAAGCAATTTTAGAATCGCGCGTTATCGTGGGGAAAAATGAACGTCGTACACCGGTAATGTACAGCCGTTTGAGCAATGTGGTTGTTAATCCACCTTGGAATGCCCCAACACGTTTAATCAATGAAGATATTTTACCGAAATTAAAACGTGACCCAGGCTACGCAGCAGCACACAACTACTCTATTTTGGATAGCAAAGGTAACACTATCGATCCTTACTCTATTAATTGGAGTAGTATTGGTGATAGATTCCCGTACCGTATCCGCCAAGCAGCTGGTGATAGTGCATTAGGTAACTATAAATTTAATATGCCAAGCTCTGATGCAATTTATCTTCATGATACCCCAAATCATAACTTATTTAGTAAGAAAGACCGCGCATTAAGTTCTGGTTGCGTGCGTGTAGAAAAATCCGATCAACTTGCCTCTATCCTATTGCAAGAAGCTGGCTGGTCAGAAGATAGAAAACGTAATGTCCTAGCAAGCAAAAAAACTACTTCTGCGAACATTCGTACAAATGATCCTGTATTCTTATATTATGTGACTGCATGGGTTGAAAACGGTCAAACACAAGTTTTACCAGATATTTATAAATACGATGATGCAGCAAGTTTTAATGGTATCGACTGGGCTGTTGTGAAAAAATATCTTTAAAAAAATGTTCACACTAGAACTTTTTAAGGAAAAATGTGTCTAGAGTGAAGAATGAATAATAAAAGAGACTAAAAAATGGGTAACATTGACAAAAATCGTCGTAAATGGCTTTCATTAGGCGGCATCGTTTTGGGCGCAAGCATGATGCCGAGTACGGTGTTAGCGATGGTCTCTACCCCTAAACCTCGCATTCTTAGCTTCTATAATGTCAATACCAATGAACGATTAAGCGGTGAGTTCTCTGCAACGACTGGATTTAATCGTTCAATGCTTGGCAAGCTTGATTACTTTATGAGGGATCGCCGTACAGATCAAGTACATCGAATGGATCCTAGCCTTTTCATGAAATTTTATCAGTTACAAAGTGATTTAGGTTTACGCACTGCACAAATTGATGTGATTTGTGGCTATCGTAGTGCAGCAACAAATGCCATGCGCCGTAGACAAAGTCGTGATGTAGCAAGCAACAGTTATCATATTAAAGGCCAAGCGATTGATTTTAAAATCCCTGATGTACCTTTAGCAAGATTACGCCAAGCGGCTGAAAATCTTGATAGCGGTGGTGTAGGATATTATCCGTATAGTAATTTTATTCACGTGGATACTGGCCCTGTAAGAACATGGCGTGGTGCATAAAAAACAGTTTTATTTTAGACCGCACTTTAGTGCGGTTTTTTGTTATCAACGATAAGGAAAAAAGATGAATATTGAAATTATTCCAGTTACAGCCTTTCAGCAAAATTGCTCACTTATTTGGGATGATGAAAAAAATGCGGCAATTATCGATCCTGGTGGTAATGCGGAAAAGCTTATTCAACGTATTGAGGAATTAGAATTAAACCTAAAAGCAGTCTTATTAACGCATGGTCATCTTGATCATGTAGGGGCAGCTGAAGTGATTCGCGATCATTTTAACATTGAAATCTGGGGCTCACAGGAAGAAGATCGTTTCCTATTTGAAAGTCTACCACAACAATCTCAGCAGTTTGGCTTACCTTATATTTCCGCGTTTACGCCCGATCGCTGGTTTAATCAAGAAGGGGAAAAAATTCAAATTGGCACATTTACCTTTGAAATTCTTCACCTTCCTGGTCATACACCTGGCCATGTTGGTTTTATTGAACACGAAAAAAATATCGCCTTTACCGGTGATGTCCTTTTCCAAAACAGTATTGGTCGTACAGACTTCCCTCGTGGGAATTTCGACACATTGATCTCATCAATAAAAAATAAATTATTTATATTAAATGATGATATGGTTGTCATTGCGGGACATGGCCCCTACACAACCATTGGACAAGAAAAACGAAGCAATCCGTTTTTGAAGTAAAAATCGGAATTTGGGGTAAAAAAAAGCTCCTAATTTCTTAGGAGCACCAAAAAGGAATTTATGAATAAAATCTCTAAAGTTTAGCTTTATCAAAGGAAAGCTCGATAAAACGCTAACGATTATATTGACATATTATGACAAATGCAAGCTTTTTCTTTACACTAATTTACAAATCTTTACAGTTTGCTATTTTTATAACCACTTCGACGGCTTTTTCCATCCCTTCAAGGGTCACTAATTCATGTTTGCTATGGAAATTATAGCCACCAGTAAAGATATTTGGACAAGCTAAGCCTTTTTCCGCTAAAAATGCCCCGTCGGTTCCACCCCGTATTGGTTTGTGATTTGGTGTTATACCACAAGCTTTCATTGCCGCATCCGCGAGCTTAATCGCCTGTGGAACATTTTTGACTGTGTCATACATATTTTTGTAACTGTCTTCAATGACACATTCCACGGGTTCCTTTAAACTTTTCTCTCTATTAAATTCTTCTACAAGTTGATAAATAAACGCTTTACGTTGCTCAAAATTAGCTTGGTCAAAATCTCGAATGAGATAATGTAGCTCAACTTTCTCAATATCCCCTTTAAAATCATCTAAATGGAAAAACCCCTCTTTTCCTGATGTTTTTTCGGGAACATCATCTTTTGGAAAGCCTTGTTGAAACTCACAAGCTAACGTAAGCGCATTCACTAATTTGTTTTTCGCATAACCAGGGTGAATTCCCCGTCCTTTAAAGGTGATTTTTGCCGTTGCCGCATTAAAATTCTCATACTCGAGCTCACCCACTTCCCCACCATCAATGGTATATGCCCAATCACAAGGGAAATCGTCTAATGGAAAATAATGCATCCCTAAACCAATTTCTTCGTCAGGCGTAAATGCCACTCGAATATTGCAATGTGGGATATTTTCCTGTTGTAAGACAGAAAGTACGGTCATGATTTCTGCGATTCCAGCTTTATTATCCGCACCAAGTAAAGTGGTTCCATCTGTCACAATCAAGGTTTTGCCAATAAGCTGGTGTAAAAATGGATAATACACAGGGCTAATAAATTCTTCCCCTAAACCTAATGCGATATCTCCTCCCCGATAATTTGCAATCACTTCGGGTTGAACATTTTTACCGCTACATTGTGGTGAGGTATCAAGATGGGAAATAAAACCAATAGTGTGTGTTAAATCAGGATGATTTGAGGGTAAATAAGCCGTGACGACGGCATGCTTTGTCACATTAACATCTTGTAAACCTAGTTCAATTAATTCCTGCTGCAAATGCAAAGCTAATTTCATTTGTCCTGGCGAACTTGGAGAATGTTTTGCAGACGATTTAGATTGCGTATCAAACGCGACATAAGTTAAAAATCGCTGTAATAATTCATTGTCATTATGTTCTTCCATTTTAAAATTCTCCTTTATATTGGATTAGTCTAATCCTAAAATTCGTTACAGTTCTTGATATATAACAAGAAAGTGAAGAGTTATAAAATTTTCTGACAAAAGTGCGGTCAAATTTTCGATAAATTTTTTCCTAAAAACACGATTAAATCCTTTTCATCATTAACAATTCGCTATATCATATCTGCTCAATTTTATGTCGCCCCTGCATCATTTTTTGCAGGTTTATTTCTACTCAGTACCAATCAAATTGGTGAAATTAGGGAGAAAACCAAAGCTAGTGGAAAATCTGGTTCAAAACAAGCCGATTATTGAGCTTCGTTCTATCAAAAAATCCTATGGTTCCAACACAATTATTAATGATTTCAATCTAACCATTAATAACGGTGAATTCGTCACAATTCTTGGCCCTTCAGGCTGTGGTAAAACTACAGTTTTACGTTTATTAGCGGGTTTAGAAGAATTAGATGAAGGTCATATTATTTTGGACGGTGAGGACATTACTAATGTTCCGGCTGAAAAACGCCATATCAACACTGTATTCCAAAGTTATGCATTATTCCCGCATATGACTATTTTTGATAACGTGGCTTTTGGTTTGCGTATGCAAAAGGTGTCAGAGAGCGAAATTAAACCTCGTGTTCTAGATGCATTGCGTATGGTGCAATTAGAGGAAATGGCCGACCGTAAACCAACTCAACTTTCTGGTGGTCAGCAACAACGTATCGCGATTGCTCGTGCAGTAGTAAATAAACCAAAAGTGTTGCTACTGGATGAATCATTATCTGCGCTGGATTATAAGTTACGTAAGCAAATGCAAAACGAACTTAAACAATTACAGCGTCAACTTGGCATTACCTTTATTTTCGTTACTCACGATCAAGAAGAAGCAATCACCATGTCAGACCGTATCGTCTTATTGCGTAAAGGTAAAATTGCACAAGATGGTTCACCACGTGAAATCTATGAAGATCCGGCTAACTTATTCGTCGCTCGCTTCATCGGTGAAATCAACGTATTTGATGCCACTGTGATTGAACGTAAATCTGACGATGAACTACTTGCTAACGTAGAAGGTCGTGTATGTGATATTCACACCAGTATCTCTGCTGAAAAAGGTCAAAAACTACAAGTGTTATTACGCCCAGAAGATATTGTGATTGAAGAGCTTGACGAAAATGAGCACTCAAATGCAATTATTGGTCGCATAGTGGATCGTACCTATAAAGGGATGACACTTGAGTCTACCGTAGAATTTGATCACAACGGTAAACGCGTATTAGTAAGCGAATTCTTTAACGAAGATGACCCACATATGGATCACAGCGTTGGTCAACGTGTAGGTATTACATGGCACGAAGGTTGGGAGGTTGTACTCAACGATGAAGATAATCAATAATAAATTCCAAAAAATTACTGTTGCAATTATCTTCAGTTGGTTAATCTTCTTTGTGCTAATTCCAAACTTATTAGTATTAACCGTAAGTTTTTTAACCCGAGATGGTAGCGACTTTTATGCTTTGCCATTTACTTTAGATAACTACACTAACCTGTTTAATCCGCTTTATGCACAGGTAGTGTGGAACTCATTGTATATGTCTGGCATTGCGACGATTATTTGCTTACTCATTGGCTATCCATTTGCCTTTATGGTCAGCAAAATTAATCCAAAATATCGTCCATTTTTGTTATTCCTCGTGGTATTGCCATTCTGGACAAACTCACTGATTCGTATCTATGGAATGAAAGTCTTCCTTGGTGTGAAAGGTGTGTTGAATACCATGTTAATGGATATTGGCATTTTGAGTGAGCCTATTCGTATTTTAAATACCGAAGTAGCTGTAATCATTGGTTTAGTGTATCTCCTTTTACCATTTATGATTCTTCCGCTCTACTCTGCTATTGAAAAATTAGATGGACGTTTATTAGAAGCGGCAAGAGATTTAGGCGCGAATGCGGTTCAACGTTTCTTCCGTGTAATTTTGCCATTAACCATGCCAGGTATCGTAGCGGGTTGTTTATTAGTATTACTACCTGCAATGGGTATGTTCTATGTAGCTGACTTACTGGGTGGTGCGAAAGTGTTATTAGTCGGTAACGTGATTAAGAGTGAATTTTTAATTTCCCGTAACTGGCCATTCGGTTCGGCAATCAGCATCGGTTTAACCATCTTAATGGCATTGTTGATTTTCGTTTACTATCGTGCAAATAAATTGTTGAATAAGAAAGTGGAGTTAGAATAATGAGTCGTTTACTACGTAATATTTTTATGTTTGTGGTATACGCTTATTTGTATATCCCAATTATTATCTTGGTGACTAACTCCTTCAACGAAGACCGTTATGGTTTAAGTTGGAAAGGCTTTA
>ERZ773072.384-NODE-384-length-25520-cov-34.138739_pt1 | contig 25520 bp, 19 predicted proteins | sample MGYA00580617_ERZ773072 | MGnify/ENA primary metagenome ERZ773072 (study PRJEB29015, sample SAMEA2737970) | human oral metagenome | biome: human oral; feature: human-associated habitat; material: dental | place: China | collected 2122 ...
GCTCGAAGGGGTCGAGAGAGAAACCCTGTTCGAGGATTGTGCGGCTCCATTCGCGTGCGCTGAACAGCGAATGATCGCGGTAATTGCCGCACGAGTAGGCGTCGGTGCCGGGCACGTCCTCCCAGGTGACATCCTCGGCGATCGCGTGCAGGGAGGAGGCCAGCGCCTGCGTCACCTCACGCACCGAGGGGGTGCCCCACATGATGAGGTGGAAGCCCGTGCGGCAGCCAAACGGCGAGCAGTCGATCACGCCGTCGATGCGGTCGCGCAGCAGGGAGGCCAGCAGGTGCTCGATCGTGTGCAGGCCCGAGGTCGGGATCTCCCCGGCGTTGGGCTGGAGGAGACGCACGTCAAAGTTCGAAATCTGGTCGCCCTTCGGGCCGGCCTCCACGTTGATGAGACGCACGTAGGGCGCCTTCACTGCGGTGTGGTCCAGGGTAAAGCTCTCAACTTCAGCCATCGGTTAGTTCCTTTCAGTGTAGTTTTGCCGACGCTGCTCCAGGCGCATGAGCTCCCGGAACATCTCGGAGTAGGTGGGGTCGTCCTCGTTCAAACGCGACAGGGCCGCGCGGGCCTCGCCGAGCTTGCGGGTCAGGTCCATACGCACCATAGCGGCGACGACGCCTCGGCAGTACGAGCGCACGTCGGCCTCACCCGCAACGGGCAGAGGCGCAACAGCCAGCTGGGTGACGGCGGGGCCGATGAACTCGCCGGCGGTCTCCAGGACCACCTGGACGAAGCGGCGCGAGGCCGCGAGCGTCGCGTTCTCACCCGGGCCGAAGTGGGCCTCAGCCTGGCGCATCATCTGCGTGAAGGCGTCGAGCCCGCCGACCGCGCGGATCGCGTCGTGGACGGCGCGATGCGTGGGTACGGTGAAGGACTGCCCGTCAAGCTCCTCGAAGCCGGAGCCCACGGCGTAGAGCGGGTGCTGGAGGACGGCCTCGAGAGCCTGGCGCTCGATGCGGCTCACCGGGTCCTCGGGGCCTCGGCGCTCGGACGCGGGGACGGGGCGGCCGGCGCCCGCCATCTCGATCTCGCCCGGGCGTACCTCGTGCGAGAGGACTTCGACGCGACCAGCCGCGCGGATCGCCTGCTCGACCGTGGGGATATCCATGCCGAGCCACCCGGCCAACTGCCGCGTGTACTCGGCACGCAGGGCGCGATCCTTAATGTGCGCAACAATGCCGGCCGAGGCCCGCAGGCCCTGCACGCGGCCCTCGGCGCTGCGCAGGTCCATCTGGGACAAGACCGAGCGGATCGCGAACTCAAAGAGCGGGATGCGCGAGTTCACCAGGTCGACGATCGCCTGATCGCCCTGCGACAGGCGCAGGTCGCAGGGGTCCTGGCCGCCCGGGGCCACTGCCACGAAAGTCTGGGCCGCGAAGTTCTGGTCCTCGCCGTAGGCGCGCAGCGCGGCCTTCTGCCCGGCACTGTCGCCGTCGAAGGTGAAGATGACCTCCGAGCCGTGCGCGCGCCCCGTGGACAGGAGCACGCCGGCGGCCGGATCCGCGTGGTCGCCCAGCAGGCGGCGAATGATCTTGACGTGCTCGGAGCCAAAAGCGGTACCACACGTGGCCACGGCGTTCGTCACGCCCGCGACGTGTGCGGCCATGACGTCCGTGTATCCCTCGACGATGACGACCTTGTGCTCCGTCGCGATCGTCTTCTTCGCCAGGTCCAGGCCATACAGCAGCTGCGACTTCTTGTAGATCGGCGTCTCGGGGGTGTTCAGGTACTTGGGCGATTCCTTGTCGCTGTCGTCCAGGCGACGCGCACCAAAACCGACCGTCGCGCCCGTGATGTCGCGGATCGGCCACACGAGGCGCCCGCGGAAACGGTCGTACACGCCCCGACTGCCCTGCGAGCCCAGGCCCGAAATCTGGATTTCCTGGTCCGTGAAGCCCTTGGAGCGCAGATGGCGCGTCAGGGAATCCCACGAGACCGGGGCGTAGCCGACCCCAAAATGCGCGCACATCGCCTGGGTGAAGCCGCGCTCGGCGAGGAACGTGCGACCCTTATGCGCCTCGGGGGAAGCCAACTGCTGCTGGTAGAACTCTTCGGCGACGCGGTGGGCGTCCAGGAGGCGCTGGCGCTTGCCCGGCTCCTCGGTGCGCACGCGCGCCCCGCCCTCCTCGTAATGGAGGGTGATCCCGGCCTTCGCCGCCAGCATCTCGACCGCCTCGGTGAAGGGCAGGTGGTCGATCTTCTGCACGAAAGAGATGACGTCACCGCTCTCACCGCACCCGAAGCAGTGGAACATGCCCAGGTGAGGGCGCACGTTGAAGGAGGGGGTGCGCTCGTCATGGAAGGGACACAGGCCCTTGAGGGAGCCGATGCCCGCGGGTCGCAGCGCTACGTGTTCACCGATGATCTCGTCGATCTTCACTGCGTTACGTACCGCTTCGATGTCGTCCTTACGAATCAGACCCGCCATGTCCCTCAGTCTACCGATGCCCGCCCACGTCTGCGTCCGATCATGCTCACAGCTGCGAAGACAGCATGCCGCACCAGCGGGCGTGCCACGCGGAGGCCGACACGTCGGTGAGCGAGGCGACCTGGTCGATGACAGCGCGCAGGCGCACGCCGTCGTCGGAGGCGGCCCGCCACTGCGCGGCGAACACGGGTTCGAGGGCGTCGGCCCCAGCCTCGTAGAGGGCGTCGACGAGATCGGCCAGGAGCGTGCGCTGCTGGTAGTAGACCGGCTCGGTCTCACGCGGGCTCATGACGTAGTGGACGGCCATGCCCTTGAGGATCTGAATCTCAGCGCGAACCTCACGCGGCACGACGAGGTCCGCGCGGTAGCGGCCCAGCGGCTCGTGCCCGAAGGTCTCGCGCGTGGCGGCCACGGTCGCCGAGCAGAAGCGGCCGATCAGTTCGCTCGTCGCGTCCTTCAGGTGCGCGAGGGAGGCGTAGGACCCGTCGAAGGAGCGCAGCCACACGGGCATGGAGACGATGCGTTCAAGGGCCTCCTCCAGGTCCGAGCGCGCGACCGAGGGCCCGTACCAGTCCAGGGTCGAGGCCACGACGGACGAGCAGTGCGCGTCATCGAAGAGGTCCGCGGGGTCCAGCTTGCGGGTCGCGACCGCGTCCTCCACGTCGTGCACCGAGTAGGCGATGTCGTCCGACAGGTCCATGATCTGGGCCTCCAGGCATCGCCTGCCCGCAGGCGCCCCCTGGCGCATCCACGCGAACACGGGCGCGTCGTCGGGGTACACGGAGTACTTGCGCGTCGACTTGGCCAGGTCCGGGCCACCGGCCTTGACCCACGGGTACTTGCAGATCGCGTCCAGGGTGGCGCGCGTGAGGTTCAGGCCCGCGGGCACGCCACCCGCGCCGATGACCTTGGGTTCCAGGCGCGTGACGACGCGCAGGGTCTGGGCGTTGCCCTCGAACCCGCCGATCGAGGCGGCCGCCGCATCCAGGGCACGCTCGCCGTTATGCCCAAAAGGCGGATGCCCGAGGTCGTGGGACAGACACGCGGCGTCCACGACGTCCGGGTCGGCCCCCAGCTCCTTGCCGAGCTCGCGGCCCACCTGGGCAACCTCGAGGGAGTGCGTGAGGCGGGTGCGCACGAAATCGTCCGAGATCGGGCCCAGCACCTGCGTCTTTTCGCCGAGGCGGCGCAGCGCCGAGGAGTGGAGGATGCGCGCGCGGTCGCGCTCAAACTCGGTGCGCTCGGAGGACTTGTGGTCCTCGGGCACCCAGCGCTCGGAATCGGCAGACGCGTACGGGCGGCGCGCGTCGCCGCCATCAACACCGGGGATTGCCAAGGAAAACTCGTTCACGGGGCCATGTTACGCGGACCGCACCCACCCCGAGAGCGCGCCACGGCCTCGTCGGCCAACACACGAGGATGCTCACACCAATTCCCCTCCCCCGTGCGCTCCGCCAAGCGCGCCGCGTCCTTTCATGAGAATCTCCTCATGAAGACACAATGGGACTCTCACGGTCCGCATCCATCCTGGTAGCGATGAAAGGAGTACACATGTCAGAACGCATGCGTGTGATCTGGGCTATCGGCCTCATCGCTGCCGTCGGTTGCGGCGCTTTCTTCGGCCTGCGTGCCCTCGCGGCCGGAGGCCAGCAGACCACCATGGAGTCCGGCCTCTCCGTCCCCGCCCAGTCCGACGGTGCGGGCCCCCAATCCGCCCCGGTCGTTGCGGCCACCGAGGAGCCGACGCCGACCCCGGAGCCGGCCCCCGAGGACCCGGCGCCCGCACCCACGCCCGCGCCGGTCGCGACAAACCCCTACTACGTCGCCCCCACGTCACCACAGCGCGCCGTCCCCGATGACGACGATGACGATGACGACGACGATCACGACGACGACACCGACGACTGAGCGCGTGGGGTACCGGTATCAGAGGAGCCGGTACCCCATGCCGCGCACCGTTTCGAAGTAGTCTTTACCGATTTTTTGGCGAAGGTAGGACAGGTACACGTCCACCACATTGGACGCGCCATCGAAGTCGATGCCCCACACGGCCGAGAGCAGTTGCTCGCGGCTGAGCACCTGTCCCGGATGACGCATGAAGGTTTCGAGCAGCGTGAACTCGCGGGCGGACAGATCCCCCCATTCCTCGCCCACGCGGGCGCGCCTCGTCTTCAGGTCGAGCACGAGCGATCCCCGGGTCAGCGTCATCGCGCTGGACGTGGGCGTCTCTTCGCGCAGGCGCAGGCGCACGCGTGCCAGCAGCTCTTCGAAGGAGAAGGGCTTGGGCACGTAGTCGTCGGCCCCGCCCTCGAGCCCGGCCACACGGTCGGCAACAGAACTGCGCGCCGTCAGCATGATGACGGGCATACCCACGCCCTGGCCTCGAATCTGCTCGAGGACCTCGAAGCCGTCGATGTCGGGCAGGCCCACGTCCAGGAGCATGAGGGCGCCCCGGCCCTGCAGGGCGGCTTCGACGGACTCGGATCCCGTGGAGTAGATCTCCGGGACGAAGCCGGCGGCGCGCAGTCCTTTGGCGACGAAGGCAGCGATCCGGGCCTCGTCCTCAACGATGAGAATGGTCGTCATGATGTCTCTCCTGACGCGCCGCAGGGGCGCTGAGGGATCACCAGGGTGAAGGTCGAGCCCACTCCCGGTGTCGATTCAATGTCGAGGTGCCCGCCGTGGGCGCGGGCGATAGATTCCACGATGTTCAGGCCCAGGCCGGACCCGGCAACGCTCTCGGTGCCCGCCGTGCCGCGCACGAAGCGCTGACGCACGCACTCAATGTCGTCCGGGGCAATGCCGATGCCGCGGTCGCGCACCCACAGGCGCGCCCACTGCGAGTCCGCGCCCGATCCGATTGCGATGAGCGTGCCGTCGGCCGAGTATTGGACGGCGTTTTGCGCGAGTTGGAGCCACGCCTGGGTGATGCGTGTCGGGTCGAGGCAGCAGGTGACCTGCGCGGCCTCGTCGAGGGTCCACTGGCGATCTCCCAGGGCGCGGGCCTTGTCCAGGACCGCCTCGGTGAGGGCGGCAAGGTCCGTGGATGCGGGGTTCACGGTGTCCGAGGCCCGGGCAAGCTCGAGCAGGTCGCCGACGAGGGTGCCCATCCGGTCGATCTCGTCGATAACGAGCGCGCGGGTCTCGACCACGTCGTCGTGGTCGTCGGGATCGAGGAGTTCCATGTGGCCGCGCACGACCGTGATCGGGGTGCGCAGCTCGTGGCTGACATCGTCGAGGAGCTCGCGCCTGGCGACAACCGCAGTCTCGACCCGGTCCAGCATCCTGTTCACCGCTCCTGCCAGGCCCGACAGGTCGTCGTTGCCGCGCACGGGAACGCGGGTCGTCAGGTCGGACTCGCCGATCGAGTCGGTGGCGCGGCGCAGCTCGCCGATGGGGCGCAGCAGGCGCGTCACCGAGAACCAGGCGAAAGGTACGACGAGGACGAGGGTGCCGAGCGCGGCAACCACGTAGAGAACCATCGCAGAGTGTGTCGATTCCCCGTAGCCGCGCATGTCGATCGCGTGGACGAGGGCCGCGTTGCTGGACGGACCCGCGATCGGTACGACGATGAGCCGGTAGGTCGTCGTCGTGGTCGTGTGCGTGGTGATGATGGTGTCCGTGCCCGTCGTCAGGGGCGCAACGTAGGCCACCAGCTCCGCGTCGTCCTCGATGTGCAGACGCGGCTCTTGGGAGGGCAGCCAGTACAGGGTCCCGTCGACGAAGCCGACCTCACCGGTGTACGTGCCCGCGTAGGTTCGCGCCAGGTGCAGTCGCACGATCTCCGAGGGGTCGGTGAGAGCCACGCCCGTCTCGGGGTTGGTCCCGCCTTCGACGAGGTCTTGGAGCGCGATCTTGGATTGATGCAGCCGATCCACGGCGCGGGCGTCGAGGGCACGCTGCTGGAGGATGAAGACAAGCACACCGGAGACGGTGAGCGCAGCACCCGCCACCAGGATCACCGCGGCGATGATCCTGGTGCGGATGCTCACGGACACGCCCGCACGCGTGTTCTGCTTGCTCATGACCTCATTGTCCGGGTTATCTCCCAGGTATGCACCCGGGCGCGACCCGCGTATCACCGTCCGATTCCCACGTGGGTCCAACCGGCGGCGTTCCATGCCTCGCGGTCCAGCGCGTTGCGCCCGTCCACGATGGTGCGCGAGCGTACGAGCGGGCCGATGGCGGCCGGATCCATGTTGACGAACTGGCTCCATTCGGTGGCCAGGACAACCAGGTCCGCGTCGGTCAGCGCCGCGTGCATGTCCTCCACCATCGTCAGGTGGGGCTTATGGGCGGCCGCGTTGGTCAGGGCGATCGGGTCGGTGACGCGCACGTTGGCGCCGCGCTCGTGCAGGCGCGAGGCGACGTCCAGGGCGGGCGAGTCGCGTACATCGTCCGTGTCGGGCTTGAAGGAAGCACCGAGGACGGTGATGTTCTTGCCCGTCACAGACCCACCCAGCGCGGCCTCGGCGGCGGCGACCGCACGGGTGCGACCACGGGTGTTGATCGCGTCGACTTCCTTCAGGAAGGCCACCGATTCACCCTTGTTGAGTTCCTCGGCGCGTGCCACGAAGGCACGGATGTCCTTGGGAAGGCAGCCGCCGCCAAAGCCGATGCCGGCGCCGAGGGCGCGACGTCCGATGCGCTCGTCGTGCCCGAGGGCCTGGGCGAGCATCGTAACGTCGGCGCCAGTGACGTCGCAGATCTCGGCCATCGCGTTGATGAAGCTGATCTTGGTGGCCAGGAAGGAGTTCGCGGCGACCTTCACCAGCTCGGCCGTGGAGAAGCTGTCGACGATGACGGGGCAGCCCGCCTTGATGATGGGTCGGTAGGCCTCGTCGAGGGCGTTGCGTCCACGGAATGCACTGTCAGCATGAGCGGACAGGCCGTAGACGAGGCGCGTGGGGCGCAGCGTGTCCTCGACCGCGTAGCCTTCGCGCAGGAACTCGGGGTTCCAGGCCAGGGCGGCAGCCGTGCCCGCGAGCTTCTCTTCGACGATGTGCGCGGTGCCCACGGGTACTGTGGACTTTCCGACGACGACGGTGCACTCGGCGGGGTCCAGCAGCTCGGTGAGCATGGAGACTGCTCCCATCAGGTGGCTGAGGTCGGCGGATCCGCCCTCGTCAGACTGCGGGGTTCCCACGGTGATGAAGTGGATGCCGGCGCCGGACAGGTCTTGCGCCGTGGGCTCGGCGGTGAAGCGCAGGCGACCCGAGGCGGTTTCGGCGGCGATCATCTCTTCGAGGCCGGGCTCGTGGAAGGGCGCCTTGCCGGCTGACAGAGCCCGCACCTTCGCCTGATCGACGTCGATGCCGACGACCTCGTGGCCGAGGGAGGCCATGCACACTGCGTGGACGGCACCGAGGTAACCGCAACCAATAACTGTCATTTTCATGGAAGTGCTCTTTTCTGTGTCGGTGTCTGTGGTCAGTGAGTGCTCGAGTGAGCGGAGAGTGCGTGGTCCATCCATTCCCCCAGCCAGGAGCTCGCCCCGGGGCGGAAGGAATGGACGAAGATGAGGCGCAGTCGGGAGGCCTGCAGGTAGGCCTCCAGGCGCGCCCGCGTGGTGGGCATGCGGGACGCGACGTCATCGATGTGCCCGATGACGACGTCAAGGCTGTGGGCGCTGAGGGGCCCGCGCAGGTGGTGCAGTTCCGCGTGGGCGCGCAGGTTCATGAGGTCGAGGGCGGGCTCGGCCATGCGGGCGCCGTCCAGGTCGATGACGCCAAGGCTGGTGCCGTCCCACAGGAGCTGTCCGTCATGCAGGTCGGCGTGGGAGACGACGTGGGTTGTGTCGATGTCCTCAATGAGGCGGGCGGACACGTCCAGGACCGCCTCGGTGACACGTGGGTCTTCGCCGATGGTGTCGAAGATGCGCGCCTGCTCGGCCCATCGGGCGAGGATGCGCGCCTCGTGGGCGCCGGTGTAGGGTTCGAGGGCGGCGTCTCGAGTCGGCTGCCAGGCCCGAGCGAGAGCCTTCCACCCGTCCAGCCCCTCGTCCCCGAGGTCACCGAGGGAGCGGCCGGGCAGACGCGTGTAGGTCAGAGCGGTCGACGACCAGTCCGTCACGTCGGCGACGGCCAGTCCCCATGAGCGGTAGATGCGACCGGCAACTGCCGTGTTGCAGGCGATGCGCTCCCCGCCCTTGCGCACGTGCTTGGTGACGAAGCGATCCGCAACAACGACGGCGCGCCGGGCGTGGCGGTGGACGACGAGCTCCCCTTCCCCCACGGGAATGGCCCCGAGGACCGGGTCGCAGGCGTACAGGGACATGGCGACGCCGGCATCGGTGGCGAGTCCCGCGCGCAGGCGTCCGCGTCGGTCGACGAGCTCGACGGCGATGCCAGCGCGTGCTGGCCACGCACGCTTGATCCCCTCGATCGATCGGACGTCGGTGATTAGAGACATGCGCTTTCCTCCTCGATGAGCGTGAGGGTGTGGTCGATGTGCTGAGCCCAGTCGGGGCGGGCCTCGCGCAGGGGGTCGGCGAGTTTGAGAGCGCGGGCGTGGATGCGTGCGGCGCTCAGTTCGGTGCCCGCGGGCAGGCGTCCTCCCGCCCGCTCGTATCCGCGCGCGAAGGCCTCGGCACACTCGGGATCGGCGCTGACCATGTACGAGGCCACGTCGAGCGAGGCGGCCCCCATGCGTGCGCGGTCAAAGTCGGTGAGCAGCACGGTCCCATCCGCGGACACGAGCACCTGGTCGGGCGTGGCGTCCGCGTGGATGGGCACGAGGGGCGCTTCCTCCGGCTCGGGGGCCGTGTCCGCGAGCGCCTCAATCCGAGCTCCGAGGACGGCGTTGAGCTCGGAGATGATGCGGGCGTGCACAGCGAGGGTGTGACGGGTCGAGGCAGTGGGAGCTCCCATGCGCTGGGCGAGGTGCGCGGAGGGAACGGCGGCGTGGAGACGGGCGAAGAGCTCTCCCGCTTCCTCGTGCCAGGCGTGTACCTGCCCGGCTGTGCTGGCGCTCTGGGACAGGTCGAATCCCCCGGCGTCGGCCAAGACACTCACGTTCGGATTGCTGCCCTCGTCCAGGCGCTCGGGCACGGGAACGACCGCCCTCAGGAAGGCGTCGAGGCCGCGCACGTGTGCGTCCTCCGTGGCCTGAATGCGCACGACCGCGCCGCCACTGCGCGCGACAAGGCGGCGCAGGGGGTTGTGGCGTAGCACCTGCCACGTGCGTGGTTCGACGATGCCGGAGGCCTGGGCGCGCCCGATGTGGACCATCAGGTCCGGGTCGGAGACGATGTCGCCCCACTGGAGCCACAGCCCGTCTTCGAGTATGCGCGAGGAGGTGGGTAGGTTTCGGCGCTGGGCCTTGGCGGCGCTCTTCTCGCCCTTCGCGACCGCATCCGGCCACAGCAGGCGAGCCCAACCAACCGGAAGACCGTCAGCATCGGCGAGCGAGGCACTGATGGATACCCCGGGCTTGATGCGCACGCGGGTGGCGACCCGGGAAGCGTCCACGGCCTCGGACAGGCGCAAGGAGTCGAGGAAGAGGGACAGTGCATCCGACAGGTTCACGCTCATCGCACGTCACCCCCTCGGGTGCTCGCGGAGGCGCTCGTCGCACTGGCCGCCCACTCGCGGAAGGCCTCGGACTCCTCGAGGAGCTGGGCGGGCGTGCCGTCCAGGAGGACGCGCCCGTCTTCGATCCACACGACGCGGCTCGAGCGCAGGGCGACGGGCGGGTCGTGGGTGATGGCCAGGGCGGTGCGCCCTGCCACGAGGCCGTCGATGGCGTCCAGGACGAGTCCAGTGGACTCGGGGTCGAGGCCAGTCGTAGCCTCGTCGAGGATGATGATCGGGGTGTCGCGCAGGAGGGCGCGGGCGATCGCGATGCGCTGGCGCTGGCCTCCCGACAGGGTGCCTCCGCGCTCGCCCACCTCGGCGTCGTATCCGCCGGGCATCTCCATGATGAAGTCGTGGGCGTTGGCGGCCTTTGCGGCGGCGACGATCTCCTCGTCGGTGGCGCCCTCGCGGCCCAGGCGGATGTTCTCGCGAATGGTCGTCGCGAAGAGCACGGCGTCCTGGTGGAGCAGGGTGACGTTCGAGCGCACGGCCGCCAGGGTGAGGTCGGTCAGCGGGTATCCGCCCATGAGGACGCGACCGCTCACGGGGTCTTGGGCGCGCACCGCGAGCGACACGAGCGTGGACTTTCCGGATCCGGAGGGGCCGATGATCGCGACCCGCTCACCCTCGCGCACCGACAGGGACAGGGAGTGCAGGATCTCGACGCCGTCGTATTCGGTGACGACGCGGTCGAACTCGAGGTTGCCGCCGATGACTGCGGGGTGCATGGCGCCGGGCGCGCTCACGATGTCCTGGCGGACCTCCATGAGGTCGGCGACGCGCTCGCCCGAGGCGCCGGCGCGCGAGATTCGGCCCGTGTACTTGGCCATGTCGCGCAGAGGCTTCATGGCGGTGCGCAGGTAGGAGGTGAACAGGACGAGGTCGCCCACGCTCATCGCGCCGCTGAGCACGCGCAGGCCGCCACCCACGAGCACGATCGCGGTGGCGATGCCGACGAGCAGGTCCGTGGAGCGCTCCAGGCGGGCGGCCAGGCGCAGCGACTTCACGCCCTGACGGACGGCCTTGCCGTTTGCCCCGCCGAAGCGCCCGGCTATGTAGTCCTCCAACCCGTAGGCCTGGACGACGGGGATCGAGGCCAGGGACTCCTGGGCGGTGTTCGCCAGCTGGCCCTCCCCCTTGCGGGTGCGACGCGCGGCGGCGGTGATGCGCTGGGAGGAGCCTCGCGACACGAACAGGAAGAGCGCGACGGCCACAACGACCACGACCGCGAGCAGCGGGTCGAGGACCACCATGACGATGACCATGACGAGCAACGTCGCGGTATTGGCCAGGAGCGGCAGTCCGGCCGTGATGGCCACCTCCTGCAGCCGGTTCACGTCACCGACGATGCGCTGGACCGTGTCGGCGCTGCGGTTGCGCGCGTGAAACTGCTGGGACAGGCCCTGCACGTGGCGGAACACGCGGGCTCGCAACGACTGGGCGACACGCGAGCCCACCAGCGCGAAGCACACCGTGGCCATGTAGTTCGAGGCCGCACGCAGGCCGACGATAACGACCAGCAGCCCGGCGCAGGCGACGATCATGGGGGCCGCAGACCACGGGCCTTCTCCGCGGTGCAGCGCCACCTCAACGACCGAGTCGATGACGATCTTCATCGGCCAGGGCTCCATGACGCGGAACACGACATCCAGGAGCAGAGCCACAATGCCCCCGGCGATCAGTCCGCGATGGGGACGCACGTCGGGACCCACGAGGCGCAGGGTCCGCGACAGCGCCCCCAGGTTGTTTTTCTTGCTGATAAGCGCCATCTCAGGCCTCCACCAGCGCAAGCACGCGCCCCACAACGCCCGCCCACGAGTGGCGTTCCTCGGCGGCGAGGCGAGCCTGCGCACCCAGCTCGGTGCGACGTTCCGGGTCCTGAGCGAGGGCGTCGATCGCACGAGCGAGCGCACCGGGATCGGACGGCGGTACAAGGACGCCGCAGCCCAGCAGCGCGACGGGGATCTGTCCGAGCGCGCTGGCGACGACGGGCAGGCCGGCCGCCATGTACTCATAAACCTTCAGGGGCGAGAAATAGTGGTCGGCCTCGTCTGCGGGCGCCGGGTAGGGTGCGACCGCGATGGCGGAACCCTCCAGGTGGGAGGGAACCTCGTGCGGAGCGACGGCACCGCGGAAATCCACGTCCACGCCGGCTGCGCGCGCCGCCTCCTCGAGAGCCTCGCGCTGGGGCCCGTCACCAATGATGCGCAGGTCCCACGGGGACGAGGCCAGGACGCGCGCCCCGATGAGGTGCTCCACCCCGTGCCAGGGCTTGAGCGTGCCCACGAAAGTAACGACCACGCGGCCGGCCTCCTCCGTCACGGGAGTAATCCGGTTCGTGTCGACGCCATTGGGGACGGTGTGGGCACGCTCCGTGCCCGTCATCTCCTCCACCCAGGCGCGCACCGGGTCCGACACGCAGATGATCGCACGCGCCGCACCCGCCTGCTCCACGAGCGCGGAGCGCGCTCCGGCCTCGTCATCCAGGCGACGATGACGACGCTGCTCCTCGATGAGGGGCGCGTTCACCTCGAGGATCCCGCGCACACCACTGCCCTTCGCGAGGGACGCGAGCGCCGTGGAGAACAGCGAGTAGCGCTCCCACACGAGGTCCGGGGCGCTCTTCGCGACGCGCTGCGCGATCGCGCGCGAGGCCTGGGCCTGGGCGCGCTCGCGGTCGCCCGCGCCGTCCACATCGAGCGGGTACTCGACGGTAGGCACGTCGGCCAGGTCGGCGGGGACACGGTCCCCCATGCGCACGGCGTGGATCTCCACGTCGTGGCCGCGGCGCACGAGCTCGCGCACGACGTCCTGGATGTGGACGGAGGCTCCCTTGGTTCCGAAAACCGGGATGCCGGGGTCGGCGCAGATGTAGACGATACGCATCAGAGGGTCTCCTCATCACTTTCGAGGCGGGCAAGGGCAGATGCCTGACGGCGTGAGTCGTAGTGCTCCTCGATGAGCGCGCGGGCCCCACGCGCCAGCTCCACGACGGGGGTGGCACCGGAGGCGATGTCCGCGAGCGCCTGCGCGATCGATTCCGGGGAGCCCGGGGGAAGGAGGACACCCGAGCGGCCGTTGATGATGACCTCGGGGATCGCGGTGACGACGGTGGCCACGACGGGTGTGCCCACGGCCATGGATTCGAGGATGACGGTGGGCAGGCCGTCGATGTTGCCGTCCGAGCCGGGGATGCAGGGGGCGACGAACACGTCGGCACCCTCGAGGGCTTCACGCACCTCGCTTTGGGTGCGCGCCCCGCACAGGCGGCACGAGGGGGTGAGGCCTCGCTCCTCGATGCGCCTGGCGAGGTCGTCCCTGAGGTCTCCCTCGCCGATGATTGAGGCGTCGACCGCCACGCCTTGATCTCGCAGGATCGCGAGCGCGTCGATGAGGTCCGCGAAGCCCTTCTTTTCGACGAGGCGCCCCACCGCGACGACGCGCAGCGTGCCCGTGGCGGGCTCGGGGTCGCGGTAGGGAAAACGGGCCAGTTCGAGGGCGTTGCGCTGCAGGACGAGGCGCGCGCCCGTGCCCTCTAGCACACGCCCGAGGTAGTCCATGTTGTACTGGGAGATCGCGATGACCTGGGCGGCGTCCGCGCAGATGCGGCGCAGCAGGTCAACGTCGACGGACTCGTGGTAGATGTCCTTGGCGTGTGTGGTGACCGTGAAGGGGATGTCGCTCAGGGACGAGGCGATCCAGGCGGTCCGCCCGGCCAGGGAAGCGAAGTGGGCGTGCAGGTGGGTGATGCCGTCCTCGCGCGCAGCGAGGGCGAGCGCGATGCCCTGGGCGACGTCGTCGGCAGGCAACGAAGCGATGGCCGGCATGAGAGCGGCGAAGCGGGTGCGCATCTCCTCGTCGGCGAGGCCGGAGGTGAGGATGTTCCACATCTCGGAGGCCTTGCGGGGGCGCGGCACCCAGCTTACGGGTGCCTCGACGTACGCAATCTCGGGGTGGAAGCGTGTGTCGGTGGTCGGGCGCAGCGCGTAGATACGCTGGTCCTGGCCCAGGTCTTGGCGGGCGAGCATCTCGGTGACCACGAAGGTCTCGGAGAAGCGGGGGTACACCTTGAGGACGTAGCCGATGCGGGTCATTGGAGGTCTCCATCGTTGTCGGGGGCGATCAGGGTCATAGCGGCGTGCGCGGCGGCGGCGAGGCCCCCGCGGGCGATGCGGGACCGGTCGGTCCGCGTGGTGACGGCACCGTTCAGCCAGCGGGACAACGCCTCGGGCGTGGCGTCGGCCTGGCTGAGGGTGTCAATGAGGTGGGCGCCCGCGAGCGCACGGGCGCGGATAGTCTGTTCGAGGCGCGGAACCTCACGCGGGACAATGAGGGCGGGGGTGTCGGCGGCGAGGATTTCGCAGACCGTGTTGTATCCCCCCATGGAGATGACGGCGGCGGCCTCGCGGATGCGGTGGGCCAGGCCCGGGCATGTGCGCACGACGGTGGTCGTGGGGCCGGCCAGGGAGCAGGCGCGTTCCATGCTCGCGTCGTCGAGCTGGGGTCCGGCGACGACGAGGTGGTCGTGTCCCTCGGGCATGCGGGCGCCAGCCGCGGCCTCGACGATGCGCCCGCCATCGGAGCCTCCTCCGACCGTCGTCAGCACGAAGGGGCGCTTGATCGGGCCGGGGTGGGGATCCACGTCGGTGCGGCCGTCGGCCAGGTAGCCGGTGAAGATCGCGCGGGACGCGAGGGCGGCGGGTACCTCCCCCGTCGAGGTCGCGTCGTGGATGGAGGGATCGCCGAAGATCCACACCTGGTCGATCAGGCCGTCCAGGATCGAGGCACCTCCCAGGTCGGCCCATTCCCGCGCGGCCACGGTGGGTTCGTCGAGGATGTCACGCAGCCCCAGGACGACGCGTGCCTGGGGGCGGGAGCGCTTGAGGGCGCGCAGCGGGGCCTCAAGTTCGCGGCCCACGCCCAGCGGGTGGCGGTCGACGACGACAAGGTCGGGGGAAAAGGCCACGAGAGCGGACTCGAGGAGGGCCGAGCGCAGAGCGAGGGTATCGGAGAGCGAACCGGACAGCCGGCGGGGAACGTACGCGCCATTCTTTTTCGCGATGCCGGGCAGGGCCAGCCAGTCGAAGCCCTCGGGCAGGGTGAACAGCGGGTTGTGGGCCAGGCCGGAGACGATGAGTCCGCGCACCGCTTCCCCGGTGATGCGCGCGGCAATGTGATGCGCGAGAGCAAGGTTGCGCTTCACGTGCCCCAAGCCCTGGGAATCGTGGCTGTAGAGGAGCACTGACAGTGGCGGTGTCAAGGTCTCGTCCTTTCCGTGTCGGTGATCGTTAGCGACCAGAATGTCCAACTACGAAAAGACCAGGATGAGAGCATCATGAGAACACTCTCATGATGGTTGACCAGCGACGATGGGCACGGAAGGACGCCGAGCAACACCGCCTGATGACCCGATAGGGAGCCCGGGCCTCGTTACTGAAAAAGCCCCGAAAATCACCGAGAAATTACTGTGAGATACCCCGTCGGGTCTTTCAGCATTTGTTCAAACATGCTAATTGTCAAGAGTCGCGTTCAGCGTCGAATTCCCCTCCACGGAAGGAGTCCCGAGTGTCCAACACGGCACAGGAAATCCTCGATGCGGTCGGTGGTCCCGGCAACATCACCCACTTCACCCACTGCGCGACGCGTCTGCGCTTCGAACTCAACGACGCATCGGTCGTCGACAAGGACCGAGTCGAGGCCATTGACGGCGTCCTCGGTGCCGTCCCGCAGTCCGGTGGTCGCTACCAGATCGTTATCGGCGGTGCCGTGCAGTCGGTCTTCAACGAGATCAACAACCTGCCGTCAATGAAGTCGGGCGCCGCAGCCTCGAACGACGACGTCAAGGCCGCCGCCCGCGCAAAGGCTCGCGGCAAGAACGCCATCGTTGACGCTTTCTTCGAGTACCTGTCGGACTCGTTCCGCCCGCTGCTGCCCGTCCTCCTCGGCGCCTCCCTGATCCTGGCGTTCCTCGCGGTTCTTGAAGCCTTTGGCGTCGTTGATACGCACGCAAGTGTTATCCCCGCGTGGCTGGGCTACGTGAACTCCATGTGGAGGGCGGTCTTCTACTTCCTGCCGGCAATGGTCGCCTACAACGCCTCCAAGAAGCTGGACATCGATCCCTGGGTTGGCACGGCCGTCATCCTGTCGCTGCTCACCCCCAACTTCATCGGCCTGAGCAATGCGTCCTCCTTCACTGAGACGACCTGTACGACGACCGCGCTCGGCTCCGAGCAGTGCGTCACCCAGATCGGCTCCCTGCCCCTGCAGCTGTCTGACTACGGCGGCCAGGTCTTCGTGCCGCTGCTGATGGTGCCGATCCTCGCCCTGCTCTACAAGGGATTGAAGAAGATCATCCCCTCGAACGTCCAGATGGTGTTCGTCCCCTTCATCTCCTTCATCATTATCATGCCTCTCACCGCCTTCCTGATCGGCCCCCTGTCGATCTGGATCGGTAACGGGCTGGGCGGCGGCCTGGCCTGGCTCAACGGCCACGCCCCCGTCCTCTTCGCGATCATCATCCCTATCATCTACCCCTTCCTCGTGCCGCTGGGCCTGCACTGGCCTCTCAACGCCCTGCAGCTGGCCAACATCGCCGCGACGGGTTCGGACTTCATCCAGGGCCCCATGGGCGCGTGGAACTTCGCCTGCTTCGGTGCCACGGCCGGCGTGCTCTTCCTGTCGATCCGTGACCGCGACACCGACATGCGCCAGACCGCGTCCGGCGCCCTGGCGGCCGGCCTCTTCGGCGGTATCTCGGAGCCGTCCCTGTACGGTATTCACCTGCGTTTCAAGCGCATCTACCCGCTCATGCTCACGGGCTGTGTGGCCGGTGGCCTGGTCATCGGTATCGGTGGCGGCGCCACCACGAACACCTTCGTGTTCACGTCGCTGCTGACGATCCCCGTCTTCTCCCCCATGGCCGTCTACGGCCTGGGCATTGCCGCCGCGTTCATCACGGCGTTCCTGATGGTTGTCCTCTTCGACTACCGCACGAAGGAGCAGAAGGCCGAGGCACGCGCGAAGAAGGCTGCGCTCAAGGCTGGCGTCTCCGCCGCCCCGGCTCCGGTTACTACCCCGGCCGTTCCCGCCGCTGAGGCCGCTCCGGCTCCCGCTTTCAGCGACGAGGCCATCTCTGACCTGACGCTCACCGCCCCCATGGCGGGCGAGCTGGTCGCGCTGTCCGACGTGGCCGACGAGGCCTTCGCCGCCGGCGCTCTCGGCCCCGGCATCGCCGTCTCCCCGGCCGCTGGCGCCGTGGTTGTTGCCCCGTGTGACGGTAAGGTGTCGGTCGCGTTTCCGACGGGCCACGCCTACGGCATCAAGTCCGCGTCCGGCGTCCAGGTGCTCATCCACATTGGCATGGACACCGTGAAGCTGGAGGGTAAGGGCTTCACGCCGCGCGTCGCCAAGGGTGACGTCGTCAAGCGCGGCGACGTACTGGCCGAGGTCGATTGGGATATCGTCCGCGAGGCCGGTTACGACACGATCACCCCGATGGTCGTGACGAACAAGAAGAAGTTCGGCGAGGTCACCCCGGCCGCTCCCGGCCCGGTGGACGTCACCGACACGGTCGTCTCGGTGTCTCCGAAGGACGCCGCGCAGTAATCCTGTGACGCGTCAGTGGTGGGCGGGCCTGGCGGCTCGCCCACCACTTTTTCTTGCCTCGGCGGTAAACCGCATTGTTCTTCGAGCCCGTGCTTTTTCTTGCACAAGCTCAAGCGAGGTCGCTAGAGTATTGACCAGTCGGTGATCTCGCAGTCGGAGTGCGAGGTTCCTCGTATCGAAGGAAATCAATCAGATGCCAGACGTTGCATTCGACTCTCAGCGCCACGCGCAGGTGAGTGACGATATCAGCTCCGGGGGGGCGAACTAACCTCCTCAGCCGAGTCAGCGAGGTTCTTAGCCGAGGCACAATTTGCTGGCCTGTGGACGACTGAGAGTGCCGCTCAACATATGGGCGAGACCGTACGTTCATTCCTCACGTTGTTTTCGACGAGTATGACGAACGAGGCCCAGTATTTGAGCGATCTCGATACGAAGGTCGCACAGGCAGTTTCTGACTTTACCGGCACCGAAGAAGATGCCCGTGCCGCACTGGCGGCCGTCGGCACCGCCCTGCTGGCTCTCAACCAGGGCGAGAGCGCCAACAAGGTCTATTCCGATAAGAGCATTGAGCAGATCACCAGCGAGAACCCGCCTGCTCAGGCGGAGACCAGCGACGAGCCTGGCGGCAGCGAGGGAACACCCTCCTACGGCGCTCAAAGTGAAATCTGAGCAGTATTTTCGAGGGAGAGAAGAACGCTATGGTGTCATCACCCATGTACGACCGGCTCATGGAGTTCGCAAACAGTGCGCCGAACAACGAGAAGCTCTACGGGTGGGACGACGAGCATTCCGCCATCGTCCAGGCCATTCGCGAGGCACGCGACAAGGTCGAGCATTTCAAGGATCATCAGGGTTTCACGGGACAGGCCGGCGAGGCGATGTCCGACGAGGCCGTGCGCGCGATCAATCGTTTTGACAGGCAGACCAACTACTACATGACCGGCATGTCGTACTACGTGGAGGCGCGACGCGCGATCATGCTCGCTGCGGAGGAGGCACGCCAGCTCTCCCCCACCCTGTTGGATCCCATGACGGAATCCCTGCGTCACGCGGGCATGGTGGCCATCCCCATCGCCTCAAAGTTCGGCTTGCCCGGCAAATTCGTGAACTCCCTGGTGGCCGACGGCCTGGCCTACGTGGAGGGTGTCGAGGCCCAGGCGAATGCCCAGCGCGAGGCAAAGGCGACGGAGATCATTGAGCACTTCGAGTCGACGATGAACGAACTCAGCGGGAGGTTACAGAGTCACAGCGAGACAGGTGCCGACACATCGGAAATATCGGATACCAGCTGGAAACCGATTCCTGAGCTCCCCGAGAACACGGCTGAAGCCCTGCGGAAGGGACACATCGTCTTTTCTCCCCACGAGGGCGGCGCCTATGGCCGTTCCCGGTCGGATGCCTTCGGCAACGCTGGCTTGCGCGGCACCGATTCTGGCCTGTATCCGGGCGGCTACGACGAGGGCGGAGACATCGACCAGCGCGTCATGCACTCGCCGCGCGTTCCCAACCGGTACCTGCCCGAGGGCGACCTCGGGTTGCGTACGAATCCCATCACCGACCCGCAGGACCTTATGGATCTGGACCTGCTGCACACCCGCGTCAATGGCGATCGGCACGCGAACGGGGTCATCGGCGGGCACACACCCGCGCCCCCGATCGATCGGGACCACCCGCTGTGGGGACTCAACACTGCGCGCGCGGCGGAGGCACAGTCGGCCGGGCGCCTCGGCGGCGCAGGACTGCTTGGAGCCGGTGCCCTGGGCCTGCGGGGCGCGGCGCGCATGGGCGGCTCGGGGCTCAGCGCACTCGGGCGGACGGGTGGCCTCGGAGCCGGCGTCACCGGTCGGATGGGCGGGGCCGCGGGCACCTCGACACTGCGCGCCGGATCGTTCAGTGGCACTGGCATGGGCACCTACACGCCCCCGGGCAGCGCGACCGGAGCGGGTTCGGCGGGGCGTAGCGCGGGAGGTCCTGCGGGACAGCAGGGCGGCTTCATGGGCGGTTCCGGCGCGGGAGCTGGCGGCGGGGCGAAGGACGAGAAGAAGCGTCGCCGTCGCAGGTATGATGCCTTCCGCGTCGAGGACGAGGAGGACGAGGGCATGCCGCGCGGCTACGTGAATCCCCTCTCGCAGACCTACGGCTCGGATCGTACGATGACCCCGGCGAAACGCGAGGACGACGGATGGGATATCAGGCAGTGGTGAACGCGCGCATGTTTTCTCCGATTGGTCGGGGTGCCGCGCTCCGCGTCGCGGGGACGCTGTGCGCCACACTGGCACTCACGGGCATCGCCACCGGCTACCCGCTCGCACCCGCGAGGGCCGATGACCGCCAGATCACGGCGGCTGACCAGGCCTACTACTCCTACTATCACCTGGACTCGGCACGAGCCAAGGGCTACACGGGAGCAGGCGTCACCATCGCGATCATCGATGGCCCTGTCGACACCTCCGTCCCTGAGCTGGCAGGGGCAAACATTACGGACAAAAGCCCATGCTCAGTCACGTCCAGCTCTGCCCACAGAAGCCACGGCACAGCAGTCGCTTCCATATTGGTGTCAGACGCCTACGGGACAGTACCCGATGCCACACTACTCGCTTACCAGAGCGCCGATGACACCAGCTATTCGGGGCACGATTGCCCGATGAAAGCCGGCATTCTGCCAACGGAAGTGTCATCGTTGATCAACAAAGCAATCAATGATGGAGCATTGGTCGTCAATTATTCCGCGACATCTCCTTCACCTTCAGATCATCTCAAGTGGGCGATCGCTCGGGCTATGAATCAAGGTATCATCATCACTACCGGTGCCGGAAACACAGGTGCGGACAACACCGAGAATTCTCTATCGCGATGGTCAGGTGTCGTCGGCGTTTCCGCCATTGACACCGACGGTAAGCTCGCTTCCTATTCCTCCTGGGGCCAGGGAGTCAGCACGACCGCCGTCGGTGGCCCTATTATTGCGCGAGATGAAAGCGGAAAGATTTCCTCTACTCAGGGCACCTCTTTTTCGTCCCCTATTGTCGCGGGCGCTCTCGCGCAGGCGCGCGCCAAGTGGCCCAATGCGACCCCGAATCAGCTCCTCCAGCTCCTCATCAATACAGCGGTTGGGCACGAACAAGGATGGAATAAGTACGGCGGTTATGGCGCGGCAAACCTCGGTGGAATGCTGAACACCGATCCGAGCCAGTATCCGGATGAGAACCCCCTGGCGGACAAGGGTGGCGGTTCGAGCCCGACTCCCGCAGAGGTCCGCCAGTACGCCGATGGCCTCGTGGATCCCACCCAGATCGCCTACGACAACTCCTACGCCTATCGCGGGCTCGACGAATCTCAACTCTCGAATTCGAACAACGTCTACCCCACCCACCTGGGCACCAGCCCCCGCTACCACGCCAAGTAGCTCAGCAAGGGGGTGTGTGCCGAACACGAGTTCGGAACACGCCCGCTTGCTACTCCTGCCGGTACTTCTCCGTCAGCTCCGGCGTCAGCCACTCCGGCTCCCGCCCCTCCAACGGCAAGAAGACCGTCGGGTTCTCGCTACTCCCATCGCTACGCAGAAGACCCGTATAATAGGCAGTCCTACTCTCAGTACCCGCGTGGACCACAACATCGACGGTGGCAGCATAGCTCGCGTTCGTCCACACGAGCAGCACCATCCCCTCTCTATGTTTCTCCCATAGCGTGAACCCCAGCGGCTTCAGCTTCGCATCGTAAACGTCGCGAATCCGATCGACATCAGTCTCGACGAAAATGTACGTCCGAGCCTTCAGCCGATACAAGGGAGAGTCGTCGGGGTAGAGCTTACTAATAAAGTCGTTCGTAAACAGGCCAACGATCGTATCCGGGGTGAGGAACTCGTTGCGGGCAGCAACGATAGCGGGCTCCACATCCCGCTCAAACTCCTCGATGGAATGCAGATGCTCAGCCACCTCAACGGCAGCCTTCTGCTCAGGATTCATTCGGTTATCTCCTCTCGGACCGGGAATACACGCGGCGCACAGCAGCACCACGCACATTGCAGACAGGACGGCACGCGCGAGCCTCATGTCTACTCCTTACCCGCACCGGCAATCACACCGGCGATCTCGGACTGGGCTTGTGTATTGTCGTCAAAGTACGCCATGTGCAATCCGACGGGATCCCAGTTCTTTGGTGCCGGCCCCACGTCGCCCGATAGGTGTTTGAAACCCGCCATCGTGTCGGGGTTCTTCCCGAAGTTAAAATCGGTCCCCAACCCTTGGACCATGTCGTACGCATAGGGTGCCGCGCTCACCCACGCGTGCCCCTGTGGCACGTGGTATTCCGAAACGTTCTGCACACCCGCACCCGGGGAACCGGCCAGCACGATGTCGTCCACGACGCCCTTGTTGACGAGGGTGGCCGCCATGCCCGACGTCGTCGACCCGTAGGAGTGCCCCATCAAGGTGATGTGAGCATCCCCGGCACCATGTTCACGGGAGGCGTCCACGCCATTGAGGAACCCGGAAAGCCCGCGAGCTCCGTTCTCCGCATACGTGGAGCTCGCGGCCTCAAGTTCGACCTGGGGAGCGTCGTAGCCCAGGTACTCCACCATGGCAACTGTTTCGCCTCGTTTGGCTTGCCTCAAGGCATTTTCCCTCATCAGACCGGCGCGGTTATCGTAATCACTGAGCGTTTTCTCGACATTCGTATGGAGACCAGGAACAATCACGCCCACGTGATCGGCCGTATCCACGTTGCCTTGGGCGACGATCGCCTTGAGGTTACGCCCGGAAGAATCCAGGCCCAGCAGCTGGCGGGGAACACCGTCCCCTGTCCCCCCATTTTCAGGATTGACGTATGTCTTATTAAGCGTCGTCTTCACCACGTTCAGCTCATCGAGCTCATGCTGCAGCTTTGCCTTCTTCTCCAAGATCGCGTTGCGAATGAAAGGCGACGAAGCGTTGGCTGCATCCACTTCAAGCTGCGCTATCTCTCCGGGCAGATCCGTGAGCTTTCGGTCGAGAACAATCCGGTTCGCTTTATCCCTCGACGTGCCGTCGACGCCGTTGAGGTTACCGATCTTCTCCGGGTAGTGCTCGATCAGCCACTTTTTGTTCTCGTCGCTCTGCTGAGACCACCACGAGGCCACCTCCTGCTCGCTCGCGCCCGGGCGGGGAAGGGTCGGCTTCGCAGCGCCCGAGGCCGAGTAGTTCACGTGGTTGTCGAAGGTTCCCATGCCAAGGGCACCCATCATTGCGATCAGTTTGGCCTCGAGGGAAGCGGCCTTCGCGAGAACCTTGGTAACACGATCCGCAACGATCTTGACCATCTCGAGGGGGTGAGTCACGAGCGACTGAGCAGAGTCGACGAGAGAACCCACAAAAGACACGACGCCGCTGGTGTCGATGTGAATAGGCGACGAAGCAAGCGCCTGCTGAATATCCTCAATGTCGGCGCGGATATCGTCGATGCCATCGACGCCAGCGCTGGCGATCTGGCTGACACTGATCAGGTAGTTAACCTGCTTCTCGATATCGGAGATGCGGTCCTTCAATGCATGGCGGGCGGCCGTCACTGCCTGCCCCTGTCCGGTCAGAGAACCAAGCTGAGCGTCCAGCGAATCACCCGCGGCCTGAAGCTCACGCGATTTGCTTTCCGACTCACGCGCGAGCTCGGCAAGGGGTTCGGACTTCCATTGGAGAACTTCAAACCAATTCATCGCAGTTCCTCGCACCGTCGCAGGGATTCGAACATGAGCACGCTTTCATTCGTCGCAGGACACAAACCCGTTACATGTTAACGGCGTTTCAGCACCCTCGTCACCTTGTCGAACAACGCTCGCGGCGACCAACTAGCCTCCTTCGACGATGTCCAGGACCGCACGCACCTGTTCGACCGTGAACTGTCCGGGTGCGCTCCCCTCCCATCCGGGCAGGGTCGCGAAGGTTGCCGCAGACCCGAGAGCGGAACCAACCAACCGCGTCGGCGCTCCGTTGGGGCCCATCGCGATGCCGATGACGGGACGGTCGTAGGCCTCGCGCGCCCATGCCTGTGCGGCCAGCACGCGGGCAGCGTCTGTCGCGCTGGTCGCCATGCACGCAAACTTCAGAACATCGGCCCCCGCGTAGTTCATGGCCGCAAGCACCTCGGCGAGCTGCTCGTCGCCGGGCGTTCCCTCGAAATCATGGAAGGAAGCGACGACGATCGCGCCCGCCTCGTGCGCCTCCTCAATAAGCGCGGAGGATCCATCGCGCGAAATCTCGACATCAACACCTCCCGCGACCAATGCCAGCACGCGCACGAGGGCACAGTACTCCTCGTCATCCAGGTATGCCTCGCCGCCCTCGACCGACGTGCGGATGGTCGCCAGAACCGGCAGCGGCGAGAAATCCGCGACGTAGCGGGCCATGCGCACCACGTCCGACTCGACCTCGGAGGCGGCCACGAAATGTGACCCTACGAGGGAGGCCAGGAAGGTGTCGGCCCTCCACTCGACGATGTCCGCGCGGCACGTGGCCAGCGCCTCAACCTGCCCACCCAGGGCAGCCGCGTCCCCGCCGACGGGGACGATGACCTGGGTGCGTGCACCGAGGCTCGCCTTCTTGGCGGCTCGCCCGATGGTGATGAGCCCGGGCGCAGGATCGGGGTCAGGCGCAGATGACTGAGGCATGTTTCCTTCGCTTAGTATCCGATTTCTGCCAGGTGCAGGCGCTCGCGTTCGCGCTGCGTGAGGTAGGGCTGGTCCAACCAACCGTCAGGCAGGTGGGGGGTCTTCTCGCCGCCGGCGCGCCCTCGTGGGCCGCGTGCGGCGGGCGGGAAGGGCTGATCGAGGTCCAGGTCCGCGAGGCGCTCGCGCAGCTCCTGCAGGGTGGAGACCAAGGACAGGGAGTGACGCTGGGGACCGCCAACGGCGAATCCGCGCAGGTACCACCCGATGTGCTTGCGCATCTCGCGCAGCGCGCGCCCCTCGTCGCCCTGTTCGACGACACACCAGGCGCCGTGACGTTCGATGACGGATACGACCTCGGCGAGGCTGGGGCCAGCCGGGATGGTACCACCGTGGTAAGCGGCGACGATGTCGCGGAAGATCCAGGGGCGTCCCTGCGCTCCTCGCCCGACGCTGACGCCGTCGCAGCCGGTTTCTTCGAGCATGGCCATAGCGTCGGCGGCCTCGAACACGTCGCCGTTACCGAAAACGGGAATGTCGAGCAGGTCCTTCAGGCGCGCGATCTCGTTCCAGTGGGCTTGGCCCGCGTAGTGCTGGTTCTGGGTGCGCGCGTGCAGGGTGAGCGCGGCGGCTCCCAGCCTCTGGGCGGTCAGCGCCGCGTCGGTCGCGGTCTCGTGCGTCGAGTCGATGCCGATGCGGATCTTGACGGTGACGGGGATTTCGCGCCCGGCTCGCTCCCCGGCCTCGTCGCTGGCGCGCACGACGGCACCTACGAGGTCGGAGAACAGGTCGCGCTTCCAGGGCAGGGCCGCTCCCCCGCCCTTCTTCGTCACTTTGGGGACCGGGCACCCAAAGTTCAGGTCGATGTGGTCGGTAAGGTCGCGCTCGATCAGCATCGTCGCGGCGCGCGCCATGACGGCGGGGTCCACGCCGTACAGCTGCAGGGATCGCACGCGCTCGGCGGGGTCGGGGCGCACCATCTCGAGGGTGCGTTCGTTTTCCTCGACGAGGGCGCGGCTGGTCACCATCTCGGTGACGTACAGGCCGGCGGGGGCGTCCACGTGCGGGATGGCCACGTGTCGAGGTTCGCTCGCATTGTCGCCGGCGTTCTGGGGGGACGAGGCCGTGGCTGCCTGCCCGGATTCGGCGGCCCAGGAGGGGATGCCGGCGGGACGCAGGTGGTCGGGCAAGCCCGACTCGCCCATGATGCGGCACAGGCGCCGGAAGGGCACGTCCGTCACCCCGGCCATGGGGGCCAGGACGACGGGTGTCCACA
>ERZ773072.386-NODE-386-length-25491-cov-33.828786_pt1 | contig 25491 bp, 17 predicted proteins | sample MGYA00580617_ERZ773072 | MGnify/ENA primary metagenome ERZ773072 (study PRJEB29015, sample SAMEA2737970) | human oral metagenome | biome: human oral; feature: human-associated habitat; material: dental | place: China | collected 2122 ...
TCAAGGCCGAGGTCGTCTCCTACGACGACCTGGTCGAGGCCGGCTCCATGGCCGCGGCAAAGGCCGCCGGCAAGGTCCGCATGGAAGGCAAGGACTACGTGATGGAAGACGGAGACGTGGTGGAGTTCCGCTTTAGTAAAACATCATGAGTTAGGGTGTCAAGACAAGGCCCACGGCCCCGCTAAAAGCGGCCCGGAACAAACGTGTACCCAGACTTTCCGTTCTCATTGCAGGGGAAAGTCTGGGTTCCGTGCAATTTGGGTACGCTTCCTTAACTACCTATATAAAACTGTTTTTTCATAGGGGGGACTTGAAAGGTGTACCCACTCGTACCCAGAAAGCGACTTTTCGTTGAAATAGAGCCGAAAAATCTGGGTACACGTGGGTACAGGCCCGCGCCGCCCCGAAGGCTAGCCGTGAGACGCGCGAAAAACAGGTGTCAAGTTCGCGATTCGAGACGCCTTGCGCTTCGCCGGTTGAAAATTCAACCAAGGGGGGTATATCGCTTGGGCCTCTGGGTGTTACACAAGGGGAGGGGAGGGGATACCGCCCCCATCCCCTCCCCGGCTCCCGACGAGGCCTAACCCCGCCGCGAGCGAAGCGGCTCAGCCTCCCCGCAATATCCGTGAAATGCGCGGGGTGAGCCGTGTCCCGACGTCGCTTCGGTCGAGGTACCGAGTCCAGGCGTGAGCCTCCTCGTAGTTCTTCACGAACACGGCCTGGATAATCAGGTCTTGAATCTCCTCAATGATGCGACGGGTGACACCGCGCGCAACCGTGGCGCGCTCCCACCTGTTCTCAGCATCATTCCACAGGTACCAGCGGCGGCCCTTAAACCGCACGTCGCCTCGGAGACGCCCCGCGAGGATAGACGCGGCGGCCTCGTCCCGCTCCTTCAGAGTGAGAGTGTCCGTCAGTTTCATGGCTACCCTCCTCCTCAGATCAGGTCCGTGTCGTCGGTGCCAGTCACCACGTGGAGGCCCCGCCCGGCTAGCTCAGCCTTGCGCTCGCGGCGCTCGTCCTCGCTCGTGCGGAAGCGCACGCCCCGGAAGCCGCGCACCTTGTCGCCCTTGGGCGGCTCGCTCACGGCTGGCCACCGGGAGAGAGTCAGCCCCTTCCACCGGTGCATACCCGCCTTGACGTCCCGGAAGTAGCCGTGCGACGCAATGCGCCCCCGGAAGGTGCGTTGACTCCACGGGGCCGCCCCCTGATCGGCAAGCCACGTCTCGAACGCCGCGTACAGGTCCGAGCCGGGAATGACCGCGCCCGCATCCTTCACGAGGCGCTCGGAGGCGAACGCCAGGAGCACGTCAGACTGTTCCTGCCACGCGGTCGTAGCGGCGCTAATCAGCGTCGGCATGGCACCCACCCGCTTGCCGTTCGCGTAGAACTCCACCGCGCCGCGCACCGCCCACGCGAGGGCGGCGGGCATGGCCGGGGCGTCGGGCGCGAGGAGGCGTTGAGTCAGCCCCGCGTCGCCTGGCCTATCCGCTTCAGCCGTTGGGGTCGAGGTGAAGCGGTAGGGGAACTCCAGGACGAACGGACGTCGCCACAAGCCCTCGGAGAACTCGGAGACGGTGGGGAGGTTGTTCGTCGTAACGATCAGGGAGTGCGTGGCTCGCCACTCGAACTCGTCCTTGAACTTAGCGTTTCCCCGGATGAGTTCGGTACCCGTAATGGCCTTGACCTGAACGCCGTCAAGGCGGCCCTCTGGCAACTCCTCAACCAGCACGAAGCGCTTACCGAACAGGGCCATTTTCGTGTTGTTCGGGTTGCCCTTGTTGTGCTGGCTCGTCACAAGGAGGTCCATCGAGGCCGTTCCCGCGTAGGTGCCCAACGCGAACCTCAACGCCGTGAGGAGCGTCGTCTTCCCGTTGGCACCAATACCCGCCGCTATACCGAGCATCGTGTGATCTTCCCGCGCCGTGTAGCCGGTAGCGGCCTGGCCAACCCACCGGCGGAACCAGGCGTGAACCTCCACCGGGAGGGCCGCGAGCGCCGCCGCCCAATCCTCGTGCGTGGCGTCGGGGTCGTAGGGCACGGGCGTATGCCGCGTACACCTGTAGGCCGCCGCGTGGGGGTGTAGCTCCCCGGTGCGAAGGTCCACAACGCCGTTGCCGACGTTGAGCACGTCCGGGTCCTGATCGTACTCGGACGCCTCGTGCATGAGCCGTCCCTGAAGGAGCTGGGTCACGGCCTTGACCTTGCTCTGATTCAGGTACTTGGCCGCCCTCTGAACGCGCTTCAAGTCACCGGACGCGACAAGGCCCGCGTACCATTCGCGCAACTCCTTCTCGACCACGCGGGCGGCTGCAGCGTCGGAGGCGGCGTCCCAGGTGCCCCGGTCGGGGCTGTAGATGCGGAAGCCCTCCCCGTTGACGTACTCGACTCGTCCGGCAAGGCGCGGCTCGCACCAATCAGCCAAGGCAGAGTCCGAGGCTTCGGCGGTCTTGGCAATGACCGCGCGAGTGCGTCCCTCGACGGGTTCCTGCGTGAAGTCGACGCCCGCATACTCGCGCATGACGGCGGGGTCTTGGGCGGCCCGCTGTCGCATGGCCGCCTGGCTCGCGGCGCGCTCGGACGGCCCCTTAGCGCGGTCCGCTTCGCTGTCGAGGTGCCCATACCGGTGCAGGGCCGCGAGGTCGAAGGCAGTCACCGCGCGGAAGCCGCCCCGGCTATCGCGGATGCACGCCGGGTCGGCGTTCGCGTGCCGGGAGATAGCCAGGTCGGTGTGCCCCGGGACAAGCTTTAGGCCGCCGGTGGAGTGCGCACCGTTGTACGTCCATCGGTCCGGCCCCTCTTGCGTGTAGGGCAGGGCGTAAGCGTCGATAGCCCCCGCAATGTCGTACACGCGGTTGAAGGCCCCGACGATGCCAGGCAGAGAGCGGGGGGAGCGCTTACCCACGGCGGGCGCGTCCTGGCCTCCCACGGGCGCGGGAAGGCCGCGCTCAGCCATGAATTCGGCGGCGTCCAACGGTGCCCCCTTGACGAACTCCACCCAGTAGTTGGCCGGGTCGGGCGTCGAAGGCCAGTACATGGCACGTTCGGCCTGGTTGCACGACGTATCCCAGGCCGCGCCCGGCACCTCCAGTGCCCCCATAAGGGCGTTGGCCACCTCGGGGTACTCAGCCGCCGGGAGCGGGGCGGACAGCGCGAACAGCACGCGACAACGCGGGGCGCTCGCGGTGCTGGAATGGGTAGCGTGAATGACGGCCTCGTAGCCAAGGCCATGCACGGCCTCGACGAGGAGCGGGAGCGCCTCGGGGGTCACGTCGTCGGCGTCGAGAGCTACAAGCCAGCGCTCGCGCATGTTGCGCTTGCCACGAGGGGCGTTCTCGTCGAGGAACGAGCCGCCCACGTAGGCCGGGCCGTTCTTGTCCGAGCGCACCGGCACGTTGCACGGCTGGAAGCGGTCGGTGAACTTCTCGCGCGTGTACTCGTGCCGTTCCCACTCCTTGGTATCCACGCGAGGAGCTTCCATCATGACGAGAGCGGGCAACTCGTCGAGGGTAGAATTGGGGGTGTAATGCCCGCCCTGGCGGGCATCGGGGTTCTCGGGGAGGGGGCTATTCCGGTGTTCCATTGACTCGGGGCCGGGATAGCCCCCCTTCTTTGCGTCGGGAGTCATGCTGTCACCGCCTTCCCGGCGGACAGCATGGCCGCGAGTCGGGCGCGGCTCTCAGCATTGAGGGGCGGGGCGCTGGCAAGCGCTCGGTTGATAGCGTCCTCCAGCTCTGCAGCGTGCAGGTCTTGCCGGGCTGAAATCAGAGCGGGGTCATTCGCGGACCTTGAACGGGTAAGGGATGCATAGCGCGCAGCGGCTCGCTGTCGGGCGGTTCCCATGATGCCTCCTAGGCATGACAAACCGCGCTCCCGTTGAGGACCGCAATGAGAATCGCCCGGAATATTCCGCGCGTCCGGTGTTACTGTGCCAGCTCACCGGTAGCGTGACCGTCATAGGACAGTCGGCACACCGTTTAGTATAACGCTGCGTAGCAAATACGGCTAGTGGTTGAGCATCTTCGCTAGCTCCTCAATGCCCACCTTGCGCCTACCCGCCTCGCGCACGCCGTCGAACGCCCGGTAAAGCGTCTCCTCACGGAATGAGTACGACAACACCTCACCGCACCCAGGGCACCGCCGGTTGATCTGCCAGGCGAGGCGACGGGACGCCTTGCGGGCCTCCCAGGGGTCCTCGTCCATCAGGGCGCGGTACTCGGGGTCTTCCTGTGCCCGGCGGCGGGCTACCTCCCGTTCGTTCCGGGCTGTACGGGAGTCAACCGCGCGCACCTCGGTGCCTTGCTCTTCAGTCTCCCCAACGAGGTACCGCCGGGTAGCAACGCTCCCGCCTTCTAGGGCAACCTCATGACGGCTGTGGGGGCGGTACCCGTGAGGCCACGGGTCAGGGTGGAGCTGGGGAAGGGGCGTCCAGCCTCCCGCCTCGCCAGGAACGAACGTGTCCAGCACGGTGTCATTGCGCCGCCCCTTGTGCCGGTGAACGAGCTTGATAATGTACGTCTTGGTCATGTTAGGCCTCCTTCCACGTCAGAATCACACTGTCCGGGTCAAACGTCTTGGAACCGCGCTTGCCGGGCTTCAACCGCACGTCTAGCAGCGCGTCGATCACGCGACGGCGGATCATGAGCGAAGCCGTGTCGAACGCCTCCACCGGGTCCGGCGCTCCCAGGACCGACGTCGTGCCGCTCAACCCACCGGACAAGGCCGCCCGCTTCCCCTCGGTAGCCGTCAGCTCAGCCCGCACGCGCTCAGCCGCCGTCCGGTATCGAAGCCCGTCAATAATGCCCTCGTCGTAGTCCTGATTCACCCTCTCCAGTCGATCACGGAGGCGTTGAATCTGTGCCGTCAGCTCCTTCACCTCTGGCTCGTGGTCCACGGCCAACAGGTCTGCGACGTCCGGCTGTGCAAGGCGCGCACGCACCACGGCAAGCACGTAAGCGTCGATGTGCGACTGCGAGCGCGTGAACTCGCACCGGGGGCACCGGTAGCGGATGTTGCTGAAGGCGTACATGCTGTGCCCGCACTCAGCACACCGGAACAGGGATGAACCCAGGTGCTTGCGGTGCGTGCCCTCCTTCGCGGTCTTGCGACGCGGGTCCGAGAGCTTCGACTGTGCAAGGAAAAACGTGTCCTCGGAGACGATAGGCTCCCACGTGATGGGGACGTTGGGGAGTACCTCGCCCATGTACTCCATGATGCCCCCGTAGCGCTCATTGAGGAGAATCGTCCGGATAGACGAGGGGTTCCAACGGCCCCCGTGGCGCGTGGGCACACCCGCTTCCTGCAAGGCTCGCGCGATACCCTTCAAGGACTCCCCGGCTAGGAAGTTGTCGAAGATGCTGCGCACAACCTTAGCCTCCTCGGGGATGAGTTCGCCCTTGGCCGTGTAGCCCATGAGCCGCGTTCCTAGCGGCGGGCGTCCCATCCGCGCCCGCTGTGCGTTCGCGGCCTTCTGACGGGCTGATTTACGCTCAACCTCGCTACGGGCAACGCTGGCCTTAATCCGCGCGTACATGCGCCCGCCGTCGGTGGATAGATCGGCCTCCCCGTTCGCCGTCGTGATCACAAGGCCGCGCTCCTCAGCCCGTTCAATCCAGTCCTCTAGCTGTCGGGGCTGACGGGTGAGACGGTCGAGGTCCCAGCACACCAAGGCGTCGAACAGGCCCGCGTCGTAGTCCTGCACCATGCGGTCGTAGGAAGGGCGTCGAACGGTCCGCTTCGACGCGGAAACGGAGTTGTCGACGTATTCCTGCGTGAGGGTCCATCCGCGCTCGCGGATGATTCGGAGGCAGTCGGCACGCTGTCGGTCAACTGCGAGGTGCTCGCCTGTAGCGTCGAGGCTGACGCGTAGGTACATGGCAGCGCGGCGGGGGAAGTCTCGTCTCATGGGGTCAATTCTACCCCCTCTATGTTTTTCTGTGCGGTAATCGGGCGGTATTTCGACCCAAACCTTTTAAGAGAGAGACACAGACACGCATTGCAGGCACATGTCTACGACACAGAGCGTCCTCGTTGAGGGCACGCTGCAGGGGTTGCAGCTATGTGACACGGGACACAATCGCAATCAAGGTGTCTCTTCTTATTTAGATTTTCTTCAAAAAGTGGAAAAATTACGAAACGAAAACCATTTACGCTGCTCAACGTATGTTTTTGTGTTTCGTAGTTTTGTTCTTTTCGTTTACGAGATTACGAAATGACCCGCAAATACCTACCGTGACCTGCGGTGATGTGTTTCGTATTTTTCTGCGTAATTTCACGTCGCCCGAAGCAGACACCCTGCCGTGTGCTTGCTGCAGGGCTGCGGCCGTCCCTCCATGTGGAGCGTCAGTGTCGATGCTGTAACTTAAACGTACATACATTTGTGGCGCTCTCGTTACGTGTCTGTGCATTGCCGAGCTCTTTACTGTTGTGTGTGGGCGCGCAGCCGTAGTGTCCGTGCCACTCCGAGTAGGGCGCGTCGTACCCCAAACCCATGTTCAATTAAATTCCAATCCAGAGAGGTCTTGCACTGTTGCGGTGCGGTTGTCTTCTTTCTCACCGTATTGGACCCTGCGAAATTAATTGGATACGATAGGCCCATGTTGATTTCAGGTTCCGTTTTCATGCGGCCGCTCACCAGCCGCTAAGGCGGTTTTCTCCCTCCCGCAGGTTAGAAACCGCTCCGGTCCTTTAGCCGGGCGGCCATTTGCCATGCCCGGCTCCGTTTCAACTCCACGGAGCACACCTAATGTCTACATACGGATACGGCCGTCACGAACATGGCCAAAATTTTCTCACAGACCACAAGATCATCAACTCCATCGTCGATCTTGTAAAACAAACCTCCGGCCCCATCATTGAGATCGGGCCAGGAAGCGGTGCCCTCACTCACCCGATATCCCACTTGGGGAGGGCAATAACGGCAGTTGAGGTAGACGCAAAACTAGCTGCCAAACTCACAAAAAAGACCGCCTCGGCGTCGGTCGAAGTGGTCCATGATGATTTCCTCAACTTCCCGTTACCCGCCACTCCCTGCGTCATTGTGGGAAACATTCCCTTTCACCTCACCACTGCCATTCTTCGAAAGTTGCTGCATGCGCCAGCATGGACTGACGCTGTACTCCTCATGCAGTGGGAAGTCGCTCGCCGCCGGGCCGGGGTAGGCGCAAGCACGATGATGACGGCTCAGTGGTCCCCATGGTTCACATTTCACCTGGGTTCTCGGGTACCAAGGCCTGCTTTCCGGCCACAGCCAAACGTTGACGGGGGGATCTTAGTGATCCGCCGGGTGGGTGACCCGAAGATTCCGATAGAGCAGCGCAAAGCCTTTCAGGCGATGGTGCACACCGTTTTCACTGCCCGGGGACGCGGGATAGGGGAAATTCTCCGAAGGGCAGGGTTGTTTTCATCACGTTCAGAGACACAATCATGGTTGCGCTCGCGAGGAATCGACCCCGCAACCCTACCTCCCAGATTGCACACCAGCGACTGGATCGATCTCTTCCAGGTGACTGGTTCCTCTTCACCGCGCCATCGGCCCATTTCACAATCGGGAAGTAGTCAACGCCCTCCTCAACGGAAAAATCGAGGCCGGCGGCGGTAATCCCCCCACCACCAAAACCGAAATCCACCAGTAGTAGTGAACGACCCATGTTCGTCTACCGTGAGCCGCGTTATGGCAGTGACGTGTTCTCGTCGGGCACAGTCATAGTTCCCGGCGTTGCCAGCGACAGGGTTCTACACCCAGCAGCGGGACCGATCAAAATCACCCGCACGGGGAACGACCCTGCTGGTGGTTTCGATTTTGATGAAAGCGAGGAGACATAGCCCCTCGCCAACTCCCCGTAGCTGGCGAACAGTAGCTCCTGGCGCTGGCGCTCGTTGGTGAGTTTGCGTGCCACATCGAAAGCCTTATCGACTTCCCGGTCCAAGTTGTTGTGAGCCTTGAGCAGAATTGGGTCCATCGATAACGGGTTGTAGTGCTCCGCGAGTGACCGCTGGGGGTGCCGCTCGCGTGCCCGCAGCACCAACTGTCCAGCGTCGATGATTCGCTGCTGCGCCTTCTCATCTAGTTCACACAGAGCTGGTCCGCAGTTGTAGCTCCCGATGTACTCCGAAAAACGGAAAAAATAAATAGTGGGGATACATCAACCTTCCACTTTCCATTCTTCCGGCTCAGAGTATTGAGGGGTCTGGGACCGGGTCCGTAAACCCTTTATGTTTTTCGCGCACAGCGGTTTTTAGCGACGCACCCTATAGGTTTTCCGCAGAACCTATATGTGTTTCTGTGCACCCCCATATGTTGTCTGTTTCTAGCGGTATTTCGTTGTACTTTGCGCATCGAATAGTTATTTATCGACGACACTCCGTGGAATTCAGATTCAATGTCTGAGGGAAGGACGTGAATTGTTCTGTGTGTGGGTGGGCTGTTTCTCACCCAGAAAGATTCCATGAGTGCTATGAGAACCGTTGGGCGTTGTTAGTTGGCAAAGCGTGAATATTGGAGATGTGGATATCGGTCAAGACTGACGTAGCTATCAACGGCCTTGTCGAATTTGATTGACGAACCGTGCGTGCGAGCTGCGAGCGCAGTAAGCAGCGGGTATGCGAAATCCTCATTGTCGCAGGACCAGACACTCACCCGCACTCAACTCTGAAGACTCGCTTACGGGTGGTGGGTGAGAAGTTTTGGAATATATATGTTGCCTTATGCTGTTCTGAGACTATGTCAAAGCATGTTGATTGTTGGTCACTCGTCTTCATCTTTCCTATTTATCCAGAAAGAGCTCTCTGAGTTCAAATGTTCGGCTAGTTCGGCGAAGGTGGTTGGTTCGATGGAGGGGAATAGATGGTCAAGAGCTTCTTCGGTAGTCCATTCCGCTGCAATCCGAATATACTCGCCTTGGTCCATTGGTAGACCCTCGACAGGAGAGCAAAAGGTGGATGTGAAGTCCGTCAGGTAATCGGATATATCGAGTGGATTCTCGTTTGCTTCTGAATCGGGTAAGTGTTCAGTGTTTGGGTTATCTGACATTGTAGTACCTCTCCAAAGAGACTTGTTTTCGGATTGTCGTTAGATTTATACACGTCATATCACACGCTCTGTCGATGGATGTCTTGCTGTGGCGTGTTGACCTATCGTTGTGGGGTAGGGGCAAGTTCCTTTGAGAATGGCGGCGCTTCTTTCTGTCAAGTCGGTTGCAGTCATGCTGTGATGCTGAGACTGTCGCAAGGCGATGTAATGTCGCCTCTGATGCAGCAGTACTCCTTATTCGGGGTGTGGCCGAGGCTTGTTGGGAAATTCAAGACATGCACCAAGTCGAGGAGTAGTGACGTGGTGGAGTTTCGGTTCAGCACTTAAGTATTTCCTGATGGTCAGACGCGCCTTCAGTGATAAAGATGACGGGAAAGTGGGATCCGGTGGCCGTAGATCCCCGCCAACTGGACGTCTGTGAGCCCGCAGCAGTAAAACGGCAGGTCAAAGACCTACTGCCTTTGGGGCTAATGGTGCTCAAGCGGGCGGGTTTACGTGATCTCGCACACACTTGTTCTATAAGTGTCTCGAAATACGTCCGCCAGGCACGGTAAGATTTCTTTGTAAATGTTCGTGAGGACTGGGCTTTTCGCCGTGTCCTTCATCCGCCCTTTCCCCATCCCATTTGCAACGTGAAAGGTCCAAGCATGCAGACATCAATTAGCGGCCTGCTACTGAGGGCAGTGAGATCAAGGCTGACTGGCGTTGCCGTCACCGCCCTGGCGGCCCTGGCCATGGTGGTCCACGGGCTGGCTGCGCCAGCAATGGCCGCTATCAACCCTCAGATTGAGGTGAGCGACCTGAGCCTCACCAAGGTGAACGCTGCCAACGAGGAGCAGAGCGGTGAGCTCTACGTGCAGGGCCTGGCCTTGCTCACATTCAACTGGGACGCCTCGAAAATTACGCCGAAGGAGGGTGACTCCTTCGCAATCAGCTTGCCCGCCGAGTTCAAGTTCCACTCGACCTTTGCGGTACCCATGAAGTATGACGATCAGACGGTGGGTCAGTGCACCGTCGCAGGCGACACTCTGACTTGCGCGTTCGACGCTGGGATCACGCCGCTGGTCCAGGCTGGAAACAAGGACATCCGAGGGACCGGAAAGTTTCAGCTCGGTGTCGTTTCGCACACGAGCAAGGAAGAGCTGCCCTTCATCATCAACCGTGACAAGACCGTCAACGTTGATCTCCCGGGGACTGGCGGCATCCCCAAGTCCACAAGTTCCTACCGTCCGGACATACAGTTCTACAAGAGCTACGTCGGAGTAATGAAGGAAGGGGACACTGAGACGAACTGGTACTTCAACTTCGGTGGGCCGACCTTCATGAAAGCGCTCGGCGTGACCTTTGATGGCCAGACGGAACAGACCATCACCTTCAAGGATACGCTCGGCGCGGGTATGACTTGCCCGATGACGTCGATCCACCTCACTGCCATCGAATCTGAGGAAAACCCCTCGCAATGGGTCCTTCTGGACAAAGGACCGGAGGCAGGGGCAACGACCGGTGCGCAGGGGACCTTCGAGGTCACTGGTGAGTGCGAGCAGATGGCAGCCGATGGAACGACTCCGATTACCATCGTAGCCAAGGGCCCTTTCAGGGCAAAGACGAACTATTCAATCTCCTACAAGACTCTCTTCGTCGGTGGGACGGCGCTTCCGGGAACCGACTACACCAACACTATTGTGGTTGACGGAACCAAGTTTAGATGGCAGAAGACTACGAATTTCACTGTGGCGGGGTCCGTCGACGTTGAGATGCGGCAAGGTGAGGGTACCTTCAGCGTCATAAAGACGATCGCCTCCGACTATCTGCAACACGTAGATGCAGACGTCAGCTTCAAGGTGACCTTCGACTACGAGCTTCCTGCGGGCACCACGGTAGACAACTACCCGAAATGGACGCCGCCTACGAATGAAGACCAGAGCAGCACGCTCAATTCTGACAAGCGCACCGGCACGGCCTCTATGGTTGTCAAGCGGGGCCAGGAGACTAGCTTTGCTACGCCGTTCCCAATGGGTACGACGATCACCAACCTGCGTGAGGACACCTCGACGGCCAACCCCACTCTGCCTGCGGGCTATGTGTGGAAGGACCCGAAGTTCACCATCGGCACCGATGCTGGCACGAGCCTGACGATCGAGGACCAGAAGACCACGAAGGTCAACCTGTTGAATACCGTCGGAGCTGCCGACAATGGATTCCAAGTGATCAAGAAAGCCAGCGGTGCCGAGGGGGCGGACGCGAAAAAGTACTCCTTCACGTACACGTGCACCCTTCCGGACAAGACCGAGAAAAAGGGGCAGATCACGGATGTCTTGGGTAACTCGACCCCCGTGTCCAGCCCTGAAAAGTTTCCGGTCGGTACCACCTGCGAGGTGACTGAGGACACTGCAGTGGCCGGTATTGACGGTTACACCCTCGACCCGACCGGCCACGATGTCCAGACCGTGACGATCGGCCTGGTTAGCGAACCGACGGTCGCCGCCACCTTCACCAACACCTACACGCTCAACAAGGGTTCCTTCTCGGTGAAGAAGGTCACGGAGGGCGCTGCCTTTACTGGTGCCGACAACACCTTCAACGTGCAGTACGCGTGCACGCACGACTCGGTGGCGCTCACTGAGGAACAAAAGGCTGGCACCCTGACGCTGACTGGTAACGGCACCGCAGTCCAGAGCCCCTCCCTTCCCTTCGGTACTTCCTGCACCATCAAGGAGAACGCCGACACCGCGCAGCGCGCAGGATACGCCGTGGCCACGGCATACTCCGCGGGCCAGGTAACCGTGGCGACCGCGACACCGAACCCTGAGGTGACGGTGACTAACACCTATACGCCTCTCAAGGGTGGTTTCGTGATCTCCAAGACCGTGGATGGTGACGGGGCCGAGCTAGCCAAGGACGCGCGTTTCACCTTCGACTACACGTGCACTCCGACCTCCGGCGTCGCCCAGGTGAAGGGAACGGTAGTTGTCAAGGGCGGCGAGAACCACGCTGTCTCTGATGTCCCCGTCGGTTCGTGCTCCGTCTCCGAGCGTGATGCCACTATCAATGGTGCCAGCCTGAGCACTGTTCTCACAGTTGACGGCTCTGCCAACGGTGTGAACAACGGTACTGCGGTCTTCAATGTGTTGGACAGCGCTACCGTCAAGGTTGCTGCCACCAACACCTACGTGCGTGATCGTGGCTCCTTCTCAGTCGCGAAGGCGGTTGTGGGCGGTCAGGATTCTTTCGTGCAGGACACGTTCGTTTTCGACTACGTGTGTGCGGATGGCACCGAGGGGCGCCTTGACGTTCCGGGTGATGGCACGATCGTGGAGGGTCCGCGAGTGCCTACGGGCACGGCATGCACGCTGAGTGAGCGCGCTCAGACGGCAAACCGCGACGGTTATACGGTTGCGTCTGAGCTTTCCAATGACGGTAAGGTCACCATCACTGACAAGGACGTGGTGGTTGCCGTGAAGGCGACGAACACGTACACGCCGGTGCCGACGCCGAAGCTTCCCGCCAAGCCGCTGGCCAAGACAGGCGCTTCGAACGTCGTCGTGGTCGCCATTGTCGTTTCCTTGCTGGTAGGGGCCGGTGGTGCTCTTATCGCGATGAAGCGTCGCCGTCGCGATCTTTGATATCGCTGAGCCGCGGCGGCTGTTAACAGCTTGCTGAGGCAAAGAGTGAGCGCCCTCATCCCACTGCACGGGGATGGGGGCGCTCGCCTGCGCGTCTGGAATACTGGCGGCGCAATGAATTGAAAGCGTTGTAGCTGCAGCCAACCCGCGGGGAGCCGTCCGGGAGACAAGGGAAGAATGAATTGGCTTTAAGAGACTTGCGAGCCTGCGATGATCTTGAGGTAGTGTGCTTTCCTTTTGCTAGCGCCGAAATTGTTGAGCGCTCCCAGCGGTAACTTATCGGCCGCATTGTTTCCGCGCTTGAAATCGCAGCCAGGGATAGTCGTTGTTTCTGAGAGGCAGATGCGCCCCTATGATAGGAAGCGATCGGCCAAGCCGTTTCCTCGCGAATCGGCTGGAAAGATCGTCAGCCTTTCCAAGCGATGTGCGGTGCTCATCCTGGGCGTGCTGGGGAGCGTATCGAGGTCTCAGGACTCATCCTCAATGAGGTTACTGACGAGAAAGACCATCCCGGCGCAACCTACGGCACGAGCGGCATCCTGATGGACGCGCCGATACTGGATTTGGATCGGCCTTTCGATGAGATCCGCGCATAGCTGGAGGGGATCGGGCGGGCGCACTTCCCGAGCTAACGGACCGTCTCTCAAAAACTCCGACGAGGTCGGGGCTGGGTGTGCACGTTTTCGTGGTTGTTGGTTGGGGTGTGGGAGAATGTGCGTGATTGTTGCGCGGCATTCTTAGTGTTTCGTGTCGTTTCTGAGCATATCCTCAAAGGCAAGGGCACGTCCCCGACGGTGGGGGCGCATGGAAGGCAAGGACTACGTGATGGAAGACGGAGACGTCGAGCAATCGCGTGCGTTCGCTTGTTCGGGCAGCCCCGCGCCGTTCGTGGTGAGGGCAGTCGTGATGTGTGACAACCTGCGCAGTAGTGGTCCAGAAGGGGTTGAGATCGTTGACTACCACTAAAATTGCTCCGATTCACCCGGGTGAAGTCCTTATGGAGGACCTCATTGAGGGCTTTGGAACTACGCAGCACAAGCTCGCCGTCGCTATCAGTGTTCCGCCCCGTCGTATCAACGAAATCGTCCATGGGAAGCGGGGCATTACGGCCGACACTGCGATGCGTCTCTCTCGCTACTTCGGTGCAACCCCGGGATTCTGGATGAACCTGTAGATGCGCTACGAGCTTGACCGTGCTGAAGATGCACTGGGGGATACGTTGAGCGGAAGCGTTCCGCTTACGACGGTGGAAGTCGCCTAAACGCCTCAGTCTGACGAGGCAGTGGCCGGGTCGCGCGAGAGCGTGGCCCGGCTTTGCTGTTGGGGACTCGTGTGCGTAAATCGTGTCGCCTGTCACCCGGGTGGTAGGGTGTGGCCATGACGACGGATAGCCAGTACTCATGGCTGTGCTTCTCAAGGAGTTGATGATGCAGACGACGGCTCTTGGCGATGACGGTGTGCAGACCGTGCGCTACTGGCTCTACGCCCCCGGCCGGGGAGCCTGCATGTGGGACGAGTTCTATGAGCGTGGAATTATGGGGCTCGCGTGGGGCGAGATAGGGGATCTGACTGCCTACGCACATAAGGAAGATCTGAAGGCACAGATGCTCCAGACTTATCCCGAAAACGGTACCCAGAAGAACGACATTCACGCCCTGTGGCAGTTTGCGAACGAGATGAAGCCGGGTGATGTCGTTTTCGTGAAGAAGGGACGTTCAGAGATTCTCGGGCGAGGAATTGTTGCGGGTGACTACGTCTTTGATCCGGAGGGCGGCCACTACCCGAACTGTCGGGAGGTCCGCTGGATGTCCGCAGGAAACTGGCCAATCGACGAACGACTGGCAATGAAGACCCTCACCGAAATCACCGACTACCCTGAACTCCTTTCTCGTATTGAGATGTTCTTCGAGGACAGTGACGACGACGTCGACAGTGAGGAACCGCTAGTAATCCTCCCGGAGTACTCCGCCCGGCAATTCCTCAACGAGGTCTACATGTCCGAGGAACGCTACGAAGCGATCGTGGGCCTGCTGCGCACGAAGAAGAACATCATCCTGCAGGGCGCACCGGGCGTCGGTAAAACCTATGCAGCCAAGCGCCTCGCCTACTCGATGATGGGCGTCAAGGACGTTTCGCGCGTCAAGCTCGTTCAGTTCCACCAGAGCTACTCCTACGAGGATTTCATCGAGGGGTACCGGCCCTCCGGCGCGGGGTTCGAGCTGGTCAAGGGCGCCTTCTACTCCTTCTGCAAGAAGGCCGCCGACGACGAGGAGAACGCATACTTCTTCATCATCGATGAGATCAACCGCGGCAACCTCTCCAAGATCTTCGGCGAGCTGTTCATGCTCATCGAGAGCGATAAACGCGGACCGAAGAACAAACTTCAGCTCCTCTACTCCCGCGAGCTCTTCTACGTGCCTCGCAACGTCCACATTATCGGCATGATGAACACGGCGGACCGCAGCCTCGCCATGCTCGACTACGCGCTGCGCCGCCGCTTCGCCTTCGTGGAACTGCGCCCTGCCTTCGACTCCGACGGCTTCCGCGACTACTGCTCCGGCCTTGATAATCCGAGGTTCGAGGCCCTGGTGCGTGAGGTGGAATCCCTCAACCGCGCGATCGCCGAGGATGAGTCCCTCGGCGAGGGCTTCTGCATTGGACACAGCTACTTCTGCAACATGAAACCCGATAACTGCACCGACGCGGCCCTCGCCTCGATCGTGGACTACGAGCTCATCCCGATGCTCAAGGAATACTGGTTCGACGAGCCCACGAAGGTCCGCGAGTGGACCGACAGGCTGCGCAGGGCGCTGCGGTGATTCGCGTCCGTAACGTCTTCCACATGCTCGCCTACGCCTTCTCGGCGCTGCGCGAGCAGGGCTACCGTGCTGTGGCCACGGAGGACTTCGACAACGCGGCCGAACTGTGCGCCGCCATTCTCGAGCGAGGCGTCTCCCTGCAACTCAAACGGGGCCTCGGACAGGAGTACGTCAGCCGGACCGAGGCGCGCTCCTCCCTGCGCGGCAAAATCGAGGTCACAGAGTCCGTGAAATCGCAGGCGATCCTGCGTCGCCAGCTCGTGTGCTCCTACGATGAGTTCAGTGTCGACACGACGATGAACCGCGTCATCAAGGCGACGGTTGCGCTGCTCGTGCGCTCAGACATCTCGAAGGCGCGCAAGAAGAGCCTGAAGAAGCTCATGGTTTTCTTCGCGGACGTGCGCGAGATCGACCTGCACACAGTCGACTGGAACATGCGATACGACCGCAACAACCGCACGTACCGAATGCTCATGGCTGTGTGCTGGCTCGTCGTCAAAGGGCTGCTCCAAACCCAGAGCGATGGCACCGTGCGCATGATGGATTTCTTCGACGAACAGCGCATGAGCCGCCTCTACGAGAAGTTCATCCTCGAGTACTACCGCAGGGAACACCCGCAGCTGCGCGCCAGTGCGTCCTTCATCGACTGGGCGCTTGACGACGGGGTTTCGGACGGCCTGCCCGCCATGCGCACCGACATCACGCTGAGCGCTCGCGGCCGCGTGCTCATCATCGACGCGAAGTACTACGCGTCTACGATGCAGAGCAACTTCGACAAGAGGACCGTGCATTCGGGGAACCTCTATCAGATCTTCGCGTACGTGAAGAACAAGCAGATTGCGTTCGAGCGAGCGTGGGAGAGCGTGGAGGTATCGGGCATGCTCCTCTATGCCGCCACCGACGAGGACATCCAGCCCGACGCCACCTACCGCATGAGCGGCAACCGCATCAGCGCGACGACGCTCGACCTGGACCGCCCCTTCGAGGAGATCCGTGTGCAGTTGGATGGGATTGCGGCCTCGCTGACGGCTTTGCCAGGGGAGGAGCCGTAGGATGGGTGTCTATGGATGTCCAATGGCACAGGTCCGTTGATGCAGTATCCGCATATCATTCCGATATTGTCGGGACGAAGGAGTAAATGGCATGGCAAACGAGGCAGCGCGAGCGGTGGCGTCTTCCACTGCACGCATCGTGTGGGGGACGGCTGACAAGTTTCTGCGTAACGTCGTCGAACCTCAGGAGTACGGCGACTACATTTTGCCGTTCACGGTCCTGCGCCGTCTCGAGTGTCTGTTGGAGGACACGAAGGATGACGTCATTGAGTTCGTTGAGGCACGGAGCGGGATGCCACCGTTTCTGATCGACATTGCGGTCAATGATCGTTTCGGCCTGAGTTTCTATAACGTCTCCCCGTTGAGCCTGGCGAGCATCGCGTCGGTGGACGATAACGTGGACAAGGCGCTGCTCAGCTACGTGAACGGTTTCTCGCACAACATCGCGGATATTTGGACAGCGTTCGAGTTCCCGAAGCTGGTTGAGAAGCTGAGTGCGGCGAATCGCTTGCTTGCAGTGGTTAAGCATTTCTCGACGCTGTCGCTGGGATCGACGAGCGTTGAGGACTCGATGATGGGTGACATTTTCGAGGATGTCATGTATCGGGCCTTCGATAAAAAGGGGAAGGCTGCGGGTGCTTTCTATACGCCGCGTGATGCGATCAAGCTGATGGTTGATGTGCTTTTCGCTGCCGATGCAGAGTCACTCGCGGGGGAGGACGTGCTGCGCTCGATTTATGATCCGACGGCGGGCTCGGGCGGCATGCTGTTGGTCGCTCAGGAGGCGCTGCGACAGTTGAATCCTGGCGTCAAGGTGACAGTTTATGGCCAGGAGATGATGCCTTCCGCCTACGCGCTGGGTAAGGCTGATCTCCTCATCCAGGGCGGGCGCCCGGATGCGATCCTGAAGGGGGACACGCTCCTGGAGGACCTGCACTCGGATAAGACCTTCGATTACGTTCTCTCTAATCCGCCGTTTGGTGGTGACTGGGAGGTGGAGCAGTCATCGGTGAAGGAGCAAGCGAAGGAGCCGGGTTCTCGTTTCAGCCATGGGCTGCCGAGCAAGTCGGATGGGCAGATGCTGTTCCTGTGCCATTGCGCGTCGAAGTTGAGCCCGTCGGGTGGGCGCGCGGCCGTGGTGTCGAACGCGTCACCGCTATTCAATTCTGATACAGGGCCGAATTCGATCCGACAGTGGCTCTTTGATGAGGATCTGATCGACGCGATTATTGCGCTGCCGACGCAGATGTTCTATGGCACGGGTATCGCGACGTACGTGTGGATTCTGGATAACGATAAGCCGCTCAAGCGTCGCGGCAAGATTCAACTGCTTGACGCGTCGGGTCAATGGGAGCCGATGCGTAAGGGCATGGGCGATAAGCGGCGCGAGATGAGTGAGGCGAACCGCGAGGCTGTGGTGCAGGCCTATCAGCGTTTCGAGGATTCGGAGATTTCGCGGATCCTGACGCCGCGGGATTTCATGTTCCGGGACGTGCCCGTGTTCAAACAGGCGCGCTTGGCGGCGCGTTTTTCGGACGAGGCCGTGGACGCGTTGCGTGGTCGCCGCGACTTCAGCGAGACCTTGGTTCGTGTGGTGCGAGGCCTGGATGGGGCTGAATGGAACGAGCTGCCCGAGCGGATACGGGCTGCGGCGAAGGCGGAGGGCATCAAGGCGCCGGTGGGACTCATCGACGCCGTCATGAAGGCGATGGCCGTCCCGGACGAGAACGCGCCCCTGGCGGTGAATCGTAAGGGAGCTCCCGTTCTGGCGGACGGCTGGAAGATCGTGGAGCGTGTGCCGGTAAACCAGGACCTGGACGAGCACATGGCTGAAGAGGTGTTGCCCTTCGCCCCTGGCGCCATTTGGGATGAGTCCAAGGCAAAGGAGGGTAACGAGATCCCCTTCACGCGGATCTTCTATGTGCCCGAGGAACCGCGCCCCCTGGCCGAGATTGACGCGGATGTGCAGCGAATTATGGGTGAGTTGGCGGAGATGTTCGAGGCGGTTAAAGATTGATGAAAATTCCATTTTGGGCTGCTGCTGATCTTGTTACTCAAACGGCTTCCCCAGGTGGCTTCCAAGTTTCGCTTGAGGATATCGTTCCTGGGGCGGGAACTTTGGTGTCAGGTTCTCTATCGCGATACTCAGCTGATGGGACGCCATTTGAAAAAGGTGATGTCTTATTCGGTAAGCTGCGTCCCTACTTAGCTAAATTCTGGCTTGCCGATCGAGAAGGTGTGGCCGGTGGCGATATACATGTTTATCGTCCTCGAAAAGGAGTTGATCCACGCTATCTTGCCTACATTGTTGGAAGTCGTAACTTTGTGCGATTTGCTGTCGCTGCATCCAAGGGGGTCAAGATGCCTCGTGTTGAATGGATGGATATTCGTCAGTACGGTGTCAATAGTTATGATGAGAGAACTCAGCGTAGAATTGCTGATTATCTTGATCGTGAGACCGGTGAGATCGATGCGATGCTCGCCAAGCTCGATGAGCTAACAAGGAGTCTTAAGCAGCGGAGCGGTATTGTTGTGGCGAATGAGCTCAAATCGCACTATTCGCACGGGACGATACCACTCGCTTTCTCTTCGGGGGCTGATAACTTTTTTGATGGTGACTGGGTAGAAAGTAAGGATCAAGATCCTGACGGCGACATTCGCCTTCTTCAGCTAGCAGATATCGGGGACGGAACTTTTCTTGATAAGTCTAATCGACGAATTAATCAGGAGGCGTTTGAGAGACTACGGTGTCGGGAGGTGGAAGCGGGTGATATTCTGATTGCAAGAATGCCTCATCCGCTTGGCCGTGCCTGTATTCTCCCGACAGGTCTGGGTAGAACCATTACAGTTGTTGACGTCGCCGTTCTTCGTCCTGATCCGAGCAGGATAATACCAAAATATCTTGTGTATGTGCTCAATAGTATATCCTTCCGAGCGCGGCTAGATAGTTTGCAGAGTGGTTCAACAAGGCAGCGGATTTCCCGATCAAGACTAGGGCAGCAGCGTATTCCAATGCCACCGGTAGCTCTTCAGCGGGCTACGGTCTCATACCTCGACGAGGTGACCGGCAGGATCAATGCCATGCTTGCGAAGATCGATGAACTCAAGGCACTACTCGTCGAGCGTCGATCCGCGCTCATCACCGATGTCGTTACTGGACGAAAGAAGATCCCCTCATGAGCCACGCGCAAATCCTCGAATACGAATTCGAATCCAATATCTGCTCCGAACTGGGCGAGCGGGGCTGGCTCTACCAGGATGACGGGGATACCGATGCCGCAGGCTGGGATGAGGGCCTTGCCCTTGTCCCCGGAGACGTGCTCCACTGGCTGGCTACCCAGTACCCGGACGAATATGAGAAAGCGATTCCCGCCGACCTTACGGGCCGCCCCCGGGATGCCGCCGAACGTGCGCTACTGACCCATCTGACGAAGGAACTAAGCAAGACAAGCCGCATTGATACCACCACAGGGAAAACCGTGGGTGGTCTACTTGGCGTGCTGCGTACAGGCTTCACCTATGCGCAGGTTGGTCGCCCCGCCGCGAAATTCGGTCCCATGATCGTCTTCCCGCCTGCGCGCCCTGAGCTGATCGACGTCTCCGAGGCCTCGGATGCCGTGCGCCTGCGCGTCATGCGTCAGGTCCGCTTCGACATAACCACCAACGAAACCATCGACGTCGTACTGTGCGCTAACGGCATTCCTGTGGCCACGATGGAACTCAAGACCGACAATACCCAGTCTGTTAACCACGCGATCGGTCAGTATAGAAATGACCGAAAGCCCGGTCCTAAGCGTCCTCTCCTTGCACCTGGCCGTGCGCTTGTCCACTTTGCCGTCTCTAATGACCTCGTCTTCATGACGACCAAACTGGCCGGCGAAAATACAGTGTTCCTGCCGTTTAATCAGGGGAATAATGGGCATGAAGGAAACCCGCCGTCTACGACAGGATCACCCTCCAACTACCTGTGGCGTGACATCCTTTCCCGCCCAAGTTTTATGCGAATCCTCAAGGATTACGCGCTGTTCGAACCCGGCCGAGGTGCCAAGAAGAACGATGGGCGTCTGGTCTTCCCGCGCTTCCATCAACTGCGAGCCGTCGAGCGCATCATCAGTGATATTGAAACTAATGGACCTGGAGGGCGCTATCTCATTTGGCACTCCGCGGGCTCCGGTAAAACAAAAACCATTGCCTGGCTTAGCCACCGCCTCATCCGTCACGTCGACTCCGAAGCGCGCGCGACCTTTGACTCCGTCATTGTCGTGACTGACCGTACCGTCCTCGATGAGAACATCCGAGGTGACATGGGCCTTGTCCAATCCTCCAAGGGATTGGTCGTCACTGTCGGTGAGAAATCAGGCGCGAAGTCGCCGCAACTGAAGAAAGCTCTGATCGAAGGCGACCACATTATCACCTGTACACTTCAGACCTTCCCTGAGGTCATGAAGCTCATCGAAGATACCTCTGAACTGCGCGGACGTAACTGGGCGGTTGTTGCTGACGAAGCGCATTCGTCTCAATCGGGGTCCAGTGCCCGGGGGCTCAAAGCGCTCCTTGCCGATATTGACGTAGAAGACCCCGAGAATGTGAGTGCCGACGAGCTACTCGCTGCCAAAGACTCGGCAATCGCCGCATCCAGTAACATCACCTTTATCGCACTTACCGCGACTCCAAAGGCCAAGACCCTGCGCCTGTTTGGAGAGCAGGATGAAGATGGCAACTGGCGAGCTTTCGATACCTACACCATGGCTCAGGCCATCGAAGAAGGCTTCATTCTCGACGTGCTGACCAACTACTCGACGTATGACATGTTCCTGCGCGTCAAGAATGAGCTTGAGAATTCGGAGGAAGAGACACTCGTCGATACGGGCCATGCTGTTACTGCAATCGTGCAATTTGCCCGGCTGCACCCCACCGCTATCGCACAGAAAGTGCGGGTTGTTGTTGAGCATTTCCATCGCAACGTCAAACCTCTGCTCACGGGCAGTGCCCGAGCAATGGTGGTTACCAGCTCTCGCATTGAAGCGTACCGCTGGTTCGAGGCAATGAATGCCTACATCGATAAAGCTGGCTACAGTGACATCCGTCCTCTTGTCGCCTTCTCGGGATCGCTCGAATCCGATGATGGTGAGATCGTCACTGAGGCTTCACTCAATGGGCGAAACGACACCGCGCGCGCCTTCCGAGAGGAGGACTACAAAATCCTCATCGTTGCGAACAAATTTCAGACCGGCTTCGACGAGCCTCGTCTCATGGCCATGTACGTGGATAAAAAACTGTCGGGCATTGCGGCAGTGCAGACCCTGTCACGACTCAACCGTACCTATCCTGGCAAGACTGCCCCCATGGTTGTGGACTTCCAGAACACCCCGGCCAGTATTCAGGACGACTTCAAGATGTACTACTCGGACGCGCGCGTTGTTGGGGAAGTCGATCCGAACTCGCTCATCACAATTGCTGAGCGCCTCGATACGGCGGGCATCTACACGATGCAGGAAATGGCGGCTGTTGCCGACGCGTACCTGAGTGATGCAGGTGGCGAGGCCATCGCCAAGGCCCTGGGACCCATCAAGGGGCGCTGGCAGAGCGAATGGAACCATGCTCGCCGGATCAAAGACAACGAACTCAAGGATTCTCTACGCAGCTTCCGCGCCGACACGATCAGCTACCGTAACGCGTGGCAGTTCCTGAGCCAGATTGTGGACTACCAGGACCCGGACCTGCATAAGCGCGCCATCCTGGCCACGCTCCTATCGCGCAACCTGCATATGGAGGGGAACCAGTATGACGACTCCTACCTCGAAGCTGTTCAGCTCTCCGGCGTGCAGCTCGTGCCCTCCGCGATCAACGAGGATCACTCCCTTTCTGAAGGCAGCGACGAGGCGATGGGCCTTCCCGGCTTCGACGGTGAATATCGCGGCAGCCAGACCCCTGCGAAGGGGCCTCTTACTGAAGTCATTGAACGCGTCAACGAGATGTTCCGAGTGAGAAACATTGACGTTGCTGAGGGAAGTGTCGCTGGTTTCATTAGCACCTTCTGGGGATTCCTGGGTGAGGATGAGGCTGCGCAGGCGATGGCGAAGAACAATAGTCCGAGTCAGCTGAAGGCCTCGGCTGACTTCAGTCATGCCGTCGGTATTGCAATGCTTCGTACTTGCCAGGAAAATCAGGAGATCCAGTCATACATGCAGGATCAGTCTTTTCTTCAGAACATCGTCGAGATTACGGCGGATGCTCTGCAAGCCCAGCACAGTCGTGACGGCAACTCCTCTGGGAACGTAGCGGAGTAGGCAGAGAAGCGGCGCGTCGACGGGCTCGCATCGTTGACGCAGCGGACATGAAGGGAACGTGAAATGGGTGCTGTCTGTCAAATTGCTCTGGACATACCACCAGAGATTGTTGATGGTCTCGCGGCAGGAATTATGACGCGAAGCGGCAGCGTTGTGCGTAATTCCGCAGGACAGATCGTGGCACACCTGAAGGAAACAGAACTTGGTTCCGACCGTGTAGCAGACAAAATGGCTAAGGCGGCTGCAGCAGCATGGCGGACGACTCATGGAAAGGTAGTAATCATCGGCTGCGTTTCGTTCCTCAGTGCACGGCTGTGGGTGCTGAGGAAGGAGCGCTATGAACGGAAACAGAAGAGTCAGCAGCTTATCGATGAGTTCAATGCCGCCTGTAGTAGCTATCTCAATGTCGCGCGCCAAGCTGTGCTGAACGTGGATGTAATTCATGACCTATCGGCGGTAACTAAGCGGATTCAGGAGCTTCCTTCAAAGGAACGTCCGGTATTTTCTCCTCAGATAGTAGATCTGATCGAGGAACATACGCGTGAGCTGGCGGAAGCAAATAACGTTGGCTGGAACCCCATCGAATCAACTGATGATGATCTTTTTGCTCGACTTGTCTATTCGCTCGAGACTCAGCGTCAGATATTCGACAATGCTGCGTGACGGGTGAGGGGCCCTATGTAAATTGTCTTTAGTGTGATGAAAGCTAAAGTAAAAAGCTGGCAGCCGCGTAACACTTGTTCGTCATCCCAGTAGTTGGATCTTTGACCTGCTCGTCCATACCATCTGACCTTCCAGATAGAAATCCAGCCCGTCCGCTCCGAGGGAGCGGCGGGCTGAACGGTTACCTGAAGTTTACAACGTCGTCCGTTTCGGACTCAAGTATCCCTGCCTGTTACGCGCGAACTCACACAGTCAATGGGCGAGGCCGGGGTTGGGTGTGCACGTTCGTGCGGTTGTGGGGGTGAGGGGGGAGGATTTGCGTGATGGTTGCGCAGCATTCTTGGTGTTTCGTGTCGGTTCTGCGCGTACCCTGATGGGGAAGGGCACGCCTTGCGATGGTGGGGGAGCGCTGGTAGTTCGTCACCGTGGAGGGCATACGCCATGGAGATCTCACCTCTGTCTGGTCGATCTGTTTCTGAGGATGAAGAAGCCTTGCAAGGTGTGGGCTCGTGCACTGCAATGGCATAGCTTGTCCGATGAGGACTTGACGAAGCGATCCACTGGCGGATGAGGTGGAGCGTATTCTAATCAATGAGGTTTGATATCCTATTTGGAGCTTTGGATATATGGAAGAGCTCTTGAGCGCTGTAGCTGAGAGTTTTCCTTTGGAGAAGAGAGGGGATTTAAATTGGTAATCTTGAATACCATTGCTGCGGTGGTTGCTGCAGTGGGGGCGATTGCAGCGGCGATTGTTGCAATTTTGGCTCTCAAGCCTGCTCAACTTGCGGCGAAAGCAGCAGAAGAGCAGACGAATGTGCAGCGGGAACTTATGTATCAATCAGCTCAACCATATGTCTGGGCAGACATTCAGCCTGATGTGCAGCAGGGAACAATGCTTCATTTGGTATTAGGAAATGCCGGTCCGACAGTAGCGCGTAATGTTCGTGTTGCTATAGATCCTCCTTTTCCTCAGTCGTCAGGCCGTGTTGGGCGCAGTGCTGTCGCTCAGCGGCGTCTGCGGGAGGGGGTTCTCTCCCTTTCTCCTGGCCGTACGATTCGATGGTCCTTGGGGATGGCATCCGATCTCATGAAGGATGAGGAGGAAGCTACGGTGTATCGAGTTCGAGTGATGGCAGAAGGCCCATATGGAGAAATCGATCCAGTTGAGACGGAAATTCGTCTTAGCGATTGGCGTGAGTCCTTAGACACTCCAGAAGGGTCTCTGCATCACATCCGTAAGAGTATTGACAAGCTGGTCATTGCTACCGAAAGTCTCAAGAACGCCGTTGAGCATGTGGAGCATTAGCTTGCTGATGTGAGCCAGCCGAGATTATGCGCACGATGATGCTGTTGATGCGCTTCTTCGACAAGGGAAAAGGCAGTACGACAGCGGTGTTCAGTCCAGCACGGAATCACCAAATGATGACTCGATCCGTCTGTCGAATTCTGCTGACGCAAGCGCGGAGGCCCAGACCTATGCGGAGGACGATAAGTGCGATGGCCACACAATGCACACAGTGACGCTGCCGGATGGGACCGAATCTAAGCCATTTGTGTGTGCGCATTTCACGCGGAAGGGGGATGGCAGTAACGCGGGGCAGCTGCCAACCACGCGGGAGATCCTGTACTACGCAGCGACGACGATTCATGCTGACGGGGCGGGCCTTCATAAGCGGCCCGAAGGGGTGTCGTACACGAACAAGTACATTCCGACTCTCGTCGCGGCCACGCATCCCACGCAGGCTCACACCGTCACGCTGTTGGGTCACGACATTACGGTGACTCTGACGGCCACGTCCTATACGTGGAGCTGGGGGGATGGGACCCCGGATCTGACCACGACCTCGCCGGGGATGCCCTGGCAAGAAGGCATGGACCCCAACACTGATCCCGCCCTGATCCGCCACTATTACAAGGCGCCCAACGGATGGAAGTCCTTCCTGGACGGGCCCTACCCCTCCGCCACGCGCACCATCACGCTCACCACAACCTGGGCGGGCACGGCCACCAACC
>ERZ773072.389-NODE-389-length-25326-cov-10.426338_pt1 | contig 25326 bp, 10 predicted proteins | sample MGYA00580617_ERZ773072 | MGnify/ENA primary metagenome ERZ773072 (study PRJEB29015, sample SAMEA2737970) | human oral metagenome | biome: human oral; feature: human-associated habitat; material: dental | place: China | collected 2122 ...
AAAGGGGAGAAAAGGTGAAATATTATCTGAAAGATTCATTTCTGCATAATGCACACGAAAAGAATGCAGGGAGTAAGGCACGAAATGACGTGGAAGCTATTCTAATCTCAGAGGGTTATGAGGGCTTGGAGCTCAAGGTTGAGAATTGGTATAAGATGAATTTCTTTAAAGCTCAACAACACAAATATCGTGCGACCAAGTCTGTGTTTGATCAGTTGGGAGCCGGAGATGAATTGGTGATTCAGTTCCCTATTATCCACCATACATTTTTCATCTCACAACTCATCAAGCAGGCGCAAAAAAGAGGAGTTAAATTCTATCTTTTGATCCATGATATTGAAACCTTGCGTCATGCAGCAGGTTCAGAAGTGAAATTTCGCCATAAAGTGAGAAATTACTTCCAGGAAAAGAAAGCTTTGATGTCAGTGGATGGGATTATCGTTCATAACGATATCATGAAAAAAGTTTTGGCAGATCAAGGAGTGCCAGCAGGTAAAATGGTTAGCTTGGAAATTTTTGACTATCTAATTCCCAACTTTGATGAAAAAACTGCTCCTCAAAAAGACCAACCTATTATCGTAGCTGGAAATTTAAATCCTACAAAATCAGGCTATCTTTATAATTTACCGGAAAGACCAGCCTACAACTTGTATGGAGTGGGCTATGATGAAAGTCGTGCATTGAAAAATATTGCTTACTTTGGTTCCTTTATGCCAGATGATCTCCCAGTCGCTCTTGAAGGTAGTTTTGGTTTGGTGTGGGATGGGGATAGCTCAGAAACCTGCCAGGGTTCTTATGGAAATTACTTGCGTTTTAACAACTCACACAAGGCATCGCTTTATTTGGCTTCAGGATTTCCTGTCGTAGTTTGGAAAGAATCGGCGTTGGCTCATTTCATATTAGAGAAAAGTTGTGGTATAGCTGTGGCTTCTCTGCATGATTTAGAAGCAGTTTTGGAAAATCTAACTGAAAAAGAGTATGCAGACTTGTCAGAAAATGCTAAGAGAATTGGAAAGGACTTGAGGGAAGGTTATTACCTAAGGTCTGCCTTAAAAAAGTTGAATGATTAATTTTTGTATTAAAGATATCCATCACAAAGATCCTATGAAGAAAGGGATTGCTGAGATGTAATTTTTGTAGAAATAGAGTCATTAGAGTCCACGATTAGTGGGCTTTTTTTGATTATAGAAACCTTAGGTGAATTGTTAGTAATTTCCCTTTTCAGCTCAAGTTTCTTGTGCTACAATGGAGGTATACTGAAATTCGTGTTAAAGAGGGAGTTACATGAAAAAGAAGGATTTTATTTATTATGCTAGTGCGGCATTGCTACTAGCTGTTTCAGTTCAACCTGCTTATGCAGATGAACAAGAGTCTGCTGTACAGCCTATCCAAGTAAAAGCTGAACAGGCTCAAGACACAGTGGCAAAGACAGCTTCAGGTGATTCAGAAACAGTCGAGTCAAAGGGAGAGACCGGTATTGATCGTCAGGAAGAGCAAGAAAAATCACAAGCTGAACAAAAGACTGAAAATAGTCAGTCAGTACCAGCTTCTCTTCCAAAACAGTCAGAAACTAAAGTTGAGAACCAGTCGGCTAGTATTGAAGAAACTGCCCAAAGAGAAGAAGTTAGCAAGGTTGATGAGGCTGCATCGAAAAAAGGAGCTGTTGGGAACACAACCTTTTATAGCACTGGACATGCTGGGCCGGCTAGTCGTTCAAGTGATGTGGCTGTTCAACCCAAAACATTTGTCGATGTCAGCAGTCATAACGGAAGCATAAGCGTCAATGACTATCGCACTCTTGCCAACAAGGGAGTTGGTGGAGTTGTCGTGAAACTAACAGAAGGCACCACCTATAGGAACCCTTACGCAGGAGAACAAGCTCGCAATGCCCAGTTGGCTGGTTTGCAAGTGTCTGCCTATGCTTTTTCACATTATACTAGTGAAGAGCAGGCAAGAGCAGAAGCTCGTCACTTTATCTCAGAAGCTAGAAATCTTAATCTTCCAAAGAATACGGTCATGGTTAATGACATGGAAGATGCCAAAATGAAGGATAACATCAATCGGAATACCCTTGCATGGGCTGATGAAATGCGTAAGAATGGCTATACAAACCTTATGTATTATGCCAGCGCCAGCTGGATTGATGAAAATAATCTAAGAGGGAAAGGGCCTGTCAAGACAGCCCAGTTTGGTTTGGAAAATTTCTGGGTAGCTCAATACCCAACAGCTAAACTCTCCGCTAACGATGCGAAGACTCTCCGCTATAATGGTCGGGCAGGGGCTTGGCAGTTTACCTCTCAGGCCGAATTGTTGCCAGGTAAGCACGTTTTTGACCATAGTGTAGACTATACTGGCCGTTTCACCTCTCAAGCTAAACCAGCGCCAGAAGTACCCAAAGGACCTCTGAGCGGGAAGATTACCATTGAAAATAACGATTCTCTTGCAGGCCGTTTTGACGTTGTTATTTCAAATGTCTTGGCCCCTCAAGGTGTAGCCAGTGTTTCTGTGCCAGTTTGGTCGGATGATAAAGGCCAGGATGATTTGGTTTGGTATCATGCGACTCGTCAGCAAGATGGTCGCTATCGCGTAACAGTGAAAGCTAGTGACCATAATAATTCTACAGGTAAGTATCACGTTCATCTCTACTATACTCAACTAAATGGTGAGCAGATAGGAGTAACTGCAACAACTACTGAAGTTTCTATTGGAAAGACAGCAAATAAAGAAAAACCTAGTGGAAGAGTCACGATTGAAAATAATAACCCTACCACTGGCACTTTTGATGCGGTTATTCGCGATGTCGTTTCTCCAAATGGACTTAAGGAAGTACTAGTTCCAACCTGGTCAGAAGTCAATGGTCAGGATGATCTTGTTTGGCACAAGGCAGTGAAGCAGGCAGACGGTAGCTACCGAGCTACCATCAAGTCGAGCGAGCACAAGAATAGTCAAGGCAAGTACCAAGTGCATGTCCATTATATTGATGGCTCGGGCCAGCGTAGATATGTGACTGAGACGTCTACCCAATTAAAGCTGTCTCAACCAACAGGTAAGGTCAACATTCAAAACAATAACAAAGAGACTGGCACTTTTGATGTTGTTGTGACCGATGTCTTCAGCCCTAAAGGAGTTCAATCGGTTCAAGTTCCCGTTTGGTCTGACCAAGGCGGACAAGACGACTTGATCTGGTATAATGCGACTCGTCAATCAGATGGTAGCTATAAGGCTAGCATCAAGGCAGAAAATCACAAGAATTCTATTGGTACTTATCACGTTCATCTATACTACATCCAGAATGATGGCAGTCGTATAGGAGTTCATTCGACTACAACTCAGGTAGAGTACCACAATCTAACGCATAAGACGAAAGCTTATATTAAAGACGTAAATTCCCAGACAGGCACATTTACCGTTGCGGTGGATCAATCTGCCCAAGGGAAACGAATTAAAAATATTCGCGCAGCTGTGTGGTCTCAAGCGCATCAAGAAAATTTGTCTTGGTATACGCAGACTCCGGCTGGTGGTCATACTGAGATTGGGATTGCGTCTGTAAACCACGGCAATAAACAAGGTGATTACACGACTCACGTATATGTTGATTATACGGATGGCAGTGTGGAAGGATTTAACCTAGGACAAACTAGATTGATTCCCCACCAAGTGACAGATCAAAAAAATAGAGTTATTCGTGCAGCTTCAAATCTGGTAGGTACGTCAACGGGTAGTGTGGCTCATCAGCGCATGGTAGCGGATTATAACAGTGTGAAACCTTTACCAGTCGGCTACGCTGTAAAGAATACAGATGATTGGTGCGATATATTTGTTACAGTAGTTTTCCAACGAGAAGGTCTTAGTCATTTAGTAGGACGAGAGTGTGGAGTTGAACGCCATATTCAGATCTTTAAAAAATTAGGGATTTGGAATGAAGATGGGACTACGACTCCTCAATCAGGTGATATTATTACTTTCAACTGGGATAAAGATACCCAACAAAATGATGGCTGGGCGGATCATATAGGTATTGTTGAGAGAGTAGAGAATGGATGGATTCATACAATCGAAGGAAATTCAAGCAACGGAGTTGTGAGAAGAAATACCTATCGGGTTGGTCATGGTAATATTCGAGGATTTGCAAGACCACATTATCAATAAACAAAGGGTTGAAGAAAGTTGCTCTAGGGTACACTTTCCTCGGCCTTTTTATAGGTCTGAAAATCTCTAGAAGCGCTATTTTGGGGCTTGATAGGACAGATTTTTACTTGATTTCATTACTTGTAGGTTTGTTGTGTAATGGCTATAGAAAATGATAGTTTATAGGATAATAAGAAAAGTGGCTGTCATCAAATGATATGATTCTTAATGTTTGTGTCATATGGTCTTGACAGATTGTAACAATGAACATGCTATAATGTCTGCATGAAGACAGAAAATACAACTTTACATGCTGTTAAGGCTTTAGCCTGTTTTAGTATCGTTTCTTTGCACTTTTTGCTGCCAGGGGAATTTGGTGTTTTTTATCAGATTGTGGCCCGTTTTGCAGTGCCCTTTTTCATGATGTTGTCAGGCTATTTTTCCTTTAATATTTCTAGGGAAAAGGTCAAGTATCGCCTCAAGCAAATGTTGCTTTTGACAATCGCTAGTCTGATATTTTACTCGATTGTGCATTTTATTGACTTAGTACTGTCGGGAGAGCTGGCGGAAAAGATGGCAACTATAGACCAGTCAGATTTTGCCAATTTCTTCTTTTTTAACAGTCCTAGGGATTTGATTGGTCCAGCTGCTACTCCGACTTGGTATTTGTTGGCTATTTCCTATATTTATGGGCTTTATCTCCTTTTTTATAAGTATTTCCACCGCCTGACCACCTTTGGCGTGTCTCTGATTTTGTTGGCTCTGGCTTTTTGTATCGAGTTCAATACCAACAGTACCCTTTACTATCGAAATTTCCTGTTTATGGGTCTTCCCTTTTTCATTATGGGGATGCAGTTCGCCAAGTATCGGGAACGGATTTTAGCTTACGACTTATCGTCTGTCAGGAAATGGGCTATTAGCTTGGGAATAATAGGTTTGATTCTGCTTGAATACTGTTTTATGGGAACAGAGCACGACCTTTACCCCAGCACTCTTTTATCATCTAGTGCGATTTTCCTCTATGCGATCAGAAACGGGACCAATATTGATGTTCCGATTTTGAACAATATCGCCAAGCGATATGCCACTATGATTTATATTATTCATCCGTTTATCATCTTTATTTTTAGGCAATTAATGCCTCGGAATGATATATACAGTTTTGGGTTCTTTATCATTCTCTTGCTGTCATATCTACTGAGCATGGCCTTTCAGAAAGTTATCAGACCCAGAATTATCAGCCTGCTTCCAGCTTAGTAAAGCAAGATAGGAGATAGAATCGATTTCTGACACCAAAGAAAAAGCAACAGATTTTTCTGTTGCTTTTTCTTGCGTCTACTAAGGCGGAAGAAGTGGAGGCCTCTGTGTGCTTGGTTATGATGCCTGGAGGCTTAGTTCGATTAGATTTGAGTTCACTAGTAGTATCTTCTTATGCTTTCAGCTTTTCTAGCCCTTCTTCAAAACTTTTAGATGGAGCTTCAAGGCTGATCTTTTCTAAAGTAAAGGGATGGACGAAGCTCAGTCGGTAGGCGTGAAGCATGAGACGACCTTGGGGCTGCGGATGATACAGAGGATCACCGACCAAGGGAAATCCGTGGTGGGATAAGTGGACACGGATCTGATGGGTACGACCAGTTTTGAGTTGGCATTTGACAAGAGTTTTTTGACCAAAGCTTTTTAAGCGAGTCACGTGCGTTTCAGCGTATTGGCCATGTTTGTTGTCAACCAGCCGTTTTCTCCGATTATGGCGATCGCGACCGATTTTGTCCTTATATATTCTGCTTTTTTCGATAAATTTACCATCTACTAAAGCCCAGTATTCGCGCTGGATATCCTTGTTTTCCAGCAGGCGGTTGAGTATAGGCAAGACAAAGGGGTTTTTGGCAAAGAGAACAGCGCCACTGGTCTCCTTGTCAAGTCTGTGAACCACATAGCAGGTCTCTCCGACATAGGCAGATACATGATTGAGCAGAGCTAGTTCGGTCGGCTCATTGGCGTGAGTTTTCATACCCTCTGGTTTGTTGACGATGATGAGATGCTGGTCTTGGTAGAGTTCCTGGACAAGTTCCGGCTTCCCCATAAGGATGGCTTTTGCAGGGTAATCTTCTTCATCAAAGGTCAGCGACAAGAGATCGCCTGCCTGAATCTTGCTTTGCCAATTGATAGTTTGATCATTGACCAAGACATGCTTTTTTGTGCGAAGGAAATGGCGGATTTTTCTGGGAATGAGGAAATAGTCTTCCAGTAGTTCTTTTATGCTCATAGTGGGCATTTTTTCAGGGATTCGAAAGTTAAATTGCATGCCTTTATTTTAACAAAAAGAGCAGAACTTTGAAAGCTAGCATCAAAAAAAGGGTAGAAGCTCTGCTATTCCTTAAAAAATTCTAAAAGGAAGGCCCTATGGAACAGCACTTTCTTGTATACTCTCTGGGAAGGTGATAAAATAAGGGTTATGAAAAAGCTAAATGATATTTTTGAAACCTTAATTCAACATTTTAAGAAAGAAGATTCACCGGCTGAGTCTGCGGAGGAGACAGATACAAGTGCTGAACCACGTCTGTCTCGATCCGGTCGCTCGGCTAAGCGAACATCTTCAAAAGGCCAAGGCCCCTTCCGACGTTTTTGGCGTAGATACCATCTGACCAAGATTATCTTGATTTTAGGTCTGGGATTTGGGCTGGTGACGGGAGGTTATCTCTTTTATGTGGCCAAGACCACCAATGTCAACGACTTGCAAAATGCCTTGAAGGCAACTACGATGATCTATGATAAAGATGGTCAAGAAGCGGGTAGTTTGACAGGTCAAAAAGGGACCTATGTCGAATTGGATCAGATCAGTAAGGACTTGCAGAACGCTGTCATTGCGACCGAAGACCGCTCCTTCTACAAAAATAGCGGAATCAATTATGGTCGTTTCTTCTTAGCAATTTTGACAGCGGGCCGATCGGGCGGTGGTTCGACCATCACTCAGCAGTTGGCTAAAAATGCATATCTTTCTCAGGACCAGACCATTGAGCGGAAGGCCAAGGAGTTTTTCCTAGCTCTAGAATTAACTAAAAAATACAGTAAGGATCAGATTCTGACCATGTATCTGAACAATTCTTACTTTGGTAATGGTGTCTGGGGAGTAGAGGATGCCAGCAAGAAATACTTTGGAGTATCAGCTAGCCAACTGTCTCTTGATCAAGCAGCTACACTGGCCGGAATGCTCAAGGGGCCTGAGATTTACAATCCCTTGTATTCAGTTGAAAATGCGACCAATCGCCGAGATACAGTTCTGAATAATATGGTTGCAGCCGGCTATATTGACAAAGCAACAGCTGATCAAGCAGCAGCCAACGGTCTTGGTAGCCAGTTGGTGGATGCCTATGCTGGCAAATCCGAAGATTATCGCTATCCATCCTATTTTGATGCTGTTATTAACGAAGCCATTCATGACTATGGTCTAAAAGAGGAAGATATCATCAAAAATGGCTATCGCATCTATACTGAGTTGGATCAAAACTACCAGGCCAGCATGCAGGTTATTTACAGTAACGAGAGTCTCTTCCCTGTTTCAGAAGCAGATGGAACACGAGCAGAATCGGGAAGTGTGGCCTTGGATCCCAAGACTGGAGGGGTGAGAGCCCTGGTCGGTCGAGTCAACAGCCAGGCGGCCGGTTTCCGTTCCTTTAACTATGCAACCCAGTCAGCTCGTAGTCCAGGTTCGACCATTAAACCACTGGTTGTATATAGCCCAGCAATCGCAGCTGGTTGGTCAACTGATAAAGAGTTAGACAATACTACGACGACCTATGGATCTTATACGGTCAATAACTATGGTGGCATTCAAACTAGCCCGACAGTGCCTATGTATCAAGCCTTGGCGGATTCTCTGAATATCCCAGCGGTAGCAACAGTTAAAGAGTTGGGTATAGAGAAAGCTTTTGAATATGGTCAAAAGTTTGGTTTGAATATGAAAAAGGTTGAGCAAAATCTCAGTGTAGCATTGGGAGCAGGTGTGAATACCAATCCTCTCCAAATGGCTCAGGCCTACTCTGCTTTTGCGAATGATGGTGTCATGCATGATGCCCACTTGATCACTAAGATTGAAAACGCTAGTGGTCAAATCGTTAAGACCCACAAGTCTAGCTCCACTCGAGTCCTCAATCAGTTAACTGCGAAAAAGATGACCAGTATGATGCTAGGAACCTTCTCAAACGGAACAGGAATCTACGCAGCGCCATATAATTATACGATGGCAGGTAAGACAGGGACGACTGAGACAGATTTCAACCCTGACTTATCTGGAGACCAGTGGGTTATTGGCTATACACCAGACGTTGTTATCAGTCAGTGGCTAGGATTTCCAAAGACAGATGAAAACCACTACCTGACAGGAACCAGTGCTAACGAGGCTTCTGTGATTTTCCGAAATGTAGCCAATAGCGTCCTGCCATACACGGAAGGAACCAAATTCTCTGAAAAGAATACCTATGCTCAAAATGGTATTGCTCCGGTAGACACCTACGGCACTGGAAATACCGAGAATCAAGGCGGCAATGATTTCTTACAGGATGTACAGGATAAGGCAAAAGAGATTGTCGATCAGGCTAAAAATGCTATCGAAGAGGCAGATATTCCAGGTAAAGCTAAGAATGCTTGGGATACAGTCAAGAGCTGGTTTGGTTGGTAAGTTTCTTATCTCAATAGATGTATTATTTATAGAAGTGTATGTCTTGAGACTCTAGCTTGCGCTCATCAATCAAGAAGTGTATGTCACAGTAAATCAATTAGATAAAAAGACCTTTAGGAAATCCTAAAGGTCTTTTTCAGGTACACTGAAGGTGTCACCGTGTTCAAAATCGCCGTATTGGTAACCACGTTTGAACCAACGCATACGTTGCTCCGCACTTCCGTGTGTAAAACTATCAGGCACAGAATAGCCATAGGCCTGCTCTTGCAGGGTGTCGTCTCCGACTGCATGAGCTGCATTAAGTGCCTCCTCAATATCACCAACATCTAGTAAGTTTTCTTGTTCAATATACCGAGCCCAGACCCCAGCGTAGTAGTCCGCCTGAAGTTCCAAACGAACATTTAGAGCATTCTTCTCCTTTTCTGATTTCCCTCTCACCATTTGCTGGTAGGATTGAAGTGTCCCTAGTTGGTTTTGGATATGGTGTCCGACTTCGTGCGCGATAACATAAGCCATGGCAAAGTCACCGCTTGCTCGATACTTAGTAGTCAGCTCTTGGTAAAAGCGAATATCTAGGTAAATTTTTTGGTCGTTAGAACAGTAAAAAGGTCCAGCAGAGGCCTGGCCGACCCCACAACCAGTCCTAGTTTGACCGGTATAGAAGACCAGTTTAGGCTTATAATAGGTTCTCCCTTCTTTTTCAAAGGTTTGAGTCCAAAAAACTTCTGTAGTCCCTAAGACCTTGCTGACAAATTGGGCGTCTTTGTCATTGACCTGAGTATGGCTTTGCTGAGAAACTTGGGTGGACTCATAGTGGTGGGAAGTCCCTGTGTCAAAAATGCCAGACAAACCAGCACCACCCCCTAAGAAAAGTAAGAGTAGTATTAGGACAAGCTTGCTTTTAAAACTGCCAGGTGCTAACAGGATTCGCAATATTCCGTTTCCCAGTCGAGCATTGCCTGACCCGTAGCTAGCCGATCCCCCTTCATTGCGACGGTCTTCAATATTATTACTTTCTTTTAAATGATCAGTTTTCACGTTTTCTTCTCCTTTATGACATCTATTTTACCAAATCGCTAGCGAAAATAATAGCTGTTCGTTAGATGAATGAAAAAAGCTTCAAAGGATTGACGTCCAGACCTTGTCAAAAGAAAAAAATCCTGCTATAATTGGAAAGATGGAGGCGTTATGGCATTAAAAAAAGCAAGTCTGGCGTGTACGGTTTGTGGATCGAGAAATTACTCAATAAAACTGAGTAGTACGCCAAAACCAAAACGTCTAGAAGTAAACAAGTTTTGTAAACATTGTAATAAATACACTATTCATAAAGAAACAAGATAGGAGAGAGTTGTGAAATTTCTTAAGGACACTTTTACAGTTTTAAAAGATACAACATGGCCAACAGGGAAGCAAAGCTGGATTGATTTTATTTCGATTATGGAATATACAGCCTTCTTTGTTGTGGTTATCTATTTATTTGACTTATTGGTATCTCACGGACTGCTTCGTTTGTTGAATCTCTTTTAAGTCGATTAGAGACTGGGAAATTTCCCAGTCTTTTTTGATAAAATTGTCAGTAAACTTCTTGGCATTCCCTATTTTTATGATATAATAAAGCTAGAGAAAACGGAAAAAGCCATTAGGCTTTTTTATAGTGTTTTAGTTTATGATTTTGTAAACTAAGAATTGCTAAAAAAGAAAGGAAATAAAATGGATAGTTTTGATAAAGGCTGGTTTGTACTGCAGACCTACTCTGGATATGAAAACAAGGTGAAAGAAAATCTCTTGCAACGGGCTCAGACATATAATATGTTAGAAAATATCTTGCGCGTGGAAATCCCTACTCAGACAGTGCAAGTAGAGAAAAATGGCAAGACCAAGGAAATCGAAGAGAATCGCTTCCCAGGTTATGTTTTGGTAGAAATGGTCATGACCGATGAGGCTTGGTTTGTTGTCCGTAATACTCCTAACGTAACAGGTTTTGTCGGATCTCACGGAAACCGCTCTAAACCGACTCCACTCTTGGAAGAAGAAATCCGCAACATTTTGATCTCTATGGGACAAACCGTTCAAGAATTTGACATTCATGTCAAGGTTGGCGATACCGTTCGGATTATTGACGGAGCCTTTACAGATTATACAGGTAAAATTACTGAGATTGACAATAATAAAGTTAAGATGGTTATTTCTATGTTTGGAAATGACACCATTGCAGAAGTAAACCTGAATCAAATCGCTGAATTATAATAGAAACCAAAAGCAGATCACTATCTGCTTTTTTATTTTTGTGTTCAAGTGTTTTTTTGTGACAAAGGCTAAAAAATAGCCTTCGACTGACTTGAATATAGGTTCCAAAAATGTAAAGAAAATCGGCTTAAAAATTCTGATAATTTTAAGTTTTTTGGGCAATCGTTTTCCTTTTAATAAATAGTGTCATCTTTCAAAGTATTTTGCATAAATTTCAGATCAAATGGTTGATATACTAAAACAAAACTGGTATAATAACTATATAATTGGCGCATTGTATATGACGGCTTTTTTCATGGTTTTTTTGAGTAAAAAAAGAAGGATATTTGTACAGTGTTTACTCTTATGTCAAAATTTGATAGAGACGGAATCTAACTAGGAGGGAATATGTTAAAGGAAAAGTGGTGGCTACCCTTTTTGACTGTTGGAGTCATTCTGGTAGCGGTCTTTGCTTTGTTTTACATTGCTGGACCTAACAGGCATAACAAAGGATCGACACAGAAGGATGGTAGTTCAGCTGTAGAACATGAGCTGACAGGACAGCAGTTGCCAGAGTTTGAAATGGTAGACCAAGCAGGGTATCAAAAGAAGAGTGCAGAGTTTTATAATAAACCCATGCTGGTAGTAGAGTGGGCTAGCTGGTGTCCAGATTGTCAAAAACAGTTACCAGAGATTCAAAAAGTATATGAAAAGTATAAAGGTAACATTCATTTTGTCATGTTGGATATGCTTGATTCCAAAAGAGAAACGAAAGAAAGAGCGGATCAGTATATCAGTGAAAAAGATTATACTTTCCCATATTACTATGACACAGATGAGCGAGCGGCGGATATCCTCCATGTTCAATCAATCCCCACGATTTATCTAGTCGATAAGAATCAAAAGGTCAAGAAAGTAATTACAGACTTTCACGATGAAGCAGCGCTTGAAAAACAGCTAGAAGAGATTTAAATAAAAGAAAGAGAAGGGAGAGCTTATATAAAAGTTTCTACTATTATATAGGCTTTAAAATAGCATGAAAGATTTTTTGAAAAAGGTTTTAATACTATTTACCGTCCTGTTGATGTCAATGCCATCCAGCGTCTTGAATCTAGGAACCTCAGTTGTTCGAGCTGATGATCCTCTGAATATTGAGACGAGACGGATTGATGAGCATACAACGATCACACAAAATGGGTGTTATCGTAAGATTGAAAAAACGGACGCAACGGACTGGACAGTTCCGCGGAAACCAATTGACTTGGTTATCCTGCAGGATGCCAGTGGATCATTCCGAAAAACTATTCCAAGTGTAAAAAATGCTCTTAAACGTTTGACAACATATGTTAGTCCAGAACAATACGATGAGACAAACCCTCATCTTGTTAAGACTGACGACCCTCGGACAACCGACCGCGTTTTCGTAGCTTCTTACCAAGGTTTGGATCAAGTGCGTTACTTTAATAGTGACAATTTCACAGGTCGTCCAGATGTATATACCGACCCAGATACAACTGGTAAACACTATACCTATGGAAATAGTGGTTTAACAAGCGATCAACAAACAGTTCATAACTTTATTGATAATATTGCTGTTGATGGTGGAACCCCAACTGTTCCTGCGATTGATGATACGATTGCGGCTTATAACAACGTCAAAGGGAACATGGAAAACGGCCGTAAGACAGTCTTCCTTTTGATTACTGATGGTATTGCCAATGGTTATCGTCCCCAAGGATCTAACACTGTTGTCATGGATAAGAGCTGGACACGAAATACAGCCCTCCAGCGCGCATGGGGACTTGAAAGCTACCCAGAAGCATCACAAGATATTTTAGGTCGTGCAAACGAATTGAAAGCTGCTGGTAATCAGCTGAAAGCTGCGGTAGGTTCAGAAGGCTCTGTCGTTATTGGTTTCTGGGAACGTGTTGAAGGATTTACTGAGAAGTATTACCAATATGGCGATGCCTATCTAAATGGATTTGGAAATGCACTTAATATTGGAGATAGCCGTTCAGTGCAAGCTATCTTCCACGATGCACTTCAATCGATGGCTTCACCAGACAAGGTTGTAAACGGCAAGAATGTTTCCTTCTATGTTAATGAGCAAAATAACATTGATGTGTTCTCGCAAAAGATTTTGGAATCAGTAGCGGCTGCTTTAGTTAAAGATGATATCACTGGTGAGTTTGATATCACCGATGGCTACAAGGTAGATGCTATCCGGATCAATGGTAAGAAGATCGTTCCGAAAGTAACAGATCCCAACAAGGAAATCCGTGGTACAATCACACAGACTGGGAACAAGGTTAAAATCTCTGTTCCAGATAGTGTCTTCAACCCAGGTAAAAACAGCTTTGACTACGACTTGAGTAAGGAAGCTCGCGCACCTGAGACAGATGAAGATAGCGAAGTAGATCCTCCTGAGAATTATGTTCCAGAGAAGGAAGAAATCACAGTTCCAGAATTGACTGGTAAATTTAAAGCAGGTGACTTCGAAACACGTACAATTGGTGGTCGGAATCAAACAGTAGAAGTTCAAAAACTGGAATACTGTTATCCAAGTGCAACGAAGACTGTGAAAGATGCGGACGCTAGCAACGATATTGGTGTCATTTCGGATCCGTTAGAGTTGACTAAGAAACCATCTTATTCTGCTCAACTAAGCAAGAAAGACGAAGAGTTCACTTACACTGTCGACTACAACTTCAATAACGTTCCTTACGAATTTGAAAAGAACGTTATGTTGACAGACCCAATTGACTACCGCTTGGAAGTGGTGAGTCATTCTGCTCAAGGTCCAGATGGACAAAGCTGGCCGACTCGTGTGGTAACACAACAAGATGCTGGAGGCAACTCACAAAGCGTCGTTGTAGCAGATGTTCCACCGCAAGGTAAGGATTATAATTACCTGATCATGAAGAAGGCGAAACTGAAGATGACAGTCCGCCTGAAAGAAGAGTACCGTAAGAATCAAGCCAGCAAGGCTTACTTGGCAATCTTACAAAACAACAATGGTTACGGTTTAGTTAACCAAGGTAACATCATGTGGAATGGAGAAGATGATTCACCAAACCAAGATGCACACGCCAAGACAAAAGACAAGGCAAGTACGATTCGTCGTTCAAACCCAATTTATGTTAAACCACCACTTGATACAGAAGTAGACAAGAAGGTTAACGAAAAAGAACACGAAGGTTTACAAGCAGATGGCGAAGAGTTTGAATACAAGGTAACTGCTCCGTGGCCAGGTATTGCTGACAAGTTTACCCTGACAGATACAGTTGTAGATGAACTTGAAATTGTACCAAACTCAGCTAAAGTAACAGTAGCAGGCAAGTCTTACAATGCTTTGACCAAAGCGATTTCAATCAATGGTCAAACAATTGAGATTACACTAGATAAGACTCAATTAACTTCGTTGAACCGTTTGATCTCTCGTCGTGGTGGAAGCGAAGTACAGGAAATCGAACTGATCTTCAAGGCTAAGATTCGTCCGGGAGCTGACCTTTCTAAATATAAGAAGAATGGTGCGGTAAACATTCCGAATACAGCTGATGTTATTCTAAATGATAAGAAGAAAACTTCGAAAGAAGTAACGGTTACTCCACCGAAACCAAAAGAACCAACTGTTTCTAAGAAGATTAACAACACCTTGGATAGTCTGGTAACCTTCGATGGTCAACCGTACACTTACAACATCACAACAGCTGTGCCAAGTGATGTAGCAGGCTACAAGAAATTTGTCATTAGTGATAAGCTGGATGCCGATCTTGAACTGGATGGACAAGCAAGCATCAGCGGTCCATTGGCAGACGTCTTTGAAATCCAAACAAATGGCCAAACTGTTACTGCAACAGTGAAAGAAGGTAAGTTCAAAGAACTCGCGAAATATTCATTCGTTGAACTGACGATTCCAGCAAAAGTTAAAGCTGGTGTGACAGGTAAGACTATTGAAAACAAGGCCAAGATTTCATTTACTAATGAAAACGATGTGGCTAAGGAAGTTGAGTCAAATCCAGTAACGGTGACTCCTCCACCAGTAACTAAGAAGATCAATGAAAACTTGGATCACTTGGATATTGCAACTGGTCAGCCATACAAGTACAATGTTAAGACTACACTTCCAAGTGATATCACATCCTACAAAGAATTTGTGATTACCGATACTTTGGAAGATGAGTTAAGCGTTATTAATGAAGGTGCAGATAAACCAGTTATCAGCGGACCTGCTGCAGACTTCTTTGACGTAACTGTCAGTGGTCAAAAAGTAACGGCAACAATGAAAAACTTTGCCGGAGCAAGTGCCCTAGCTGGTCAAGAAATTGAACTGGTTATCCCAGCGAAAATTAATGACGGGGTCACTCGTTCTAACATTCCAAACAAGGCGACATTTAGCTTCAAGGACAAGAACGACCATAAAGGTGAAAAAGAAACAATTCCAGTAACGGTAACTCCACCAACTGAACCAAATGTTTCTAAGAAGATTAACGGTGATCAAGATAATGCAACGATTGCTGCAGAAACAGATTTCACCTACAATATTAAGACTACTTTGCCAAATGATATTGATACATATAAATCATTTGTCATCACCGATACTCTAGATGAAAATCTTGGAGTGGTGAACCCAGAACCAAGCATTTCTGAAGAAGCCAAGAAATTCTTCGATATTACTGTTTCAGGAAATACTGTTACAGCAACGATGAAGGACTTTGCCAAAGCAAGTGCTCTTGCGAATAAAGAAATCGAGTTGGTCATCCACGCTAAAGTGAAGAAAGAATCTGTTCTTCCAGAAATTCCAAACACGGCTAAGATTACTTATACTAATAAGAATAACGAGTCTAAGGAAAAAGAAACAGAGCCAGTTAAAGTGACTCCTCCACCAATTACGAAGAAAGTAAATGGTAAGGATCAAGAAGACTTGGCAAGCTTAACAAGCAGCTTCAAGTATACAGTGGATTCAAAAGTTCCAACTGTAGCAGATAAGTTTGTACTTTCTGATACCTTGGAAGAAGTCTTGACCTTTGATGGAGATGCGACTGTAACGATTGATGGTCAAGCCGTGACAGATGTGACGGTTGCGAAGAAAGGCCAAAAACTGACAGTTACCTTCGATAAGGACCAAGTCAAGAAATATGCAGGCAAGGCTGTTCAAGTAGCCTTCGATGCTAAGATTAAATCTGGCTACACAGTTGACCAATTAGTTGCTAAGTATCCAAATGGAGATAAAGCAGCGATTCCAAACAAAGCTAGCTTTGTGGTCAATGACAATCCAGAAACAGAGAAATTCTCTAACCCAGTTACTGTTACACCGCCACCACCAAACACTCCAGAAATTGAGAAGAAGGTTAACGGTGCAGACAGTTACAATCTGCAAACCCGTCTTGAAGAATTCACTTATAGTCTGAATACAGCGATGCCAACAAATGCGACTGAATTCACCGTAACAGATGAACTGAAGTCCGTTCTTGAATTCGCTGGCAACAAGGGCGATGTCCAAGTGAAGATTGACGGCAAGGCGGCCAATGATCAAGCTACTATTTCTACTGATAAGAATACCTTGACAGTGGCCTTTGCAGAAAAAGCAGTGAAAGCTAATGCTGGTAAGTCAATCGAAGTAACCTTCAAGGCTAAAATCCGTGAAGGAGCAAACCTTCTGGATTACCTAGTTCCTGGTCAAGGCATCCGGATCCCGAACAAGGCTTCTTATGACATCGATCATAATCCTAAGTTCCATAAGGATTCCAATGAAGTACCAGTAACTCCTCCATCTCCAGAACAACCACCAATTGAAAAAGATGTCAATGATAAGGCAGAAGCAACCTTGGAAGCACGTGATGAAGAATTCACTTATCATGTGAAAACCAAGATTCCTTATGAAGCAACAGCCTTCAACATCACTGATACTCTGAAAGATGTTTTGGAATTCTCAGGTGAGAAAGGTCAGGCAGAAGCGACTGTAGATGGTAAGAAACTGTCAGATGATCATATCACGATCAATGGCCAAACAATTACAGTTACACTGAACCAAGAAGAACTGAAAGCCAATGCAGATAAGGAAATTAAGTTAACCTTCAAGGCTAAGATTCGTCCAAATGCCAACTTGGCTGCCTATGTCGTTGGTGATAAAGTTGTTATCAATAACCAAGCTTCTTATAATGTAGATTTACCGGATAATCCTGGAGTTCATAAAGATTCAAATATCGTTCCAGTGACTCCTCCAAGTCCTGAAAAACCAGAGATTGAAAAGACTGTTAATGATGCAAAAGAAGCGACTCTTGCTAACCGTGACGAAATCTTTACTTATAAAGTGAAGACAAAAGTACCGTTTGATGCAACAGCCTTCTCTATCGATGACACTATTAAGGATGTTCTAGAGTTTGCGGATGCTGGAAGTGCTACTCTCAATGGAGAAGCTCTAGAAGCAGACCGTATCTCTATCGCTGATCAAAAGATCACCTTGACTCTGACAGAAGATCAAGTCAAGAACAATGGTGGTAAAGAAGTTGTTCTGACCTTCAAGGCTAAGATCCGCCAAGGTGCCAACCTGTCTGGCTACATTGAAAAAGGTAAGACAGTCATTAATAACCAAGCGTCTTATAACGCTGCCTTCCCTAACGATCCTAACTTCCATAAAGATTCAAATATTGTCCCAGTGACTCCTCCAAATCCGGAAAATCCACCGATTGAGAAGAAGGTCAATGAGGCTGAATCAGCGAACTTGGGAGCTCGTGATGAAGAATTCACCTACACAATCGACACAACTGTGCCGCTTGATGTTACAGGCTTCGCAGTCTACGATACGATTGAGAAAGTCCTAGAATTCTCAGGTGAAAATGCTCAAGCAAGCGCAACGGTAGATGGTCAACCACTAGATGCCAGCCACATTACAATTAAAGGTCAGAAGATCACAGTCAAACTGACAGAAGACGAAGCGAAAGCCCTAGGAGGCAAAGCAGTTCATGTCAGCTTCAAGGCTAAGATCAAAGCGGGAGCAAACCTGTCAGACTACATCGAAAAAGATGGTACGACACGGATTTACAACACCGCTAAATACAACTTTAACAATGACCCAGGAACAGAACAAAGTTCTAAACCAGTTCCAGTCATTCCACCAACCCCAACTGAACCAGAACTGAAGAAGGAAGTAAACGGTAAAGAAGCTGAAACATTAGCTAACCGTGACGATGTCTTCACTTACACTGTGAAGACCACTGTACCGCAAGATGCGACAGCCTTCTCTATCAGTGATAAGCTGGAAGATGTTCTTGAGTTTGCGGGTGAATCATCTGCGACTCTAGCAGGTGAAGACTTGAAGGCAGACCAGATTACAACAGACGGTCAAACCATCAAGTTGACCCTGACAGAAGATCAGGTGAAAGCAAACGGTGGTAAAGAAGTTGTCCTCAACTTTAAAGCTAAGATTCGTGAAGGTGCTAACCTAGCAGACTACATCGAAGCAGACGGCGCAACGCGTGTACCTAACAAGGCGTCTTATGTGGCTAACTTCCCACACCGTCCAAAAGTTGAGAAAGATTCAAACATCGTCCCAGTGACTCCTCCATCACCAGAAAATCCACCAGTTGAGAAGAAGGTTAATAACAAGCCATCTGCAACTCTGGACAGCCGTGACGAAGAGTTCACTTACACCATCGATACGAAAGTACCTGTCGATGCGACTGGCTTCAAGATTACCGACGAATTGAAAGACGTTCTTGAATTCTCAGGTAAGAAAGGCCAAGCAGAAGTCACAGTAGATGGTGACAAAGATGTGATCGAAGATTCACAAATTACTGTAGATAAACAAGTCCTGACAGTAACTCTGACGAAGGATCAAGTGAAGAAATACGGCAATAAAGTTGTTCATGTAAGCTTCAAGGCTAAGATTCGTAAGAATGTCAGCCTGGCAGGCTACATTGAAGCAGACGGCGTAACTCGGATCCCTAACATTGCTAAATACATCATTAACGATGATCCGAAGACAGAAAAGAGCACAGAACCAGTTCCAGTGATTCCACCAAGCCCAGAAGAACCTGGTATTAAGAAAGAAGTGAATGGTCAGCCAGAAGCAACGCTGAAAGAACGTTATGAAGAGTTTACTTATAAAGTAACAACTTCTGTACCTCAAGATGCGACAGCCTTCTCAGTATCAGATACTCTTGTACCAGTATTAGAATTCTCAGGTGAGAAAGGTCAAGCAACAGCGACTCTTGATGGTCAAGAAATTGATGCCAACCGTATCAACGTTGCAGACCAAACAATCTCTATGGCTCTGACAGAAGACGAAGTGAAAGCAAATGGTGGTAAGGAAGTAACCTTGACCTTCAAGGCTAAGATTCGTGAAGGTGCAAACTTGTCTGACTACATTGAAAAAGGTAAGACTAGCATCCCGAATACAGCTTCTTACACAGCAGGCTTCCCAAATCGTCCAGAAATCCATAAGGATTCAAACAGAGTACCAGTAACTCCTCCAACTCCAGAAGAACCTGGAATTAAGAAGGATGTTAATGGTAAGGAAGAGGAAACACTGGCCAACCGTAACGATGAGTTCACCTACCACATCAATACGAAAGTACCGTTTGATGCAACAGCCTTCTCTATCAATGATGAGCTGAAAGACGTTCTTGAATTTGCGGATGGAACAGGTCGTGCGACTGCTAGCCTAAATGGCCAAGTTCTTGATGTCGACCGTATCTCAATTAATGGTCAAACCATTACTGTGAACCTAACCGAAGAACAAGTCAAGAACAATGGTGGCAAAGATGTGAACCTAACCTTCACAGCTAAGATCCGCCAAGGTGTCAACCTATCTGGCTACATTAAAGATGGTAAGACTAGCATTCCGAATAAGGCAAGCTACCGAGTGGACTTCCCGAACAACCCAGGCGTAACTAAGGATTCTAATGAAGTCCCAGTGACTCCTCCAAGTCCGGAAAATCCACCGATTGAGAAGAAGGTCAATGAAGCTGAATCAGCGAACTTGGGAGCTCGTGATGAAGAATTCACCTACACAATCGACACAACTGTGCCGCTTGATGTTACAGGCTTCGCAGTCTACGATACGATTGAGAAAGTCCTAGAATTCTCAGGTGAAAATGCTCAAGCAAGCGCAACGGTAGATGGTCAACCACTAGATGCCAGCCACATTACAATTAAAGGTCAGAAGATCACAGTCAAACTGACAGAAGACGAAGCGAAAGCCCTAGGAGGCAAAGCAGTTCATGTCAGCTTCAAGGCTAAGATCAAAGCGGGAGCAAACCTGTCAGACTACATCGAAAAAGATGGTACGACACGGATTTACAACACCGCTAAATACAACTTTAACAATGACCCAGGAACAGAACAAAGTTCTAAACCAGTTCCAGTCATTCCACCAACCCCAACTGAACCAGAACTGAAGAAGGAAGTAAACGGTAAAGAAGCTGAAACATTAGCTAACCGTGACGATGTCTTCACTTACACTGTGAAGACCACTGTACCGCAAGATGCGACAGCCTTCTCTATCAGTGATAAGCTGGAAGATGTTCTTGAGTTTGCGGGTGAATCATCTGCGACTCTAGCAGGTGAAGACTTGAAGGCAGACCAGATTACAACAGACGGTCAAACCATCAAGTTGACCCTGACAGAAGATCAGGTGAAAGCAAACGGTGGTAAAGAAGTTGTCCTCAACTTCAAGGCTAAGATCAGAGAGGGTGCAAACTTGTCAGCTTACATGAAAGCAGACAAGGCAGAAGTACCGAATAAGGCTTCTTACACAGTTGGCTTCCCTAACAAACCAGCTGTAACGAAGGACTCTAACGTAGTACCTGTCACTCCTCCATCTCCAGAACAGCCACCGATTGAAAAAGATGTGAATTCAAAACCTTCTGAAACAATTGCAGATCGAACAGAAGAATTCACATACAACATTCATACAACTATGCCTCAAGATGCGACAGGCTTCACAGTTACCGATGAATTGAAAGACGTTCTTGAATTTGCCGGTGATGTCCAAGTCACTCTTGGTGGTAAGAAAGCAGACGCAGCTGTAGCGAAAAATGGCCAAACTCTGGAAGTAACCTTCCCAGAAGAGACTGTCAAAGCAAATGGTGGTAAGAAAGTTCAAGTAACCTTCAAAGCGAAGATTAAAGCGGATGCAGACTTAACTCCATATGAAACAGCTAATAGCTACTCTGTACCAAATACAGCTTCTTACTTGATTAACAATAATCCAGCAAGCAAGAAAGAAACTAAGCCAGTTACGGTCGAAGTTCCAAAACAACCTGGACCAGAGGTTACGAAGAAGATTAACCGTACATTGGATCACTTAGATGTTGACCGTGATGTTCCTTACATGTACAATGTCAACACACAAATTCCAAAAGATATCCGCCTCTACAAAGAGTTCACCGTTACAGATACTTTGGAACCAGTTCTTGAAATTACAGGAACTCCTGTAGCTTACGTGGATGGTTATGCAACAGACGCTGTGGAAACAAAAGTGGAAGGCAATACAGTTACTGTAACAGTGAAAGACTTCGCTCGTATCAGTGGCTATAAAGAAATCCAACTTTACATTCCAGCTAAGCTGAAAGCAGATAGTGACTTATCAGCTTACGAAAACCAAACTGTTCCAAACAAGGCAACAATTGCCTTCAAGGATAGCAATGGCAAGAACGGTACAAAAGAATCTAACCCAGTAACCGTTCGTCCACGGGACCCAGAAAAACCTGAGGAACCAAAACCAAACGAACCAGCTAAGACAGTAGGTCCAGCTGATGGATCTAACCCATCGACTGCTTACCGTCTGAAAGAACTCAAGGAAGGCTTCCGCTTTGATGTGACAGCGAAGGTGCCAACTGATCCAGTTGATGAATCAGGCAACCCTATCAAAGACGCTCAAGGCCGTGATGTGAAGACTGAATTGAATAGCTTTACAGTAACAGATGAACTTGAAAAAGTTCTGAAGGTAGACCGTGTAGCTGTTAAGGTAGAGGAAAATAAAGTCGCAGAAGCCATTGCGAAGATTACTGCTAAGATTGAAAAAGCAGAAAGCGACCTGAAAGAGCTCGAAGGCAAAGAGACAAATGGTACTTTCGCTAAGAAACTTGCAGAAGCAGAGAAGAAGGTAGAAGAGCTAACAGCACAATTGGCAGCAGCCAAAGAAAAAGCTGCAGCAGCACCTGCAACTCCAGCTCCAGCTTCTGATGCAGGCGATGCCGCAGCGACACCTGCACCAGCAGACAATAACGCTGAAGTCGCAGCCCTTGAAGAAAACCTCAAAGCAGCACAAGCTGAATTGGAACAACTGAAAGCAGATGGTGCCAAAGCTGGTAACCTCGCAACACCTGAAGAACAAAAAGTTGAACAAGATAAACTGAATAAGAACCTTGAACAACTGAAAGAGAGCAAAGAGAAACTCGAAAAAGCTCTCGAAGCATTCACAACAGTGAATGACAAGGGTGAGATCACGGATGAAGCTCTTGCGAAAATCGCCAAAGTAACTGTAGAAGGTCAGAAAGTTACCGTTGAAGTTACTGATAAGGCTGTTTTGGAAGCCTTGAAGGGTAGCACCTTCCGCGTCATCATCTATTCATCTATTAAAGACGGAGCAGACTTGTCTAGCTACCTGAACAAAGAGAATAATGAGACGAAGATTCCGAATAAGGCTACTGTAACCTTCAACGATAAACCGAAAGTAACGAATACAGTAAACGTTTATCCGCCAGAGCCAAATACACCGCCGACAACACCACCACATACACCACCGACAACACCGGGTACGCCGCCACCAACTACACCTGATACGCCACCAGCGCCTAAGGGTGACTTGCCACCGGCACCAACACCAGAGCCAGAAAAACCTAAGAATATCTTGCCAAAAACAGGTACTTCTGCTACTATGGTAAATGAGGTGATTATCGGAATGATCCTTGTGCTGATGGGACTTCTTTTGAGAAGAAAACCAAAGCATTAATGTAAGATAGTCCAGGAGAGCTATGCTCTTCTGGTTACTATCGTATTATTAGGAAAAAGATTAAAGGAAAATCATTATGGATAGAAAAAAGTTAATTAAGTTAGGAATCTCAGTGCTAGCTGTTAATGCTTTGGGAGCAGTAGCCGTTTATAAATATCCTGAGCTGACACACGTTCCTACTGTCTATGCAGAGGAACAGCCTGGTGAAGATGAAGAAATTCCAGATGCAGCAGAAGCTCAAGCAGCAGCGAACTTTAAAAATCAAATGGATGAGTTTGAAGAAGCAATCAAAGAATTCAATCCAGACGATTCAGATACTAGAGAAGGTTTGGAAATTGCATTGGGAGACTTAGAAGCGTCTCATACTACTGCAGTTAATGCGATCAAGAGTGAAGAAGGAAAGAAAGGCTTTGCCAAGTACGAAGCTCGTTACCAAGCTTTAAAAGCAAAAGCTCAAGCCCTTCTAAATGGTGAATCACCAAAACCTCAACCAGATCCACAACCGCAACCGAATCCGGATCCGCAACCACAGCCAAAGATTACAACTCAGGACCTTACAGTCAAAGAACCAATCCCTTACGGATCTTCAACTGAGCAAAATTCAGCTTTACCAAAAGGCACAAGAAAAACAAAAGTTCAAGGTGTCAATGGTGAAAAGGAAGTTGTCTACACAATTACTTTAACAGACGGCAAGGAAACAGGCCGTGTGAAAAAGTCTGAAACAGTTATTAAACCAGCTGTAGATGAAGTCATCGAAGAAGGTACTGGCGCAGTCATCACCACTAAGGAAGAAACTAAGACTGAAGAAGTGGATTTCCAAGTCAAAGAAGTTCCAAATCCAGCCCTTCCAGAAGGTGTCCGCAATGTAACAACTCCAGGTAAAAAAGGTGTTCGTACAATCGTTGAGACAGTAACCTACACAGACGGCAAAGAAACAGGCCGGGTAGTGAAATCAAACGAAATCACAACTCCAGCAGTTGATGAAATCGTTGAAGTAGGTACTAAGAAAGGCGTAGTTACTACAACTGAAGAAGTAGTAGAAAAAGAAGTTATCAAACATGGTAGCTCTACAGTTCAAAATCCAGCTCTACCAAAAGGCACAAGAAATGTAAAAGTTCAAGGTGTAGATGGAGAGAAGGAAGTAACTTACACAGTTACGAAAGCTGATGGCGTACAAGTTAGCAAGGTTAAGAAGTCAGAAACTGTGACAAAACCAGCCGTTGACGAAGTCATCGAAGAAGGTACTGGTCCAGTCATTACCACTAAGGAAGAAACTAAGACTGAAGAAGTAGACTTCCAAGTCAAAGAAGTTCAAAATCCAGCACTTCCAGAAGGTGTTCGCAATGTGACAACCCCAGGTAAGAAGGGTGTTCGTACCATTGTTTACACAGTAACCTACGCAGACGGTGTTGAAACAGGTCGTGTAGAGAAATCCAACACTATCACAACTCCAGCAGTTGATGAAGTTGTTGAAGTAGGTACTAAGAAAGCTACTGCTCCAGTTGTTACAACTGAAAACGTGACTGAAACTCAAGTAATTTACCATGGCACTATCACTTTAAGCAATCCAGATCTTCCAAAAGGAACAAAACGGATTAAGATTGCTGGTGTTGATGGTGAAAAGACTGTTGTCTACACAATTACTAAGACAAATGGTGTTGAAACAAGCCGAGTTGTCAGAGACGAACAGATTACGAAAACACCAATCACTCAAGTAGTTGAAATTGGTACTAAGGAATCTGGTAGCAGCCAATCAAATGCTAGTCAAGATCAAAAAGATCCATCAGACAAAGCTCAAGATTCTAAAGGACAAGGTCAAAAGGATTCAACTGGTAAAGTTCAAGATCCTAAAGATCAAGCGAAACCAGGATCAGATGCTGCTACAAGTAGTCAATCAGGACAAACAGACCGTTCACAACAACCTCTATACTCTAGAGTAAATAGAAACGCAGAAGAGAAGAAGAACCTTCCAAACACTGGTGAACATGCAAATGGCCTTGCGGCTCTATTAGGACTTGTTCTTGCAAGTGTAACAGCCTTCTTTAACTTCCGTCGTAAAAAACACTAAGAATTAGGTTGAAAAATAGAAGGCATTTGTCTTTAATTCTACTGCTTTTCTCAAAACAGAGAATTAGTAAAAATGCTATAAAAAGAGGCTGAGAGAATATCTCAGCCTCTTTTTGAATACTAATTTAAGAGATAGACTTAAAATCTAGCGTCAAATGAAAAGAAAAAAGCCCGATCTTACGAGCTTTGTGTTCAGATGCTTCCTGATAAATCAGGTTATATAAGGCGGTAGACGGATTTGAACCGACGATCAAGCTTTTGCAGAGCCGTG
>ERZ773072.395-NODE-395-length-24977-cov-7.176711_pt1 | contig 24977 bp, 29 predicted proteins | sample MGYA00580617_ERZ773072 | MGnify/ENA primary metagenome ERZ773072 (study PRJEB29015, sample SAMEA2737970) | human oral metagenome | biome: human oral; feature: human-associated habitat; material: dental | place: China | collected 2122 ...
AAGGAATCCAGAACGACATCGCCCGCGTCGGTGTAGGTACGAATCAACCACGCAAGGAGCAGAACAGGTTTCTGTGTCGGATGTATGCCGACCTCTCTCTTGAATTCGAGGACAGTCGTCGGATAGCGTTCCGTAATTCCGCTTTTCGCTTCGTATGAATACATTTTCCCGTAACATTCACTTTCGCGTTTAATTCCTCGATTGTTGTACGCATTGCCGCTCGTCATCTGCGGGTTGTATGTCGGCTGCTTCTTATAGTAGATCTGTATCTTGTCGTGAATCTTCAAGGGCTTTCGTTTTGCATTTAAGAAATCCGAATGAATGTCCTTCTTCCAGATAAGCTCATAACGGTACATCTTGAGATTCGACTGCACCAATGCCGAAGAAAACGGCTCACCCGCAAAGATGGCAATACATCCGTTCGGCTTGATGATGCGCCGATACTCCTCCCACATCGGTTCAAATGGCTGCACATTGTCCCACACGCAGCGCGTTACACCATACGGCGGATCGGTGAGAATCATATCCACGCTTTCATCGGGAATGTCCTTCATGAGTTTCAGACAGTCCCCATGGTAAAGCCGTATCTCTTCCAAATACTCACCTCCCCGAATACAAATACATCAACCTACTGCTTCTCCCGCATCTCTGCCGTCACAGCGTCCACCATTCCGACCAAACGTGTAAGCACCTCGGGACTTTTCGCAAGTTCCTCTTGGAGACTCGCCTTGATCTGAGCGACCGCCGCCTCCATCATACGCCCCGCCTCCATCTTGAGCTTTTCCCGCTGCACCGCCGAGCGTTCGAGGAGGGCGAGAGCCTTGAGAATGTCGCTGCTCTTCGCATCCCTCAGATCCTCCGCCGTAACCAGCCGCTCCATGATGAGCTGCAAGGCGAGCTGTGTCGCTGCCTCTGTCATTTCAAGCGCAGGACCATCCTTGCCCTCGGTCATGATCGTGCGCGCCTGTTCCTTGACGATACGCAGGCGTTCAAGCTTCGACAAGAAATCCTTGCCATAGCGCCCGACGCTGCTCTTTGAGATGTCATGACCGCGCTCGCGGAGATACGCGGCGATGCTCTCATAGGTCTCGCCAGCGACAAGCCGCTCGTTGATTGCCTGTATGAGAGATTTCGGCAGCTCTGTTGTGATCCGCGCATGCTTGCGTCTGTTACCCATCGAGATCAACTCCCACATCCGGCGGGATATTGCCCTCAATGAGATCAATGCCCTTCGGTAAGAGTTTCGCAAGCTTACGCGATACGCCGAGGCACTCCGCCTCCTCGATAGCGATGTACCCCTTTTCGCGCAGGTATATGAGATGTGTCTCCACCTCAGCGGGCGTGATCGTGTACTGTGCATCGATAAGGATGTCCGCGATCAGACGGTCTCCCGTCTGCTGCGGATAGTTGAGTTTCAGGATTTTCATGATGCGCCCGCGCACATGACGAGAGTTGTGTCCTTCCAGTGTCGTCATCTTTTATTTCTCACCTCCCGTAAGCTTTGCGATATTCTTGCTGATCGAGCTGACTTCGCCCGACATGCGGTCGATCTTTGTGTCCAGTGCCGAGATGCTGCGGAGGAAGTCATCACGCAAAACGTATTGGAGCGGCAGCGCGCTCCGCAGCGTCTCAATCTCTTTATGCACCTCGGCGAGATGATCGCGGTTTTCCTTGACTTCTTTGTTCAGCGCCGCGCGAATCTCTCGCGACTGGTGCAGGATGATCCCAAACATCGTTGAGCCGATGCCGATCATGACGGATGTCCAATTAAATTCCATCAGAATCGCCTCCGAAAACCAACGCCCCAGAACTTTGACGGCTCGACCGGATTCATCAGCACATCAATTCCGTAGTTTCGATTCTCATATCCGAGCCCGAGCGCAGCACCCTCGCTGGTCGCAAACGCACCGAACGAGAAATGTTTCATCTGTGCCCGCGCCTTTTGCTCTGCCGCTGTATCAATGAGCGGTGTAAGGTCTAGTGTCGCGTGCGTCGATACCTCGCTTTGAATCTTCCCGTACTCGAACTTTGTCGTCTCGCCTGTGATCCCCGGCAGGTCGTATTCCTTGCCGTTATACTTTACGGCGACCGTCGGCGGAGTGACGCTCAGTTCTGCATCCGTCTGCTCGCGGACGCGGCTACCATCAGGAGCGGTGACATATTCCTTCGGTACATATGCCACGTCTGCCGAGGTCTTTGCGTCTGCCTTGACCTCGACGGGTTTCTCTCCCTCACGCATGCGGGTGCTCTCATAGACCGTGATCTGCTCCTTTGCAAGAGCAAGTTCTCGCTGGAGCGCATCGATTTGCGCCTCTTTCCAAGCAATTACAAAGAGCGCGGCAATGAGGAACATCACTATGATCGCAATGCTTCCGGCTGTCGGTGATCCCCGTAGTCGCTCGTATAGGCCGCTCATAAGCCGCTCTCCAGAGCCGCAAGAGCATCTGCGCACTCACTTTCAAAACGATTGTAAAGACCATAGCGGCACGATGCCGCCGTCCACTCCGGTGTCTTGCACACATCGAGATAGATCGCACGGATAAGGTCGTAATCAAACCGCGCATCATCGACATACGAGAGATTCGGATAGCCGCTGTAATCATCGCTTGCCTCGTTATACATGCGGTGACACGCCGTCTCGAACATCTCGACGATATTGCCCGTACCGTACTGCACAGCACGGCTCCAAATCACATCCTGCATAACATGTGTGTGTTTGTCTGCGTCGAAGCCAGCGCGGCGGAGTGCATCCACCGCCGGCAGATAATAGGCGTAGCAGATATAGTCATGCTGCATCTGTGCAAAGCCGTCCTCATCCACCCGCGCGATCTCGCGCCATACCTGATCAAAGTCCGTCGATGCGATCGGGAACTGTCCGAGGGTGCGCCCATAGCTCGCATAGGTCTCGTTTGCCGAGAGGCGCACTGCCCAATCAAGGAAGCTGCGCACACTTCCCATGCGGCTCGAAAGCTGATACCGCCCGTAACTCTTGCCGCCCGGATCATCTCGCCCGGACGAGATCGTTGCAGGGCTCCCGCTCGATTCATATTTTGCGCTCAGATCTCCAAGCATTTGTTTTTCCTCCCCGTTTTCTTTTCACGCTGCGGTGCAAGGGATTAAAACCGCACCGCATTATTAATGTACTTGTCGACCACCTTACCGCCCGTGGAGAGCGTTGTTGTTGTCGCCGCAAAAACCGCATAATGCGGCCAGTCCTGACCCGTAAAGAGCAGCCAGAGCGTCACGAACACAAAGAGGGCGAACAGGCCGAAGGTGATCGTCGCGAGGAGTGACGGCCGTCCGTCGGGCCCATAAATAAGGTCGCGGATAAAGTGCAGCACAAAGAGCGCTGCGTTTTTTACGTACTCAATCATATTTTCCACCTCCCGTAAAAAGAAAAATCGTACCGAGTTTTCTACTCGATACGATTCTATAAAAAATTTTCCGCACGTTATATCTGCACGGTTCAAAGATTCTCTGTAGGAGGGAAAAGGCTGATCTGGTTCTTTTTCCAGTTGCTTTCCGCAGCGATCTCATAGATGCTGCGCTCGGAGAGCTCGAACCTGCGCGCAAGCTCTTTGTGGTTCCGTCCGTTAAAGAGCTTGCCAACGGCACGCCGCTTCGCCGGGGCGATTAGATTCTCATACTTTGGGATGTAGAGCGACGTGCCGCCGTAGAGCCTGCACAGCTGTAAGAGATTTACAAGCCCGAGTGACGCTGCGAGTTCCTGCCACTGCGGCGGCAGGTCTTCCGGCGCAATCTCATCCATCAACGCGCGGATGTCTTCGCCGTTCATGGCGCCGCCCTGTGCGCCATCGCCTTGAGGCATTCGATCATCTTGTTTGCCTCGCCGCGCGTCTGCGGCCACGCTTTTTTGATCACGCGCTTGCAGAGCTTTTGCTGACCGGCGGTATCAATGCCGAGGGCGGTGTAGAGACTCTCGATCTTGCTCGTCTGCCACGGCCCGATCAGCGCCCCCGCGTCATGCTGCCGCTTCGGTCGTCCTGTAAAAGCAGGAGCCTTGAATCCGATGCGGGCAAGATATTTCATGAGGCGGGAGAACCCCGCCTGTGTCACATCTTTTGCGGATTCTGCACCCCCATAGAGCGAGAGTACCGCCCGATAGTTCCCATCGTCAAGCCCGAGCTCTCGCTTTGCCACATGGAGCAATGCGATCTGCTTCGGACTAATCTTCTGTGCCTTCCACATTTGATTCGCCCTCCTTGCGAGCATTGAGCGTGAGGCTCAGCGTCTCTTCGATCGATACTGCCTTGCGAACCTCGTCCAGATCAATGAGATCGAAATCGAAGAATCGTTCAACGAGTTGACGGTTCTTCTCATCGTGGATCGCATCCAGTTCCTCCTCTCGTGCGCCGTTTACGCCGACGGATGCGAGCAGCGCCTTATCCTTTGCATAGTCGCCCTTGAGTTTCTTGAGAAGGAGCTTGCGCGTTTTGTCGTCATCAACCCCCATCCCGACGAGGATCCCGTTAATGTCGTGCGCCCCATAGTCGTCCTTGACGAGCGCGATCAGGGCGTCGCGGAATTTTGGGTCGAGATCGTATTTGACGTTCTGCTTGCGCACGATCTTATCCTCCACGAGCATCGAGCCGTCGAGAGCCGCTGCAAGGCGAGGATAGTTGTCGATCTCCAGCTTTGTCTTATAGGTCGTCTCGACGCTGCCATAGAGCGATTCGTAACGGACATAGCGGAGATTTTTGTTCTCCATCTCGCGCAGCGCCATCGACTGGAGCTTTGCCTTGATTTCATCCAGCGACTTCTTCCGGTCGCGGATCTCGTTATCAAGAGTGATCGCTCGGCTGATCAGTGCAGCCGCTTCATTCGGCTGCGTGTCAATAACCTCAAACATGCTGCTCCGCCTCCTTCTTCATCCGATTGATGCAAGTGCTGCACACGAACCGTCCTTCATATATAACGAGATCATGGTCGCTCTTGCAGAACAGGCAAAACCCGCGCGAGCGATGCAGGACGATATCTCCCTTGTTGGTGTAGCCGATATCCATAACCTCACCGGCTTCCAGTCCAAGTTCGCGCCGCAGATGCGCGGGAATCGTAACGCCGCCTGCACGGCTAATCTTTTTCTGATTCAACATTGTTGTCATCCTTTCTTGTAAAGCATCGCTGCTCTAGCAGTGCTTCCTTTTTAGTATGGAAATATCCCCGCTTGCGGTTTCTTTGATTGATGACTCCTTGCACCATGTCACGCACCTCTTCATCGTAGCCAAGAGCATCCAGCCACGAGGTGCAAAGAGTGATAACATCGGTGAGTTCCTCCGCGAGTCGCCACTCCACTTCAAGGGTATTATCTGTATACCAATCTCCTTTGGCGAGACGAGGCGCAAGAAGCGCCGCCTCTCGGGCAACCTCATGAGTCTCTTCTATGAGTTTTGTTACCCAATCTAACATAGAGGCATTCGAGAACCTCCTGCAAGGTATAGGCTTTACCATTTTTATAACCTCCTCAGCACGCCTCCGGCGAGATAATCACCTGCCGCGCCCGGATGATGTCGTCCATCCCGATTGCACGCTTCGCATCGTTGGCGAGCATCCACGCAAACAGGAACAACTTCGTCATGACACGCAGCGCTCCTGTCCCGCGTGCGATGCGGTGCAGCTCCGTGAGGCAGTCCTTATCCATCTCTACGCCGTTCTGGAGGACGATCTTCTTCACGTCCTCCAGCGGCACCTTCGCGTCGAGCGCGATCCGCACCGCACGCGAGAAGAACTGCCCTGTGAGCGTCTTATTCTGCTCCGTGATGATATCCATGATCGCAGGATTGCCGACAAGGATCAGCGGCACCTCCGTGATGTCGTGGATGCGCCGCAGCGTCTCGAGTGCCGAGAGCCGGAGAAAATGTGCCTCGTCAATGATGATTGCCCGATTCGAACCCTTCAGGATCTGCACGATTGACTTTTCAAGCGCCTTGTTGCGTCCGGTCTGCTTCTTTCCGATCGCCTCGAGGATCTCTTCCATCACGTCGCGCCCATTGTGGATATTCGGGCTCGCCGTGAAAAAGATGCTGTTCGGATGTCCGTCGACCCACTTGTTCACCGTCACGGTCTTGCCGATGCCGGGCGCGCCATAGATGCAGATGATGTCGTTGCGGTCGTTCGCGTACTGGAGGCCGAACATCATCTGCTGCATCACAGCCGTCTCGACAATATCCGGCTCCTTGACTGCCGTCACCGCACCCTCGCGGCTCTCCTCGGTATCAAGCACGGCGGCGATCTTCTGTGCAACGAGATCCACGCGTCCCGCATAACGCCCCTTGAGGAATGACGAGAGCGCGCCGCCCGAGATGCCTGCCATCTTCGCAAACTGCTCGCGGCTGACCTCCTTGTGCGCAGCGAGATAATCCTCTACGCGGCGGATCACATTCGCCGTCTCTGCATCCATGTTGACTGCTTCTGCTGTCATTAGGTTTTCCTCCTCTTTTCGATCTTCGCCCTTGCCATAATTGCAAATGGGCTCACATCATCCGTTCCCGTCGCCTGCATCGCCTGTACCGATTCCTTGCCGGTCTTTGGCAGCGCCACAAGCTCCACCACCTTCGAGGGCTTCACGTCAGCAGCATTGCCTCCGCAGATACGGTACAACTCGGTAATATCTGCGGGCGTGAGCGGCTGCGCGTTCTTCGCGGTCTGATACGACGGATGCGCGACAACCGCTTTGCGCTCGCGCGCCTTGCGCGCCTGTTCGGCGTCAAGCTCTTCCGCTGTCGCCGCGATTGCCGGGAGCGGCGTGATGCGCTCCGCCTCGCCGAGGTAGCGGTCGTTTGTATCGTAGAGCCAGACATGATCGGGATCCTCGTCGCGGTAGCGGATATAGACCCGCTTGCCCTTTATGAGCGCCATGTCCGGATGATAGTATTCCGCCTTGCGGAACGTGATGCCGTTGCGCCCGATGCGGAACGGATTCGTCGACCGCATGAAGTAAAGCCGCATCACATCCGCATCTGCCGTCCGCACGGGCAGGCGCGTCCGCATATAGGTCTCGTCCGGGCATTCGCCCGCACGCCCCTTGCCTTGCGAGACGGTCTTGTTGAACACCGTGCGGATCCAGTCGCCGAAGACATTGCGGAACTCATCGAGCCCCATGCCGTACTTCTTCGGATTCTTCAGCCGCTCCTCCAACACGTCGGGGCGCTCGTCCTGATTGCGCCCGCAGTAGGTCGGGAAGAACTTCGAGAACCGTTCGACAACCTCCTTGAACGCGCGTTCAATGACCTTTGCACGCGCGTTTTCGACAATCGCCCAATGCGTTTTTACATCGAGCCGATCCATCAGAGAGCGTGCCATCTTGCCCTCGGCAATGAGCGCCTCCTTGTCCTCCTCGGTGATCGGATTGCCGCGATGCCCGCGCCCTGCGAACTTCGCCGAACAGTAGTCCCGCCCGTTGTCGATGTAGATGTGACGGGGGAGGCCGATCGCAGGATCGAGTGCTGCATTCGCAAATGCGGCAATGATCTCATCCGTGCACGGCGAGAGATTCACCGTCCAGCCGACAAACTTCCGGCTGCGCATATCCAGCCACGCCGTCATCCACGGGCGCACCCACTTCGGTTTTTCCGCTGTTCCGGCATTGATGAACAGGTCGAGGATGTGATGATCCCCGACGAACACCTCGCCCGCGCGGATGCTTTCCGGGTCGCGGCGCGTGAACGTCTGGATATCATCCATATACTTCTTATCGCCGAGCCTGCGCAGCGTGCGCACCGCCTCAGGAATGTCCTCCTTCACCATCCGCGCGATTGTCGCGCGTGAGGGGATCGTCCAGCCTTCGAGCCGTGCCTTGCGGTCAAGCAGGATATAGCAATCACCGACGCTCGGCTGCGACTCTTGCAGGTATTGTGCCTGAAAGAATTCCCATGCCGGCGCATCGATGCTGCGCTCCCCCTTGCGTTTGCCGTATTGCGGCAGCAGCCCCGAAAGGCCGTCCGCACGATGCTTCGCTTGCCAGTTGTAGAGTGTTGACTGCGAGATGCGTGCCTCCGGATGCGCTGCGTTCCACTGTGCGAGGAACGCGCGCGTCAGCTCCGTGCGCTTGCCCGGTGTCGCGATATACGCCTCATACTCCTTCAGCGTCCGGTAGCGTTCGTTTGCCGCAGCACGCGCGGCGGCGTCTGCGCGGTCATAGGCGGAGGCGGCGGGGCGTTCCGGCTCGTCGATGATATTGTGCTGCCGGAGATACGCCGACTGCACCACCTCCGGCAATGCCGCAAGACGGATCATAATCATGCGCCCGCTTCGCCCGCCTCGTGCACCATCTACGAATTCTAGGTCGCCGTAGCGTCCCGCCATCGCATTCTTGCGCACCGCACGCTCGCCGATCGCGAGCAGCTCCGCCGCCTCCTTGACCGTCAGCAGGTAAGTACGCTGCTGCATGGCGTCACCCGCTTCCAGTCCGGCGGCAGCGCGAGCTCCTGCACTGCGCCGCGCCCGACCTGATATGTCACCTTATCTGGCTGAAGTGTCATGCGGACGGCGGTCTCGCCAACCTGACACCTGACCTTGCGCACGCCGCCGACGCGCGATTCAATGTATGTCATCATCTTGATGTCCCTGTACCTTTCTAAGCTCGCGCGTGAGCGCCATATGCTTCTTGCGCGCCGCTTTCTCCACCGCCTGCAATCGTCCGATCTCCAGATAGTACACATCCTCGGACTTGATCATCCGGCACCCGGCAGCAGCCGTCAGCACCTCGAGCGGTGTATAGTCCTTCACGATCCGGCAGAACGTCGGGAGATACTCGGCGGGCATTCGATAGCCCTCCTTGCTCTCCGCCGTATAGGCGTTCAACATGGATTCCGTGATCTCTGCCCCGAGCATCTCGCTCATCTGCCCTGCGATCGCATAGCGTTTCATTCCGCTTTCCTTGATCGCCTCTGCGATCGACTCCTTCATTCGGAGCGTCAGCGGTTTTGTCTCCGCAGCGTAATCCGGGCGTCTAAACTTGCTGGGATTGATTTCCTCGATGAGGTCAAAAAGGCTCATCTGATTTTCATTGGCCTCGGCAGTCTTATGTTTACGTTTTGCCATTGCCACACCTCACAAAAAACGGTATACTATAAATTAAGTTACTTTTCCTTATCCCTTTTAACCAAAAGCCTTTATGCTTAAAAGGCTTTTGTGTGCGTAAAGAGGGCAGGTAAAAGTGCTTTCAGCATGAGCCGGCGGTCTTGTCGCCAAACAGTTGCGCCGCTCATGCTGCCTTAAAAACCTGATCCATCGGTCTCCCGATAATCTCCGCGATCCGTTCCTGTATCCGCCGGCTCTTGCTTTTGCCGTAGATAACATAATGGATCGCCGGATGCGATACGCCGAACTCTTGCGCAATGCGCCGCTGCGTGTATCCTTTCTTTCGTAGGAGACTGATGATGCGATCTCCGGTCAACGTGCTCACCTCCTTAAAAAACATCTCCGATAGATCCATCTTCTCCGATGATTTCGTATCACAGGAAAAGAATCGCATAGACGGCGCATGCCGCCAGCGCCATCACTGCCGCCTTGATCACTCCGTCGATCAAGAAATCGTAGAGCAGTACAAGGAGCACGAATGCCGCGAGTATAGCGACTGCTCCGATGCAGAGCTCCAGCGTCTCCCTGCATCGCCGCGCAATCGCCCGAATAACCTCCATTCCCATCACCTCCTTCCACTCTCCACCTCTCCACATCCTCCGCCGGCGCTCTCATCTCCAAATGTTTCGTCCGTCCGGATGCAGTAAGGTTTACGAATCCAAGCTATATTTTCACCACTATCCAATAGGAGGTACCACTATGAACAATTTAGCCGATCGTCTAAACACCACCTTTGATGTAAAAGGAGCTATGATCTCTTCCGTATACGCATTTGCTAAACTATGCCAAACAGGAGAATGCGAGAGCCTCAAAAAAGACAGCAAGCTCATCGTCTTCACTCATTCAGCGCAGATTCGCGGCGATCTAGCCAATGACGGGACTGATGATTCAATAGATATTATCATCGACACAATCCAACAGACACAAAAGAAGTTCCTTCAAGATTTGCCTACGGATGTAACGCTGACGACGCAATGCCGTCCAATCAACCTAAAGAACGTCACGCTTACGCCTTACTCAGCTCCGAACAGCAAACTTACGATAGACTTTATCCAACTCTTCACAGATCAGATCGTGGGCGTGTCCGTTGGCTAATTCCTCCTTTACGCCTTCAGTGTCAACGCCCTCTTTCACTACTCCCCAATTCAACTGAATCGACTGCGCTTGCGGCGTTTTCGTAATCTCACGCAACAACGCCGCAGCCTCCTCCGGCTGAATCTCAATCGTTACTTTCAATCTCTCAACTCCTTCCACTCTCCACCTCCGCCCCCTCCGCCGACGCTCTCATCTCCAAATGTTTCGCCCGTCCGGATGCGGTAAGGTTTAAGTCAATAATTAAGTTACACACCCATTTTACACTAATATCTACCCACTTTCAAGAGGTCGTTCTAATTTTTACTCAAATATTTACTTGCGAGGTAGCCTATGATTAAGCCAGAAGATTATCCAATAATCGAGAGGATAAAAGCGCTTCGAGAGTCTAGCGGCTTATCACAAGCAAAATTCGCCAGTTTGATAGGTGTCTCTTCGGGGAATGTGGGACAATGGGAGCGTTACAGCACTCTGCCCGGGGCGATTGCATTGCGCTCTATCGCACAAAAATTAGGGTGTTCGGTGGATTGGATTTTAACAGGCGACGAGCTAAAACCGCGCACTAAAAAAATCGAGATCATTCCCGATCCCGATTTAAACGACATGATAGAGATTTTGACGGTACTTATGGAAAGCGGGGATGCGGATTTGCGAGGTTGGACAAAAGTACAATTTCAAAAAGCATTCCGCGAGCATTGGGAGATTCATCTCGAAAAAAAACTACAAGCATGATGAAAAATTCACGCGACCTTCTCGCTCAAAGCGGGCTGAAATTATTAAAATAAAGGGCTGTTGCAGATGCGAAAATCGCGTCTTTTTTTGCGTCAAAAGCCGAGTTATCCACAGCTTTGTAGTTCCGCAATCATTCATTGATTAGAAAGCCGCCATCCATTGATATTAAAGCCTTTTCACGGCATTTTTAACCAGTTCCGCAATAGTTCCGCAATCGCTCACAAAATCCTCAGCCATACGCTCTCGTTCTTTCCTTCTAAAAAGCCCTTGAAGATAGAATTAAAAGGCCTTTGAAGGTTTTTGAAAATACTCTTCAAAAATTTCTTCAAAGGCTCATTTTCCCCCGGAATATAAATTTTTCCAAAAATGATTGCGGAACTCGCCGCGCGTCGAAAATCGTCCGAATCCCTTGATTCTCATAGCGTCCCGCCTTTTCCCGCCGAATCCCGTCTTTTCCTAAACCATATGATTCGTTATAGATCCCGTCCGTGTCATCCCCTCGATGGTCGTCGGCTCCGCGCTTGCGGGCGCGCTCACGATGCTCTTTGACTGCACCCTGCGCGCACCGCACGGCGGCATCTTCGTCGTCCCGACCATTGGCAATCCACTCATGTACCTCGTGAGCATCTTCGCCGGCGCGATTGTCGGCGCTGTGATCCTGTCGCTGCTCAAAAAGCCGATCAAGGAATAAAATTACTGCAAAAAATCCCGCTGCGCCGGATGAACCGGTGCAGCGGGATTTTTGCGTCCGTATTTTAGAACAATTCGCCCGCGGCAATGCGCCCGAGGAGATCCTTCGACGGGATGAAGAAGAGCTGCCCCTTCTCCGCCGTCGAGTACTCGAGCAGGCGATCATCCTGCGTGAACATATTGTTGATCATTGTGCGCGTCACATCCCAATGGCGCGCATAGCCGATGAAGTAGGTGCCGCGGACGCCCTCGCCGGGGTTCGCGAAGACCACATTCATGCGTACGATTTTGTGCTCCTCGCCGCCGCGGTTGTCCTGCGAAATAATGTTGTGCGCGCGCGGGTCCTTCTCCTCGTCCGAGAGTTCAAGATCGCTGTACTTCCTGCGGCCGATGTATTTCTCCTGTACCTCGGTCGGCAGCGCCCGCCATGCGTCGAGATCGTGTATGTATTTCTGCGCGAACGCATAGGAGCCGTTGATGAAGCCGGGATCCTCCGCGCCGATGATCGCCCATTCCTTCGCCTCCTCGCCGACAGGATTCTCCGTGCCGTCGATGAAGTCGATGATGGCACGGCCCTCATGGTAGTGGAATCCGTGCGTCTCATCCACCACATCCACAATGGGGCGCAGGAATCCCATGATCTGATCGACGACGAGATAGGTCGTTGCTGCCTGCGCTGCGCGCACATGGAGGAAGAGATCGGCTGGCGTTGCGGGCGCTGTGTGATGCGCTCCGCTCACGCCCTGAAAGTCCTCGAGTTCCTTTGGCTTCTTCGCTTTTGGAAAAAGATATTCCCACGCGCGGTTGCTGAAGCCCAGCGTGAGCTTCACTGTCTCCGGCGCAACACGGATGTTCATCGACCGCTGAATCGCTGCGATGCGGTCCGCCACGTCCGCGATGATCTCCCGCTCCTTCGCCGCGTCCACGCGCTTCAGCGAGAGCATCAGGAAAATGACGCTCTCCCCCGCATCCTTGAACACATCCTGCGCCAGATTTGCATTGACCTCCATAGGGCTCCCCTCTCCTTTACATACACAGCATTTGCTCCTTTATTGTACGCTGTTTCAGCGTGCGGCGCAAGAAAAACTGCCAACGAAGAGAATTGTCGCTTAGGGGATAAAACAAGTTTGTTGATTGACACTGTTCAAATACAGGTGAAACTAGGGGGCATACTGTGGAGTAACACCTTTAGTGTAGTCTTTTTTATTAGCGAATATTAAGATCTTCCATCAATCCCCTTGATGGTGTTGATGCCGCCTTAAATGAATTTCTAATTGTCTTTGCCTCGTTCTCACCTTGAGAAGCGATTTGAGAAATGATAGATCGTGCACTTTCTATCTTCTTGGAAGGTACTCTTATCCTAATAGCAGTTCCTTCAAATGATGTTTCACCAGATTTAACACCATGATTGTCAATTAGCATATAATTTCCATAGCTAATGATGCAAAAACTTCCATTCAAATGCTTACAGATTTCATTAACCATATATAAACCGAACCCAGAATTCGCCCACTCATCATTACTCTTCTGCTTCATAGATGGTCTAAACGCTTCTGAAATCCCTGCTTTAAGTGCCCATTGCAAAGCCGTTGCATTATCAGTAATGTATTCTCTGTGGGCCGCATTCTGGGTGATGCTTTCAAAAATTCCAATACCTTCATCAATTATTGCAATTTCTGCCAATCCATGCTTTGACCAGTATTGTCCACATACCCACGTGGTATTCGTTTTAGCGTGCTCTGGTGTATTACGAAGGATTTCCCTTATTAGAAATGTAAGCAGTTTATGTAACTCCGTGTTTCCTCTATCAACAATTCTGGATAAACGACTTGCTTCTTTCTCGATTAAGTCGCCTAAAACTATATAATTTCCATTTTCATATTCATTTTTCCGAAGCTCGTCAACTACAATAGGTGTAATAGGAATATAGTTTTGATTTCCATTAGCTTCACCAGGCATTTTCCCAATTCCCAATAATGTCGAAACATACTTAAAAAACCCCATGTGTGCTGCATAACTTTTTCCGGTTGTTTCAATTCCAGCAACGCTAAATGCAATTGTAGGGTATTTGTTTCTATAACTGCGTATCATAGCTCCCATCATTAACATTGGAAGTGGATCAAAATTGCTCATCCTTGAGAAATCAAATACCATTTCATCTTCAGGAACAATCGCTTCCAATTTTTGAGAAAACCTCAGAGTTTCAATCAATGTCATATTGGGTACATAAAAAACCATCATTCACCTACTTCCTTATGCAACATCTTTGTAATGCATACACACGTACGTATAAACCTTCTGTCGGTACACGTCGATACTTGCGTCGTCATAGCACTCCGGCAGCTCCGTCCAGAGCGTATCGCGGATCAGATTGTCAACGATCGCTCTGGTCTCCTGCTTATCCAGAAAATGATCCAGTGTGGCAATTTGCTCCTTCACCCGTGCAAGAAGAGTCGCGGCGACCTCCTTCACGTGCTTTATCTCGCTCGGCTTCAAATCATCACGGAATAGCATATCGTAGAGCGACAGCTCCTCATCGCTCGCAAATCCCTCGCGCACATAGCGCTGCTCCTCATGGCTCAGCCCATTCGCGAGTGCCATGAGCTCCATAAAGGTTTTTTCGATGGTCGCCCAATCCTGCTCCGTATTGTAGTCCATGATAATCTCTTGGTATCGCTCATAGTAATTGATCCGGTTCGGGTTGGACAGCATCATGTGGTCGAGCTTCTGCTGAATCGCCTCCTCAAGATCGCGCAAGAGCAGGTTCTTCGTCCGCACCCGCGCAAACTCCCTGCGGAGCAGGTCAAAGTCAATCGCACTGATGTCAAAGCGCCGCGCCTCCTCCCCTGCCCTCATCGCAGACGCATCAATCGCAACGTGTTCGCTGATAATGTGATTGATCTCGATCATCAGATCCGTCGTATTGCTGTGCCTGCGCTTTTTCCGCAGCTCACCGTAGATGGCTGCAATCGCATCGTACTCCCTTCGTACAGCCCCGCTGATCTCATCGCGCCCCGTATATTTCATCAGCCGGTTCAGCTCGGCAGCATACGTCGTGTAGGTCTTCTTGTCCTCCAGCGAGCCGCAGACTGCATTCGCCCCCTCCTGCAAGCGGGCGAGCTTCTGGAAGTCCACCGCCTCGATCAGCGCATTGAGGTCAAAATCCCGCGCCGTGAGAAACGCCCGTGCCTTTGTGATCGTCTCCATGATACGCGCCAACAGCTCCGCCTTATCCACCGTCGGATCGCTGCCGCCCATGCCGCCCAGATCCGCCGTATAGTCCGCAAGTGCCTTGCGGAGTGCCTTGACAATGCCGATGTAGTCCACGATCAGCCCGTTGCTCTTGCCCGCACTGACACGGTTCGCACGCGCAATCGTCTGCATCAGCGTGTGCGCCTTGAGCGGCTTGTCCAGATAGAGACACGAGAGGCACTGCACATCGAACCCCGTGAGCCACATCGCGCAGACGAACACAATGCGCAGCGGATTCCCTGCGTCCTTGAACTCCTTATCCAGATCGCGTTTCACCATCTTTGTTCGATGGATAAGGATGTCCAGCCCCCACTTTTGAAACGTCTGCAGCTCGTTCTGCTCCTGACTGATGACCACTGCCATCTCCGTCTCCCGCATCCACGCGAGCCGTCGAGACAGCTCCTGCGCCTCCTGCTGGGAGGCGTTTTTTATGCGCGCCGCGAGCGCCTCCGTCTCCTCGTGCCAGTATTCCTGGACATAGTTATACATCCGCACGCACGTCACCTTGTTCAGGCAGACAAACATCGCCTTGCCGCTCGTCCACAGATCGGAATAATGCCGCGCAAAATCCCGCGCAATCGAACGCAGACGCGACTCTGCCGTCAGCAGATGAATCTCCTTCGCAAACTCCGCCTCAAGCCGTTCCTGCTGATCGACATCAAGATCGGCACGCTCGATGGCATCCAGAATCTCCTCCGTGATCTCGGGATTGCGCAGATCGGCAATCTTCTCCCCGCGGTTCTCGTAGTAGAGCGGCACCGTCGCTCCGTCCTCCACCGCGCGCTTGAAATCGTAGACCGAGACATAGCCGCCGAACGTACGCGCCGTGATCTGATCGCCTGAGAGGAGCGGCGTCCCCGTGAACCCGATGCGCGCCGCCGTCGGCAGGAGGCACATCATATTGTTCGCAAAGATTCCGTACTGACTGCGATGCGCCTCGTCCGACATGATGATGACATCGTGATCGGGGTGGATCGGCACCGAATCGGGGCGGTTAAACTTCTGAATCAGCGTGAAGATAAAACTTGGATTCCCGCGCAGCTTCGCCATAAGGTCATCCCCGCTCGTCGCGATGAACTGCACCGCCTTGCCGCCCCTGCCGAGCACGCCGCAGCTCTCGAATGTATCGCTGATCTGCCGGTTCAGCTCCTCGCGGTCGGTTAGCACGACAAACGTCGGCGTTCCTGCCATCGTGTGCCGCACCTTCTTTGCGAAAAACAACATCGAGTAACTCTTGCCCGAACCCTGCGTATGCCAGAACACGCCAAGCCTGCCGTCGTTCAGCTTCCGCTGCGCGTATGCCTTCATCGCCTCATTGACGCCGAGGTACTGATGATTGCGCGCGAGAATCTTTGCCGTACGCCCTGCGGCGTGGTCATAGAGAATGAAGTTCTCAAAGAGATCGAGAAAGCTCTCCTTGCGGCAGATGCCGCGCAGCATCGTTTCGAGTGCGACACTGCCCGCCTCCCGCTCCTCCAGACGCTTCCACTCGTGGAAGAATGCGAACGGACTGCCGAGCGTGCCAACCTTCGCCTCCGTCCCGTTCGAGAGCATGAGAAAGGCGTTGTAGTAGAAGAGGTGCGGGATCGTGTCCTGATAGTCCGTGTAGTTGTCGTCGTACGCACTCTGCACATCGACCGTATTTTTCTTCAGCTCAACAAAGAGGAGCGGAATGCCGTTGACAAAGCCGACGATGTCCGTCCGTCTGCGGTAGATGTCCCCATGGATTTTGAGTTCCTTTATGGCGAGGAAGTGGTTGTTCTCCGCATTTTGGAAGTCGATCACCGTGGCACGCTTCGTCTCGGTCTGTCCGTTCGGCTTCTTCACCGTCACGGGAATGCCGTCGCGGATGAGGAAATACTTCTCCTCGTTCACCTGCAGGAGCGAGGCGGTGGACATTCGGCTGTCCAAGGCACGCAGAGCCTCGTCGATCTGCGCATCCGTGATCCATGCATTGAGCCTCCGGAGTGCCGCGACCAGATCGCGGCGCAGCAGGATCTCGCGATAGCTCTCCCTGCCAAACGTGCCGTCCCTGCCAAGCTTCTCCGTATTGTAGGCGAACGCAACCTCCCAGCCCAGTTCATCCGCGAGCAGATGACCCACACTCTCCTGCACGAGTACATTCTCCGAATACTCATAGCTCATTGCGAGACACCTCCTTTACACTTCGATCTCCCCGCTCATCAGCTTTGGAAGCAAGCGGTCGCGGGCACTCCTCAGAGTTTCAATTTGCTTCGACCGATTGATAATTTGATAATAATAGGATTCAGCTAAACGGTTATATTCCTCCAGTATTTCTAGTGGGGGAATTAGGACATTTTGCTGTGATAGAAAATCTTTCCATCGATAGTTGACAATACTGCTTGCACTTTTTTTGTCAAACTCCATCGTTTTTCCACTGGAACGCAAATATTGAAATGTATGGTACATATACTGTGCAAGTGCTAGGTCTTCAAATCTTACCAGCTTACAAAAGCTGGCACACATAACGGGTTTACTGTACATTTCAAGCAGTTCTTTACGAATCAGTAAAGTTCTTGCGACCCCTTCCGTCTTACTACCTCCTGAGACTTCAAATACTATATCTCCATCTTGTAGTTTTCTGGAAGATAAATTACTTTCGGCGTGATACCTGTATGGTATGGATGATATAGCTCCATGTATCAGACCACTGAAATCTGTTCCACGTATTACAAAGGCAGGTTGATCATTTTTATCTTTTATACGGTCATCACCCCAACCACCTCCGATATTATAGGAAACGACATTGCCGACGGGTTCATTTTTCCACCCCTCGGGTACGCCGTCAACCACCTTCACATCCTCGCAGCCCGGAAAGCGCAAGTCCACGAAGTATTCCCGATACAGACGCTGTGCCGCTTCCTCAAGAAGTGCGATTTGCTTGCGGTTGTTTTCTATCAAATCGTCATAAGAAGATAAAACTTGTCCTATTCTTTTCTGAATTTCGATAGAGGGTACTTCAATCTCCATTGTTTTGAATATCTCATTATTGACCCGCTGACGCCCTGTTGCTCCTGTCATAGAGGCAATCATGCTTTTCTTTATAAAATCTGTCTGCATAAAATAATATAGAAAAGTTGCGTCAACACTATCGTCTTTAGGTCTAAAAGTCAGAAATTCTGTAGATCCAAACCCTTTTCCTAAATTTCGGACAAAAAACTTTTTGCCATTTTGTAGGCATGGCTCTATTCTTGCAATAACAGTATCTTCGTCCTCAAACTTAACGCCCGAGGAGAACTTTTTATTATCAATGGCACTTGGTTCTCTATGTCTGGTACTAACACTTGCCATTTCAATAAACGGGTAGCTTTTCCCTTTTTCCATTGATACTGTTGGATTCAGTTGTATATGTTTTAAAAATTTCATAATCCCATCTCCTTTATATTCTGTGAGATGGTGTCCATCAGTTCATTGGCCTCTGCCTGCAGTGAAAGCAGTTCGCGGTGAATCTCCGTCATGCGCTCCGAGAAGTCCACGCCATCATCCGGGGCAGGAGCGACACCGACGTATGCGCCCGGGGTGAGCGACCAGCCCTTTTCCTCGATGCTCGCGCCATCCACATCTGTGCCGCGCGCCTCCTCCGTCGTATACGCGACCCGACAAAGTCCCGCGATGTCACGATAGTCGCCATCGCCGAACTTCTCATAGAGCCAGAGGGCCTCCTTTGCCGTCGTGAGCTGATCCGTCAGCTCCGCTAGCCGTGCATCGTATTCCTTCTGCGTCTTTTTCTTTGCACGACGTTCGGCGGCATCCACCGCCTTCTTCGCCTCCTTACGGAGGGCCTTAATCTCCTCAGAGAGCGCATGAACCTGCTCTGCAAAAGGATCGTTACTACCGAGTGCCGTGCGGTATTCCGCGAGCAGGGCAATATACTTATCGAGCTCCCCTCGATACAGCCATACAATGGCATTTATGTTTTTGAGCTGCCAGTCCGACCATTCATTCAGCGTCCGATCAACCACGGTGTAATAATTCCGCGCATCAAGAAAGAGAATTTTATCTCGGATCGCCGCCGCTTTCCCTTTGTCAAAGAACCAGAGCGAACAAGGAAGCGACTTCGTATAGAAGAAGTTATTGCCGACACTGATCATGACATCCACATGACCTGTGCGGACAAGTTTCTCCCGTATATCCTTGTCCTTTCCTTGGCTGTCTGTCGACGAGGATGCCATGACGAATCCCGCGCGTCCGTGTTCGTTCAGATAGCTGTAGAAGTACGAGATCCAGAGGTAGTTCGCATTCCCGACTTTCTTCTCCTTATTCACGCTCGGAAGTCCGAACGGCAGGCGCTGCGCACTCTCGCAGGACTCCGCATTAACCTTATCGACATTGAATGGCGGATTCGCCATGATATAGTCACAGCAGCCATTCAGATTATGTGCATCATAATAAAAGCTGTTCGCTTCGTCTCCGGATTTGATCACGCCGGTAAGCCCATGCACCGCCATGTTCATCAGACAGAGCTGCGCGTTGTACGTCACCTTTTCCTGCCCGTAGAAGGTCATTGTGCTGCTTGCATTCATTCCCGCCGCACTCACGAAGTCGCCGGACTGGATGAACATACTACCCGAACCGCACGCCGGATCGAGCAGAATACCGCTCGACGGCTCAAGGATGTTGACGATCATCTTTACGAGCGATTTCGGTGTGAAGAACACGCCATCGTCCGAGGCAATATTCTTAGCAAACTTATTTAAGAAGTACTCATAAATACGGCCAATAATATCTCCGCCGATCTCATCCAGTGCGGAGTTGTTGAAAATACGGAGAAGCTCCGAAAGGATTTCATCGGAGAATTCTGTGTAGCTCTTCGGGAGCACTCCGACAAGCTGTTCGCTCTGATCTTCGATGAGCGACATTGCATTGTTGACGACCTCGCCGAGACTGGTTATCGTGTGCCCATCTTTATTTTTAATGTGCGCACCCGAAATATCATCGGGCAGATGAAGCAGGTAGTCGTACTGCGCCTCCTTTGGCAGGTAGAGTGCGCTCTTTGCGGCAAAGTCACTCGCCTCCACGGGCATGATGCGGCCGCCACGCAATGGTCTTTCGTTTAAGATTTCTGCCTCGACCATTTTATATCTGCTGTAGGCATAGCGCAGAAATATGAGCCCAAGCACAGGCATACAGTACTGGTTTGAGGTAAGCTTTGAACCTGCGCGTAATAGGTCTGCGGATTCCCACAATTCATTTTCCAGTTTACGAATGTTAATCACGTTTTTCCTCCACCATATCATTCCAGTTTTCTTATAGCGTTATTATAGCACGAAACATGAAAACTCTACTAGACAATACCCTCACAAACCATTCGTTCGAATTATCGTTTTGTAAGAAAAAACCGCCGATTTTCTCGGCGGTCCGATGTCATCGCTTGCTATACCTTGAAGCGTCCGACGAGACGATCCAGCTTTGCGGCAAGGCCCTTGAGCTGTTCTGCCGTCGCGGCGAACGCCTCGAGCGATGCGGTCTGCTGCTCGATCGCCGCCGCCGAATCCTGCGTCAGTTCTGCAATCTCCTGCGCTGTCTTTGCCGTCTCCCCGGATGCGTCCGCAGCCGTCTGCGCATCTCTGTGTGCCGCCTCAATAGAGGCAGCGAGCGCGGCCCGATCCGGTTCATCTGCCTGCGCATATGCCTGCATCTCATTCATGCGCTTCGAAAGCCCCGCGATGCTTGCGGCAAGCTGCTGTATATCATTGTTCTGCTCATTCGTATGGCCGGCGAGACTGGTGACCGCAACGGCATTGTACTCGACGGCCTTGCTGTTCTCGATACTCGCCTGCCAGACGGTATCCGAGAGTCCCGAGACCTCCGTCGAATACTCCCGCGCACGCTGCACCAGATGACGCAGATCACTGACAAAGCTGTTAAAGGAGTGCACGATCCGGCCGATCTCATCATAGCGCTCCGCCTGGAGCTGCTGCGTGAGGTCCGCCTCCTTGCCCGCAACTTCACGGAAGGATGCCGTGATCGCCGCGAGCGGATGCAGAATCTGCGTAATCATGAGATAGGAGGACCCGGCAAAAATGAGGAATGCCACTACGATCACTGCGACTTCGATCTTTTTCGATACAGCAATTTTCGCCTGGCTCGCGTTGTCAAATGCCATGACGAGCTTGTCGACATTATTCACATAGGCATCAACTGCGGCCGCCACTTCAGTGTTCGCTGCGCTCCTCGCGCCCTCATCGGCAGCTTCCGCAACCGCGCGCACATCATCGCGATAGGTCTGCCAGAGCGGCTGCAGGGTATGGAGCTGCGTCAGAACTTCCTCATCGGATGCGGCACCGAGGCCGAGCTCCGCGTCGCCCTTCTCGAGACCTTTTAGAATACGGTCATATTCCTCGATCCGCGTGAGCATCGCAGTGCGAATATGCGGCGCCTCGGCTTCGTCTGCCGAAACCAGGCATGCCGACAGCCACGCGAGCTGATACGCACGCATACGCAGCGATCCCGAGGCATTCACCGCCGGTGAGTCTCCCTCAAGCTGCGCAAAGGTAAGAAAGTTGAGCCCGACGAGTCCGACGATGAACACGAATAGGACAACAAGCGTCGCCCGCAGTTTATTGCGAATCGTCATATTTCTCCTCTCATCTCACAGGACATTTCACTCATCTTGGCCATTATGGCATAAAACATTCTGACAGATACACCCGAACATGTATAAATTTATTCGCAAATGTGCAGAAGCCCCCATAGAGGCAAGAGCGCTGCGGGATTATACTTTGAACTTCCCGACGAGCCCGTCCAGTTTCTCGGCAAGTCCCGAAAGCTGTTCTGCCGTCGCAGCAAATTCCTCCAGAGAGGCTGTCTGCTCTTCAATGGAAGCTGCAGAATCCTCAGAGAGCCCGGCGATCTGCTTGGCTGCCTTCGCAACGTTCTCGGAGGTATCTGCCACGCTGCGCGCCCCTCCGGATGCGGTCTTGTTGAGCTGCACAATGTCACCCACCGCCGCACGGCTGGCGGCAGAACTCTCGGCAATCGCATGGAGGGAACTGCGAACCTCATCGATGGCGTCTGTGATCTTTCCGAGTTCGCTCACAAGCTCCTGATTCGCTGTATGTGTCTCATGAACCTGCTCACGGATGCTGGTCATTTTCACCGTAACATCATCTGCGGCAAGGCTTGAGCTCTCAGCCAGCTTGCGAACCTCTTCCGCAACAACAGCGAACCCCCGACCGCTCTCCCCGGCACGTGCAGCCTCAATCGCTGCATTGAGCGCGAGCAGGTTTGTCTGTCCGGAGATCCCCTTGATCATATCGATGATCTGGTTGATATCCTCAGCGTACTGCGTCAGCGTCTGCACATTTTTATCCATCGCCGCGACAATGCCGCGCAGGACCCCCGCCTGCGCCGCGACAGCCTCAGCATTGCCGCGCCCGTTCTCCGCCTTTTCCTGGGAGTCGGCAGAGAGTGCCGCAGAGTTCTCAGCGTACTTCAGCATCTGAGACATATGCGCGGCAATCTGCGCCACGTTGTCCGCCAAATTCTGCATATCATCATTCTGCGTATTTGCCTCTCCGGCGACATTTGTAACCGCACCGGCAACATGCTCGACGGCACGGCTGCTCTCTCCGCTTGCCTGTGACAGTGCAGTGGACAGGCTGGATACCTCAGCAGCGCTCTCCTGTGCACCGCGCATGATCGTACGCAGCTTGCCGATAAAGGTATTGAAGTAACGGACGATCCGTCCAATCTCGTCGTCCCTCTCTGCATGCAGCTGCTGTGTTAAATCCCCTTCTCCCTCGGCGATCTCGCTGAATGATTTGGTTAGCGCTGCAAGGGGGCGCAGAATCTGCACGAGAATTAGCCAGAGCGCGCCGCCGACGATGAACAGCGCAAGAACGATGACCCCCAGCTGAATATCCTTTGACATTGCAATCTTCGCCTGGCTGGCTGCATCATATGCCGCGACGAGTTTATTGACCTCAGCAACATAGGATGCAACTTCCCCCGCAACCTTTGCATCTGCCGTGCGTCTCGTCTCCTCATCCGCTGCATCTGAGACGGCGCGCACATCGCTGCGGTAGCTTTCCCACAGCGGTTTTACGGCAGCAAGCTGCTGCTGAACCGCCGCATCCTCAACGGGAAGGAGATTCAGCTCGGCATCGCCTTTCTCAAGACCGGCAAGAATACGATCGTAGGCCGTGATATACTCCTGCATGGTCTTGCGCAGCGCCGCCGCCTGCTCCTCGTCCGCCGATACGAGACGCGCGGACAGCCAAGACAGCTGATAGGCGCGCATGCGCAGCGAGCCCGATGCGTTAACCGCCGGTGAGTCGCCCTTGAGTTCGTTGAATGTAGAAAAGTTTAACCCAACTAGGCCAATGATAAATACAAAAAGCACGATCAGAATCGCCTGCAGTTTTGTACGTATTGTCATTTCCCTATGCCCCATTTCTTTGCAAAAAATAAAATGTTCTCCGATACAGTCAATTATAGCATAAAATGATATTTAAAAAAGATAAAAATTCTATACAGTTCTCTGACCGGCATAAAAATACCGCCTGCAAACATCGTATGCAGGCGGTGTATGTCGCTATATTTTACAGTTGGACGAGTTCGCGCAGGCGCGCGAGATCGATATAGGTCTCGGTCTCCGGATGACGCTTCAGATAGCCCTGATGAGAATCGTCTGCTGCCTGGAAGGAGGTCAGCCGCTCCATGGTCGCATGCATGACGCGCCGCGCATCCGCGCTGCTGTTCGGATCGTTGAGCGTCAGATGCTCGCCAGTCGCAGGGCAGCGCCCCTTCCCCGCGAGGAAGGTAAGGTAGAGCTGAATCTGCGGCTCATCCTCGGCGCTCTCATAGAAAACGCCCGCACGGTACATGCTGCCGCGCACATAGCCCTGTCCGTCGATGCTGTACGGCGTAACGACAGCAAAGTGCAGGTCGAGCAGCTGTGAGATGTCGATCTTCTTCGGATCGTAAACAATCTCGACGCCCATACGTCCGCCTGCCGTCCCGTTTGCCACATCTTCATGCGCCGCCTTCGGCGCAGCGTTGATATAGCCCGTGCGGACGGAGGCGATGCCGCGCCGTCCGGCGAATACCTCCTCGAGTTCATACATATCCGCGCCCGAGAGGCAAATGCGTTTGGTCATAGGATCACCTCCTCAGTTCGTAAAGAGGTCCACCTGCCGCCCCGCTGCACGATGAACGTCGAACACGCCAAGGAGCTCAGCGACCGCCTGCGTCGGGGAAATCTCCCCCGAAAGCACAGCATCGCGCACCTCAGGCATGCGTCCGCGCACAACGGCATCCTCAAAGAAGAGGTTGTGCAGGTGCTCGTCAATCATGCTGTTCATCCAGTCGAGGAGCTGGCCCTCGCGGCGTTTTTTCCAAACGCCGCTCTCCGTGGTCTTCTCGCGGAAGATGCGGATGACCTCCCAGAGTTCGGCAAGCCCCGTCTTCTCGATCGCCGAGGCGAGATAGGCATGCGTCTCCCAGCCCGGCGTCGCGGGGCGGATGAACTCGATCATGCGCTCGTATTGCCCGCGTGCGACCTTCGCCTTGATGAGGTTGTCCCCGTCCGCCTTGTTGATGACGATCGCGTCCGCAAGCTCCATAATGCCTTTCTTGATGCCTTGGAGTTCATCGCCCGCGCCCGTCAGCACAACGAGCAGGAAAAAGTCGACCATGGAGCGTACCGTCGTCTCGGACTGCCCGACGCCGACGGTCTCGATGATGATAACGTCGTAGCCGGCCGCCTCGCAGAGCAGCATGGTCTCACGGCTCTTGCGCGCAACGCCGCCGAGCGTCCCGCCCGCGGGCGAGGGACGGATGAATGCCTCGGGGCGGCGCGAAAGCGTACCCATGCGCGTCTTATCGCCGAGGATGGAGCCCTTTGTCACGGAGCTCGTCGGGTCGACGGTCAGCACAGCAACGCGGTGTCCCGCATCGCAGAGCATGTTGCCGAACGCCTCGATCATCGTGGACTTGCCCGCCCCCGGAACACCGGTGAATCCGATGCGCAGAGCGTTGCCCGTCTTCGGCAGGAGACGCTGCAGCACACGCTGCGCGAGTTTGAAATGACGGCTGCTGTTGCTCTCGATGAGCGTGATCGCGCGCGAGAGCGTCATGCGGTCGCCGCG
>ERZ773072.398-NODE-398-length-24924-cov-13.414613_pt1 | contig 24924 bp, 18 predicted proteins | sample MGYA00580617_ERZ773072 | MGnify/ENA primary metagenome ERZ773072 (study PRJEB29015, sample SAMEA2737970) | human oral metagenome | biome: human oral; feature: human-associated habitat; material: dental | place: China | collected 2122 ...
GATAGCAATAAGGGCTATAATACCAGCTATTATCAACGTTATAGGATTTGCCAAAAAGGCAAGGTTTGTTTTAATAACTGCCCAGGTAAGCCTATTTTGCCAAGCAGTAGCAATAGCCGTATAGGTATTGTGTAGTATCAATGCAGTGGTGAATATACCTATAGCTCCTGCAATACCCCATATAATGGGATTCCCTTCTTGAAACTTCTCAATAAGCCACCCAATACCTCCACCTATGCTTGAAAATATAACTGCTGCCAGGTCTACTAAGGGACTAAGCACAGGGCTGATGGCTTCATATACTTTTAGAGCAAGTTCGGTGATAGAGTCCATCATCTTGTTGAACTTACCGCTGAGGGTTTGCCCTGCTTTTTCTGCACCTTGGTAGAAAAGCCCTTGTTTATCAGTTGCCCATTCAAAGGCTTGTGCGAGTTCCTGAGCCGAAATACCTCCTTTACTCATTCGCTCTTTGAGCTGTGCCATACTCTCGCCCGTGCGTTCGCTAATCACCTGCAAGGGGTTGAAGCCCGCGTTAATCATCTGCATTAAGTCTTGCCCTTGCAGCTTGCCTGCCGAAGTAGCCTGCGCAAAAGCAAGTGATAGACTTTGCATTTTCTGCGCATCGCCCATAGCAATATCGCCGATGTTCTTGAGCTTGCCAAAAGCAAACTCAGAGGAAAGCCCGAAGGACATCATCGTCTTCTGTGCTTCAATAAGCCCAGCCTTGTCGTAGGGTGTTTTCACCCCATAATCAGAGAGTTGAGTATATAAGGCTTTGGCTTTTTCTACATCACCCCTAAGCAAAGTAGTGATATTAGCTTGTTGCAAGTCGGCTTCCATCCCCTTTCGGATACTCATCCCTATCCCCGCTCCCGCCAATATAAGAGGGTTGGTAACCAAACCAGGCAGACTGTTCAAAGCCTCCGAAAACCACGTTTTTAGCTTACTCCCGTTGAGGGTTTGCAATTTAGAAACACTGTGCTCTAACTTATTAATCTCGCTGTTGTACTTACGAATAGCCGAAAGGCTACCTATAGGCAGTAAATCTCGTTCGGCTTTTAGCAGGGCTATTTTTTGTTGCAAAGTGTGTACAGACGTACCCATTTGGGCAAAGCCACGAGAGACTTTTTTCTGTACTTTTTCTAATTCGGCAAATTTTTCTAACATTGTATCGTTATTTATGCCGATTTTTTGTAACTTTGCACTTACAAAGTCTTTAAGCGTTAATGTATATTCTAAAATATTTGCCACAATGAGAGTATTATTATTTTTCTTTAACCTACTTGCCTCTATAGGCTTATTATTAATTATTGGTGCGGGATTTTTCTATGGAGCTGCCCTTTTCTGTGTGCCCTTCTATGCTACTTATAGGGCTTTTACTGAGAAAGAGCCCTCTACTAAGAGGAGATACACCACCACGGCTATTGCCAGTGCGGTTTTCTTTTTCCTTGTAGCAATACTTGCCCTTATGCTCTCCAAAGGAGCCGAACAAGCAAGAGAGCGTGAAAGACTACAACAAACTACCTATACTACTTGTATTGTTCCTTCTCTTTCTGCCTAAGCCATTCAAGCTCTTTTACTCTCATAGCCCACTGGGTATCGGTGAGAGCATCGGGATTGGCAATGTGCATATAGTAACGCAAGGAAGCGTTAGTGATACGAAGCCAATCCCGCCCCTCGTCTATCTCCGCATCACTTAGAGCTTTTCCAAAGTAGCCTCTTTGATTTGTATAAGGTCGGGTAGTTTGCTACTTACAGCTAAGAAGAGCGCATCATCTGTCTTTATCTCCTCATCGCCACCCAACCAACAGTTCTCAAGTATTACCTCATTAAACCTTAGCGGGTCTTTGGTCGCCAAAGTTGAAGCATAGCTAAGGGTTTTGCGGTCGGGGGTACGCAAGTAAGCCTTTTTGTCTTCTACACTAATTACAAAGATGTCTTTGTATTGCTTTTTCCATTCTTGTATTTGTTCTTTAGTTATCATTTTAAACTGCTTTTAAAAGGTTTTTAAAGTGCAAGCTGCACAGGCATTTTGTTATTATTTAATTTGTTAGGCTTGGCGTATTACATCTGTAAAGATAATAGGAAGCTCCATAATCATATTCTTATCGCCCTGCTTCATTCCTTTTTTCACTTCGGTAAATTCCACGTGCTTGAGAATATCGGTAACTATCTGTCCGCCGTCCAAAGGTACGTAGGAAGCCACAAGGTCAAAGCTAAGGCTAAGTATATCATTGTTAGGGGCATCGCGGGTCATTGCTTCTGCCTCACTTTGCCAAAGGCTTATTTTACCCTCATAACTGCGGTTGCCTGCTACTATTCCGTGAGGCTTGCACCCACGTCCATAAAGAAAGTCTTTCTCGCGTTTTTCAGTGTACTCCAACTCTGTAACTCCTATGATAATTCGCCCGCCAAAGACGATAGAGAGGTTACACCACGCATATTGTTTGCTGTCAAATGTTGCCATAATTTGCTAATTTTCTAATCTACTAATTGACTGTTGTAGTAAAACCGATGTTTACCTCTATAAAGTCAGCATAACCTACGGGTAACAGTTTGATACCTATCACCACTTTACCTGTTTGTAGTACACGTTGCTTTGGATCTATATCAATCTTTACAGCCGAAAGCTCGCCCTGCGATACCATTTGGCTTTGCAATGTACTCTCAAGTTTGGTTTGCCAACCCTTGATAATAGCGGGGTGAATACTGCCGTCTTCAGATAGTAGCACCTCGTCGCTGAGTTCCTCTACCAATACCCCATAACTTAGGAGCATTGCTTTGTCCATTACTAAGCCGTTGCATAGACTCTTAAAGTCATCGGTGGGTTTGGTAAGGGTATTATCGCCCGAAAAGTAGTAGCCCGAACGCCCTACAAAGGTGCGAAAGAAAATATACCCTTTGTCGTCAAGCGCGTCCCACTGGTCGGCTTTGCTGTCGATAGTGGTGCCGTTGGTAAAGTATGCTACCAAAGGCAATACGCTACCGTCTTTTACACGGTGAATTTTGCGCTGTACGGGTATTTTGGTTATTTTTCCTAAAAATAAACCAACTGATGCTTCTTTCTCCTTATCATCATTCCCAATAAAACAAGCTACTTTGTTAAGTTCGTTTTCGGAGAAATTAGTAAGGTCGGCTACTTTGCCGTTCCAACTGTTGCCCGATACGACTATCCTAAAAGGCATATACTTCTTTTCAAAGTGCTCGGCAAGGGCTTGCCCTTTCACTACGGCTGTCTGCACATCGGCGTCTAAGCCTGCGGTGATAGTCTCGCTACCTGTTGCTTTTTTCACTACCCCAAGCACGCGGATAGCCCCTTTGGCATCAGCTATGAGAGTTGGGGCAAAAGCACCATCTTTGTCGAGCATTGCTGTCATAGTAGTGGCATCCGATACGAGCATTAGCCACAATGGCGTGCCTGTTGGGGCTTGGTCATAAAACGCTTTTACGTGCTTATAGGCAAAGGCGTTTTCAGTTTCTGAAATTCCCAAAGCTATAGCTTCTTTTAATGAGAAAACTTGGTACGACTTGCCCAACTCTACTTTATTGCTCACCGTAACTCCCGTTGTGATGAGCCCTGTAGTTTTTTGTATAGCCGTTGTCCTGCCTAAGCCGTCTTTGGCAATATTGAATAATACTTTAGGTAATGCCATTATTTTTTAGGTTTAAAAAAGTTGATTTTTGAAGTATCTGTTACGGTCTCACCTTCTGACTCGTCAGAGTCTTCAGATTTTTCAGTTTTGTCTGGTGTTTCTGTTACTACTTTATCTTCTACCTCATTAGTATAGCTCTCCACTGTGCTATCCTCTAAGGTTTGTGCGTGGTTTTGTGCATCTTTTTTTAGTAAGAAGAGGAAACCATCGGAGGTAGCAAAGAGCTCTTTTGTTGCTTTGTTTTCCTCAAAATATTGTTTTGCTTTTTCTGCTGTTGTCATTGTATTCTATTTTAAAGTTAATATAGGAGTAGGGTGAGGTATGGATACCATTGAACTCGTCCGCCCACCCTACTATATATTCCTATAAGATAGCTCCTAAGAATTTAGGAGTTTTTGCGCGGATAACTCCTACTAAGGCACGTTGTGCAAAAGAAATAGTATCGCCCTGTAATCCAGAGTCTCTTAATGTAGGGTACATCTTCACATCGCCAAAGCAACGAAATACCTCATCAGTAACCCATACGAAAGAAGATTTTTTATCTTCAGTATCTTTGGTAGCCCCAAAAGGTTTCTTTTCACCATCTTTGGTGTAGAGTGGAGTTTGGTTGTATTGGAATACCTTAATACCATACATTTGCTCTTCATTCAAAATATCTTTATAAAGCTTTTTGTCTTCTTTGCGGATACGTGCAAAGTGGTCGCTATTGAGACAAATGTTAATGCCGTCATAGATATCTTTACTCTCTAAAAATGATTTTAAGTCGATGATAGCATCTAATATTGAGTCATTGGCACTCAAGTTTAATACCTTATTCCATTCGTTGTTCTTTTGTGGTGCCCACGCCCAAGCGGCACGCTTTCCTATATTTTTAGCCAATGATGTACGGTGGCGTTGTATTACACTGGAACGCTTGTCGTAAGAAAGTTCTATTTCTTGTAACTCATTGTGGCGAGTTTGCTCAGTAGAGTAAGTGTGTAGTACTACCTCATTAGCTATATCTTCTATATTTGCAACGGGTAGAGGGTTATTAGCTGTAGCAAAATAGTCTTCGTGTACCGTTGGTTCCACACCTGCCTCTGCCAAGTGTAGTTTATTATGCTCTACATATTGCGACAAGTCTACACTCTGATAGACAAACGAATTATTAGGGATAGGGTTTTCTTTAATACCCGCTATCCATACTTCGGTTTGAAGCCCCTCCATTGCAATACCCTTAAAGAGTTCTGGGGCTATGTACTGGGCTACGGTGGAAGTTGCCACGATTGTTGTAGCTACCAAGGGTACTGAGGCACCCAAAGCTGGGGCGATAAAAAGGGAGGCAAGGAATGCCAAAACCACATTAATACATAATGCTTTTAGTGATAATTTCATACTGTTTTAAATTGTTTTTAAAGGGTTATTAAATTACTTTTCGGTGTAGCGTACCCCATTGGCGTACTCTTTAGCTAAGCGGGCATACTCTTCGGGTTCCTTGTCTCGGAGAGCTCGGAGCCTTTCGGGGTTTTTCTTTTGCAAGTAGTCAAAGCTTTCATTGGCTGTGCCTGTTAGTTTTGCTCCTGCTCCCAACACTACCTCACGCACTGTGTTAGCCTTTCCTTGCTGTGTATTCTCAGCTTCTTTGTCGGCTACAAGTTTAGATAGTACAGCTTTTTGTCCGTCAAAATCTGCTTCAAACTGCTTTAGCTGACTTTCTTTGAGAGCTTCTGGGATAAGTCCTAAGCTAACAGCTTTATCTACCAAGGTTGTAGCTTCGGCAGTGCGAGTTTCGCTAATAGTCTTTTTCAGAGCCACCACTTCGGCTTCTGCTTTTTCTTTGTCAGTTTTGAGGCTATGTAAGGCACTAAGTACCGCTTCCTCTTTTGTGTTTTCGCCCATACCTAAGGCAAGGGCTATCACTTTAATGTCCATATTGTTTGATGTATTAGTTACTATTTTTTTGAGTTGAAATGGTTTTCCGTCTTTGGATAGTTTCAAAGCGTTGTCGTTGCCTCCTATATCTACAATAGAGATTTCCACAAGTTTACAAGCAGTGACAGTTTCATATACTTGTCCTTCTAAGATATGTTGTGGCTGGGTAGATACTTCTTTTATTTCAGCATACATTGAAGCCATACGTATATAACCACGTTCCACTTTGCCCGCTATCTTCTTAGCAAACTCGTCCTGCTCGTCAAACTCTACTTCTGCTATAAGAGTAGTCCCCTCCTTGTATAGTTTGGTACAACGTCCAATGACTTCACTACCCTTGTTGCCATAACCGTCTCGCTCGTGCATAAAGAGTACAACGGGGTTGCGCATATATTGGGCATAGTCAATACCATCTGTAAGGATGCGGTATCCATAGCTATTTACATTCTCGGTATTGATGATAAATTGGTGTTTCATTAGCAAATAGGTGTTAGTTCGTCACTTAATTCTGGTGCAAAATTCAGCAGGTTTTGGCAAGTATAAAAATCGGCACCCAAGCCTTGTACTGAATTTGCCCAAACCTTGTACTAATTTACCCCAAGCATTGGGAGCTAATTTCGCTACCTACTTTATATGTATGACCTTTGCACTGATAAAAACAGAGACACAATGGAATTTGACCTCAAAGAACTTACTGCACGAGCATTTTTGGACTATGTAGGTCCAGCATTCCCCTCGTGGTGGGCAAACAACAAAACGAAATACGTACTTCCAAGCCTCTCCAACATTAGTGAGGCACGTAGCAATGGTAGTCAGTATTTTATGACGCTGAAAGTAGCCGATAAAGCAGGCGTGCAAACTCTCTTTCCAAACGAACCTTTGGTGAGCTTTTCACTCACTAAAACCATTGTAGAGACAGCAACCGTAGGCAAACACCGCAGGGGCAAGGTAAAAGAGTACATAGCTACCGAAGACTGGCAAATTACCATTAAGGGGCTTTGCATAGACATCAACAACCCCGACTTGTACCCTACAGCACAGGTACAAAGCCTTAACCGCTTGTTTGAAAAGAACGAAAGTTTGGAAGTTGTAGGCAATAAACTCTTTACCCTTTTTGATATTCGTAACATTGTTTTAAAAGATATTAGTTTCGAGGCAATGGAGGGTAAGGAGGGCATACAGAAATACACCATCAAAGCCGTGTCAGATATGGACTTCTATGCCGAGTTAGACGAAAAGAGAACGCAATTAAATCATTTATATTAATGTTCGTATTACAATCAATTATAAAGATAGGCGACTATACTTTTAAGGCTGTACATAGTGTGAAAATCACCAAATCGGTAGACGAATTAGCCGACACCTGTACTATTGAACTTCCTACCCACTTTAAAGTAGCTAAAGGAGGGGATAGTCTATATACAGAAAAGGCTATCAATATAGGCGATAAGGTGAGTGTTACCCTTGCTTATGAAGGGGTATATAGCGGAGTAGAATTTGAAGGTTATGTAAAGAAGGTCAAGCCAAGTATCCCCGTGAGCATAGAGTGTGAAGACGCTATGTACTTACTTAGACGTAAAAATATCAGTAAGTCGTGGCAAAAGACAACACTTAAAGAAGTATTGCAGGAGGTAGTAAAAGATACACCTATTGCCTTGGCTGATAATATACCACAAATGCAGTTAGACCAGTGGCTCATTCGCAATGCTAACGGTACGCAGGTATTAGAGAAGCTCAAAGAGGAATTTAGGCTAAGTATCTTTATCAACGATGAGGGCAAACTATATGCGGGGCTCTCGGAGCTTACCAATATAGGGCAAACCGCACGATATGACCTCAATTACAACATAGTGGCGAATGACTTGGAATATCGTACCAAGGACGAACGTAGGCTAAAAATACGATATACCTACATCGACAAAAACAACAAAAAGAAAACTGTAGAAGAGGGTGACCCTGATGGCGAACTAAGAACATTTCACACTTCTGTGGTGAGTGATGAGGCAAAACTACGGGCTATGGCAAGAGCGGAAATAGAAAAGCTAAAATACGACGGATTTGACGGCTCTATAACAAGCTTTTTAGTTCCTTTCGCTACACGTGGTATGCAGGCACATATTATTGATAAAGAACTGAAAGAGATAGATGAGCGGTACTTCATTAAGAAGGTAGAAACTACCTTTGGGCGCAATGGAGCACGCCGACAAGTAACCATAGGAGCAAGATTATGAGCATAGATAGAGAATTAGCCGAGGGACTTAGACAGATAGGCAAACGTAAAACCCCCACCATAGCCGTAGAGGTGCTATCTGTAGACAAAGCACAAGGCACGTGTGAGGTGAAGGACGACGAGCTACAATATACCGTGCGCTTAGCTTCAGTGATTAACGATAATGCTGAGCGGTTTTACCTGTTCCCAAAGGTGGGTAGCAGCGTACTGATTGCTTCAATAGGGGAAGACGAAAACCGCTATTATGTAGTTGCTTATAGTGAGATTGAGAGTGTGAGCCTACGGATAGAAGATACTCAGCTTACAATAGATAAAACGGGGGTACATCTGCAACGCGGGGAAGTAGATTTTAAAAGCCTTTTAAACGAGCTTTTAAATGAGCTCAAAACGGCAGTGATACAAACTCCTTCAGGGCCTGGTAACTTCGCTCCTAACAACGTGGCGAAGTTTGATGAGATTAATAACAAGATAAATGAATTACTACAATAAGATATGGCACGACTAACAGCCGTTGAGGCAGATTACAAAAAATCACAAGCTAAGGAGCTTTTTGCCAAAGGCTTTAGCATTGCTAATATATCGGAAATGATAGGTATTGGCATTAAAACGCTTGGCAAATGGCGAGAGGAGGGCAAGTGGGACGATGAGAAAGAACTGCAAACACTCAAACCTTCCAATATTCGCAAGCTCACGCTCAAGTGTGCGCAGGCTATTGAGCGGGGCGAACCCTTGCCCTATAAGGCGGACGATATTACTAAAATCGTTGCCGCTTTCGACCGTATTACCGACCATAATAAAATAGCAGTATATACGATGGAGAGCCTCGACGGGTTTTCTAACTTTATCTTAGAGAAAGCAGGGCAAAGTAGCGGTAAAAAGCGTGAAACCTATATGAATACCATTAAAGAGATACGCCCTTACTTTGATATGTATATAACCGAATTATTACAGAAAGGAGATGACTAAAACAGAACTCAAAGAAGCCAAAGAACGCTATTTTGCCAAGTCAAAAATGATTAGGGAGCTTACCTACAAGGCTATCCAAAAGGAAACAGCCGACGAGCAGGAAGCACGCATCAAGCGACTTTTAAAGCCCGAAAACTATGGTGAGTTTTTCGACTACTATTTCGGACTTGACAGCGGTTTACCCTTGGGCGATGCCAAGACTCCTAAGTTTCATATTGACGATTATATAAGGCTATACAAAGACCCTTATATCCGTCAGTTTAGAAAGAAGTTTAGGGGTGCAGGTAAGTCTATACAGTCGAATGTGGGCAATATATGCCACCTCAAACAGAACAACCTTACTTTCTTTCCTATACTCATAGGGGCTAACGAGGGCTTGGCTAAAATACTACTATCCGACTTGCAAGCACACTTGGAGAACAATCAGAAGTTTATCAAAGACTTTGGTTTGCAACTCTCTTATGGGGATTGGTCGGATGGCGATTTTCAAACTACTGACGGCAAGCACTTCAAAGCCTTGGGGCTTAACCAACCTTTCAGAGGGTTGCGTTTTGGTATGTATCGCCCTGACTTGGCTATTTTAGATGATATAGAGGACTTAGACCGTGCCAAACGCCCCGATATGATAGAGAAGTACGGCAAGAAGATAACGGGCGATTTGGTGAAAGCCTTTCACAGAAAGCGAGGCAGGCTCATCATCAATAACAACTATATCGTAAAAGACGGCATATTAGACTATCTATACGACAAGTGGAAAGATAGCCCACACCTGCACGACTCGGTTACGAATCTTGCTACTGTGAATATCACCCGCGAGAACTATATGGATGTAGAGTGGGAGCCCTCGTGGATAGAACGCGATACTAAGGAGGATATTATTCGTATTCTAATGAATGATGACTACTATACCTCACAGCGAGAGGATTTCAACAACCCTATTGAGGAGGGCAAGCTCTTTAAGGCGAAAGATATTGCCTTGGTACGCATAGCCGACAACGAGGCGTGGGACGGATTGCTTGACCATTGGGACTTATCCTACACCGCTACGGGCGACTATAAAGCGGGGGTACTTATTGGCATCAAAGGCATTAAGCTGTACGTGTTGGAAGTATGTTGCCAAAGGTGTGAACTTAATGCAGCTATGGAGGTACGCGCCCAATGGGTGAAAAAGTACCTTAAAAAAGGCTATAACACTATGGGCTTCTTTGATGCTACTATGGCACAGAAAGCGGTCTATACGCCTATTATTATGCAGAGTGCCGAGGACAACGCTTGCCCTAATATCCCTATTGGTTTGCACCAGGAGGGCGACAAGCATAACCGCATTTCGGCGGGTATTACCAATGCGCTCTTTCGCAAAATATTGTACTGGGACGAGACGCTGCCCAAACGCTCGGAGAAAGACTACAACGCCTTTATCAAGCAACTGTTTTCCTTTGAAAAAGGAACGGCTTCAAACGATGACGCCCCTGATACCTTAGAACGCGCCATTACCCTTGCCCAACAGTATTTTGGTTATTCCGAAAACCCATTACAAAGCGGGCGACCCCTTATTAATAAACACAAACGTAGAACTATATGAGTACTCCAAGAAAAGAACTATTTGTAAAAGTAAAAAAAGCCCTTGCCACTATTGAAGGTATTGAGCTCATCGACCTACAACGCGGTCAGTTTGACAACCCCGAAAACGGCTACCCCGAAATATGGACGGCCGCACTCATTCAGGTAATGCCTATCGCCTACGAGACGATGACCCAACACGTACAAGAGGGCGAGTGTGAGTTTCATATTGATTTCTATTGCAAAGACGGATGGACAGACCAACACTTAGGCACTGCTGATGCTGAAGAGGGACTTATGGAACTGGATATATTGGACAAAATCACCGATACGATACAATTCCTGCAAGGCGAGCAGTTCAAACCCGTACAACAGGTGCGAGAGGAGGAATTACGCCTAAGTGATGATGGCATTATGAGCTATCGCATTACCTTCACCACTCGCATTTATAGGCAAACACCCTACCCTTATGAACCTAAGAAACTCAAATTAAATATGATTTAAAATGTATTTAACCAAAGACGAACTCAAAACCGTAGCCACCAAAGAGGTAATAGACCTTATCACCCAAGGCGATGAGCAGATAGTAACCGAAATCATTGCCGAAAGCATAGACCTAATGGCTTCTTACCTCTATAAGTATTACAATACGGAGGCTATTTTTGCCAAAGAGGGCAACGAGCGTAGCAAAATACTGCTCAAGTACCTCAAGGATATTGTTATCCACGAAATCTATATAAGGCGAAGTAAAACCCTCAACCAAGCGGCAAAGCTCCGCTATGATGAGGCTATGCTATGGCTCGAAAAGATAGCCAAAGGCGAAATAGAAGTCGCCCTACCGCAAGCTTGTCGAGGACGACGGCGAGATCCTGGCCGACGGCACGCACCGCTACCACTTCGACGTGCCCGTCTCGGAGCTGAAGGCCGCGTGGGCGGCGCAGGGGCGCACGGACGAGGCCCCGGTGGCCCCGTACCTCTTCGCCTGGGACTGGGGCGTCAACCCCGTCAAGCAGGAGGTGCGCCTCCAGGGTGATCCGACGCCTGCTCCCTCCCCGGACCCGACGCCGGCACCGCAGGGTGGCCAGTGGATCAACGACTCTGTCGGCTGGTGGTACCGCTACGCCGACGGCTCCTACCCGAGCAACGGTGCGGTGGACATCGACGGAGCCTCCTATCGTTTTGATGCCAGCGGCTACATGCGTACCGGCTGGGTCAACGAGGACGGCGCGTGGTACTTCCATCACGCCTCGGGAGCGCAGGCGAGCGGCTGGGTGCTCGATGGCCTGACCTGGTACTACCTGGATCCGACGACGGGCGTCATGGCGACCGGATGGGTCAAGGACGGCGAGCGCTGGTTCTACCTGCGACCCGGCAGCGGCGCGCTGGCGACCGGCTGGCTGAAGGAGGGTGGCGCGTGGTACTACCTGAGCACTGACACGGGTGCGATGTACACGGGCGGACACTGGATCGGCTGGCAGTGGTATCGCTTCGCCGACAACGGACAGTGGATCGGATGAACCGCTGAGGCCGTTTTCTTCGTCGGCCTTCACGACTGCGCCCCGGGGTCTCTCCGGGGCGCAGTCGTGCTAGTGGGAGGGAGAGAAGGAGCTCTCAGCTCGGGTGAAGCTCGCGCGGAGCGCTGGTCAGAGTTTGTTTGTCAGTGACTGACACGTGTCGCTGGAATAATGTCAACGCAAACCGTTGAAAATTCGTAAGAAAATGGTGAGATTTTGGGTAGTTCAATTTTGATGTGTGCTCATTGATGGCGGAATGTGCTTGTCATTTGCTGATCTTGTGTTGAGTGGGAATCTCAAATAGATGTCAAAATGTAAGGAAAATGGGTTGCTTTGCCGGTCTTTGTCGTTTTAGTATTGGGGGTGAGGGGAATCTGCAGTGTCGCAGATGAATCTCTCATTCCATGTCGACAAAGTGAGCCATAGATGTCCCACAAAAAATTCCCTGCGCTGGCCGTCATGGTCGCCAGCGCACTTGTTGTCACTGTGGTAAGTATTCCACAGAATCAGGCAATTGCGTCGCAGGCGCCAACGCCACCTGCTATCGCACGAGCAACCGAGTCACAATCTGATGGCGCCCCACAATCTGGGGCGCCGGCTGACGCTCCACCAACGGTTCAACCGGCCGACGATGCTACACCGACCACGATCATCGTTCAGTTTGAGGAAGGAAACGTTGGGATTTCCTGGACCCGCCGCATCTTCGGACTGAGCACAGAAACCAAACACCGGGAAATGATGGAACGCCTCGAGGCTTCTGTTTCCAGCGCTGTGCCCGGGGCAGCCGTGCAGGGCCTTCGCGACTACACCAACGCGATGGACGGTGTCGCCGTTCGTGCCCCGGCCTCGTCACTGGAAGCGATTCGAAGCACACAGGGGGTAAAAGCAGCCTTCATTGAGGAGCTTCACGAGCCGTTACCGGTGACTCAGACGGTCGATGACTCACTGTTCGAAGTCCTCGACAGTGGGTATAAGAACGTCTCATCGTTGGAGATGACTCGAGTTAACCACGCCTCCTTCCTGGGGGATGGGCAGGTCATCGAAATTATTGACACGGGGGTGGAGAGCAGCCACCGCGCCTTCTCGGGGTCAATGGATGGCGTTAACGCGAGACTCAGTGAACAAGACATCGCTCGTTTGGCTCCCATGCTCCCTCATGGCAAAACGGGGCTTTACGTCAGTAAGAAAGTTCCCTTCGCCTTTGACTATGCCGACAATGACCCGGATGCGAGTCCAGGAAAAACACGCAATAGTGGACACGGAACGCACGTGGCCGGTATCGCTGCCGCGAACGGCACAGACCTGAGGGGTGCGGCACCGAACGCGCAGATCATTGTGGCTAAGGTGTCGCCCGATAATGGTGCAATCGCTGATAGCGCTGTCTTGGCAGCCCTCGATGACGCAATGATCCTCAAACCTGACATCATCAATATGTCGCTCGCCAAGTACGCCGGTATGAGCAGCGAAGCCGGTAGCGTCTATGAGGGAGTGCTCAAAGCGCTCACGGATGTGGGTATTACCGTTAACGCCTGTGCTGGAAACGCCGCCTCGAGCGGGACGAATCTGCGGGGAGGAAAATACCTACCCTTTGCGGACGACCCCGATTCGGGAACAGTGACCGAACCTGGATCCTTCAAGCCTTCTCTGACCGTGGCGTCGGTGGATAATGTTGGAACTCTGCCATACGTGTCCTTCGGCCAGCGCGCAATCTCCTACAAGCGACTCCGTACTCCGTTCGGGCAAGCCAAACTTGACCTACGTTCCCTGCCGGAGGGTGATTACCGCGTTCTCTATGCAGCTACCGGTGATCCGACCGCCCTGGAACGTCTCGTCGCGGAGTATCCCGGTGACCTCTCCGACGCCATCATCCTCGAAGATCGAGGCGGAATGGACGACTCGGGACAAGAAATGACGGAGGAACGCAAGATAACGGCGCTCGAAGGCCTTTCGTCACGCCCCGCAGCTCTCCTCATCGCTGACACGGAAGAGGCAGCAACTCCCTTCCAAGGGCTCGTTGAGGGTGAGGTGTCGCTCCCAGCGGGAACCATTGTGAAGAAGGACCGGGATGCACTGGTCAATGCCCTGCAGGCAGCAGGTGTCCAGGGGATTCGTGTGACCGTGCGTCACTCCGCCCAGGTGTTGGCCTCGCGTGCTCCGCAGGTCGCTGGTGACTCCTCCTGGGGTGTTTCTCCGGACCTGACACTGAAGCCCGAAATTACCGCACCGGGGGGACATATTCTGTCCGCATTTCCCGATAACAGCCTGGGCTACGATTCCGGAACGTCTATGGCTTCCCCGCACGTTGCGGGTATTGCCGCATTGGTGCGCCAGCGCCTCCTGCAGGACCCTGCTTTCGCGGGCATGACCACTATGGAAAAGAACGCGGTGGTTGCAAACATCCTGATGGGCACCGCTCATCCGCTGGAGGACGTGGAGCAAAATAACGGGACCTACTACTCGCCGCGCAGGGTTGGCTCCGGACTTGTGGATGCGATCGCTGCGACGACGACCTTCGTCTATCCGACCGTCGTCGGGGCACAAGACCCTTCACGCCCCAAGGCAGACCTGGGGGATGGGAAGAGCGGCTGGACCTTCCAGGTTCAGCTGACGAATCGATCGGACGAGGAGCATTCCTACACTCTCGGAGGGCAGGTACTCTCCGAAATCGTCGACGATAGTCTTTTCACGGAGCACTCGAAAAACTGGACTGGGCAGGGCATCTCGTTGCACTATTCGACGTCCATGCTGCGTGTGCCCGCCCGGTCGAGCTCTGTCGTGACCGTTACGGTGACGCCTCAGGCTGAATTTGCCACGTATGCCTCTGCGAACACGCCTAAGGGTACCTTCGTTGATGGCGCCGTGACCTTCACAAGTGCGGATGGGTCGCCGAACCTGACGGTTCCTTTCCTGGGCTTCTACGGATCATGGGGAGCACCGAATGTCTTTGATTCTCAAGGGGTGGACAGTCATGTGTGCCGCTCCATGGTGATGAACCAGGTGACGGATAGCCCGTTGGGAGGACAGAACCCGCTCGACACTTCGTCGGGAGCAGGTGTTGAACCTCCTTCCGACACAGCTCGCCTAGTTGCGTCGCGTTCGACTCTTCAAGGCGCGCCGAGCCTGGTCGTATCGAATACGTGTCTGCTCCGCAGCGTCCCGACCGTAACAATCACGTACAGGGACGAGGGTGAGAAGGTCGTCCGTTCGTACACGCTCACTCGCGCCGGTAAATCTCAACACCGAGATGGGAGCAGAGGCCCCGTTCCCGTAGAGAAATATGGTCCTGTCGTCCCGACCTTCGATGGGCGTGACGACGAGGGGAATCTGCTGCCGGATGGGCGCTATACGCTAACGGTTGAGGCTGCCTCGGACGGCCCGTCGTCAATGATCCATCGACAGAGCTATGAGTTTTCGCTGGATACGAAGGCTCCCGTTATTTCGGAGCCGATCATTACGGGCGAGGCAGATGCACGCAGGGTGTCCTTCGACGTCACGGATTCTTCTCCTCTAGCCGGCGTGACATTCTCTCTGACTCCCGACAGTGACCCCTTCTATCAGCTCCTGGATCGGGAGGGAGGAACCCGTCAGCCCGACGGCACCTATACAGCACACTACGACATTGCGTGGAGTGATTTGACTCAGTCCGTCGAGGGACAGCAGATCACAGCAGCGACTCTGTCAGCGTGGGACTGGGGCAAGAACCGTGCAACGCAGCGCGTGCGCTTTGCGTCAATCCCGATGTCATCCCTAGCGCTCGAACCTTCGAGCACTAGCCTCCTCGTCGGGCAGAAGACAACTTTGAATGCTTCCTTTAAACCTGACAATGCCACCGTCACCGACCTTGTTTGGACCTCCTCGAACAATGCAGTGGCGCGGGTTGATAGCAACGGTCAAGTGAGCGCTATTGGAGTTGGATCGGCGACGATCACTGTGAGCGATGCGACGGCTCCGAACGTGTCAGCGCGTGCATGGGTGAGCGTCAGAGAAGTCAACAGGTGGAAGGGAATAGAGCTATCGACCGCGTCGATTCAGATGGACTCGGGCACGAGCACAAGGGTCGAAGCTTTCCTCGCTCCGTCGGTGTCAGATCGTACAGTGACCTGGGCGTTGGAGCCAGCGTCACTGGGGAGCCTCGCGATCAGTTCCGACACGCACGTTGCGACGCTCACCGCATCCGATACGCAGGGTAATGGCACGCTACGTGCGACCGTCACGAATGCCTTCGGGCGTGCTCGAACCGTTTCTGTCCCCGTCTCGGTGGTCGTCGACCACTCGAGCGATTTCCGTATCGATGATCAGGGCATGCTCATCTCCTATCGTGGGCACTCTGCGGACGTGACGATCCCAGATGGGGTCAGAGTTATCGGAAAAAGGGCTTTCGACCGACAAGATGACACGGTACCGGTGCGTCACCTGCGTATTCCCGCGAGTGTCACAACGATTGAAAGAGAAGCCTTTAATGGCTTCCCCGTGGGTGCCGTCATATTCGAAGACGATGAGAAGAACCCCTCGAAGCTGGTGACAATTGGGGAGCGCGCATTCGCTGGCACAGACCTGGAATCAATCGACCTACCGCGCTCCGTGACGACGATCGGGGAAGGCGCGTTCGAGCAGAACAAATCTCTCACAACACTGCGGCTAGGCGCGAAGGTGGTTGGCGCAAGCCTTGTGAGTGTCGTGGAATCGACGCCTGCCCTGACGCGCATTGAGGTCAATCCTGCGAACACGAGCCTGGAATCAGTTGATGGAGTGCTCTATCAGAAGAATCCGCGACGTCTCATTGCCCTTCCGGCTGCGAAAGAGCCGGGAGGAGAATACGCGGTGCTTGCTGGTACAACAAGCATCGCTGCTGGCGCTGCGGTGGGTGCTCGGATCAGCGCTGTCACCTTGCCTGATTCTCTTCAAGAAATCGGTGATCGGGCATTCATGGGGAGTCATGTGCGCTCCATAACGATTCCTGACTCGGTGACGACGGTTGGTTGGGCCGCATTTGCGCAAGCGCCTTCACTCACGAAGGTTCACCTCGGTGCCTCCCTGACTTCCATGGATGGAAACCCCTTCGTTGATAGTATGAGCCTCGCCTCTGTGACCGTCGATAGCAGAAATTCTGTGTTCTCGACAGACCAGAATGTCCTGTACCGCGTGCGAGGGACAGAGCTGGACGTGGTGGTGTCTCCGCCGGCAAGTATGCTCACCGAGTACACGGTGCGTCCCGGTACTGTCACTGTTGGCGTCAGTGCTTTCGCAGGCAACGCCTCGTTGCGTCGCTTGGTGCTGCCAGAGGGCCTGACGACCATTTCCGACGGTGCGTTTGACGGCGATGAATTACTGAGGGAACTCATTCTTCCGGACTCCCTGCAAGCCGTTGAAAACATTGTGAATACGGGGGTCCAGACTCTCGAATTTGGGACTCGTATTCAGTCAATTCGGATGCATGGGAGCTACGCGGCTCTGCCGCAACACTTCATTGTTCGTGGGGGAGACGACGGCAGCTTCTCGCTTGATGTTCCGTCGAGAGGGGGTGTTCCCGAGAGCGCCTACTTTGGAACAGGAATGGTGTCAGTTTCTTTCCGCTCTAGCCTCCCGCATATCGTGGTTCTGCCTGACACTATCGAGGAATTTAATGTGCCTCCCTACATCGAGGATAGAGACCGGGATGAGACCCACTTCTATGTGAATGCGGTGGAAGGGTCACGCGCGTGGAGTGTTGCGCGCCAAGCAATGATGATGGGGAACATCGATGCCTCTCATCTGCACGTGTACACTCCCGCCTCGGTCAGCTTCTCCGGTGATGGAGTTTCCGAGTCTGGGGGCACGTATTCAGTGACTACAGATGTGGGAGTGCCTGCGCAGATTGTCGCCTCCGTAGCGGGAGGTGTGGGAAGTGGCTACGAGCTGCGTGCGACGCAAATCGCTGCCGATGGTGCCGAGACCGTTATTTCGGACTGGACTGCGATGGGGATGCGCGCTGGACAGGCGGCGCGCGCGACGGCGTCCCTCTCGTGGACTGCGCCGAGTATCGATGCAAAGCTACGCGTCGACGTGCGTGACGCGACGCATCTTACTCAGGCCACCACGCTGACTGTAGCCCCGGCTCCCAAGCCGGATCCGACACCGACTCCGGATCCCATACCGACTCCGGATCCGACACCGACTCCGGATCCGACACCGACTCCGGATCCCACACCGACTCCGGATCCCACACCGACTCCGGATCCCACACCCAGCAAGGGAACGTGGGCCTGGAACGGGAGCTGCTGGATCTACCGCTATCCGAATGGCACATATGCGCGCAGTGGTATGTCCACGATCGAGGCAGACGTGTACCGTTTTGATGCGGAGGGGTGTGCGCAAACCGGTTGGGTACGCGATGGATCGCAGTGGTTCTACCACTCATCGACAGGTGCCCAGCAGAGCGGCTGGCTCAAGGATCGGAATAACTGGTACTACCTGCAGCCTGAGACCGGAGCTATGTCAACCGGCTGGGTGAAGGTGGAATCACGATGGCACTACTTCAACTCGGATACGGGAATCATGGTCACCGGCTGGCTGAAGGATGATGGGCACTGGTACTACCTGCAACCGGGCAGCGGAGCAATGGTGACCGGATGGGTTCGCATTGGATGGAAGTGGTACCACTTTTCTGGCAATGGCCGATTGATTCGCTAGTTCGCCAACGATGAGGCATCGAGCCTCGCGGTGCAGTATGCGCCCCCGGTTACCCGGGGGCGCACACTCGTCTTGTGATCAGTCGATGATCTGCGCGGTTACAATCCCAGGATGTTCTCAGCTCACCTTGCTGTTGCCGCAAGGTTGGACACCTACGGTAAGTGTCATCACAAGGGAATACGGCACGGGCCGGGCCCGAGCAATGCTGACGAGACATCATTGAGGAGCCTTCTGGGGCAACGCGCACCGTGTTGAAGGAATGCGCCGAGGGGTCGACCGCGAGGTCGGCCCTCGGCGCATCTGCATCCGGAGCGACTCGTGGTTGGAAGCGTGGGACGGGAGCGCTAGACGTCGGTAGGGTAGCTGTGTCGGCTTGTTCTGTGGAGTTTGTCCGGAGGCTGCTTTGGCAAGGTGGTACGGCGGAGTGTGTGCTGTGGAGCTCCGCTGTTTCGGGCCTTTTCTTAATGCTCACCAATGTCGCACGTAATTCCCCTGAGGCTGTTTCAAAGATTGAATTGTGGTCGTTGGAATTGCAACGTTTGTGGACGTTGTTAAATGTTCAGGCAGTTGAATTACGTGCGACTTTTGTCTGGGCGTGACTACGGCTGGGGTGTTATCGTCCCCGCGGTGGCCTCACCGTCGCTGCGCAGGGCGTCGTGGTGCCCACATCGCAGGTCCCCGGACAAATAATGCCAACAATGAGCTCTCGTGGGCGAAAAGCCGGGGCGCGCCGGGCACACTGCCCGACGCGCCCCGGCCTCGTTGCTGCGAGACGCTGACGTTTACTCAGAGGCGCTCAAAACCAGCGTCCCACGCGGCGCGCATGGGGTTCGCGTCGGCGACCAACTGATCGAAACGCAGGTCCGCGATGTCGATGACCTCGCCGAGCGCGAAGCGAGCCTCGCGGGCGGGGGAGTGTTCGACGCGGCGCCAACCCGAGGACAGCAGGTGCTTGCGGTCCACCACGTTGTCCACGCAGATGACCAGTGGGCGGCCGAACTTCTCGCGGTAGGCGGCTGCCAGGGCGCGCAGTTCCTCGGCCTCCTCGGGGGTCACCTTACCCACGGACAGGGACGAGGTGTCCGAGCTGGACTGCTCGTCGCCAGCGCCGTCAAGGACCAGGGAGACGACATCCGTGTAGGACGCGATGAGTTCCTCGGCCTCCTCGGGGCTGGCCGCCAGGACCGCGTCCTCGAAGGAGGAACGCAGCTCGGACACGGAAGCGAAGGGACGGGACTCCCACGCTCGCTCGACTGGCCACGTGTGCGAGGAGAACATCGAGGAGAATGTGGCGACGAACTGGTCGCGATCCATCGCATTCACGTCGTCCAGGTTGATCTTCTTGCCGTCCACCACGGCCACGTCCGGCGAGGCCTGACGCCCAATGTGGAAGAACAGGATGTTCAAGACGATGGCCGTGAGCGAGCCGATCGTCACGCCGGAGCCGAAGATGATCTGCAGCCAGGATGGCATGACCTCGACGATGCCGGGCTTGAGGGTCACCAGCAGCGCCATGCCGATCGACGTGGAGACGATCACGGCGTTGCGGTTGTCGCGCAGGTCCACCTTCGACAGAGTCTGGATGCCGACGACGGCGACGTTGGCGAACATCGCCAGGGAGGCGCCGCCGATGACGGGCTGAGGAATGGCCGCAACGATGGCAGCGGCCTTGGGGAGCAGGCCAAGGACGATCATGAAGACGCCGGCGGCCGTGACGACCCAGCGGGACTTCACGCGGGTCAGGCGCACCAGGCCGACGTTCTGGGCGAAGCAGGTGTAGGGGAAGGAGTTGAGGACGCCGCCCAGGAGGGTCGAGAGACCGTCGGCGCGCAGGGCGTTGGCGATGTCGCGCGGGGTAATGCGCTTGCCCACGACCTCACCGGTCGCGAAGACGTCGCCCGTGGTCTCCACGGCGGTGACCGCCATGACGATGATCATGGCGAGGATGGCGGTGACGGAGAACTGAGGGATGCCGAAATAGAAGGGCGTGGTGATACCCAACCAGGTGGCCTCTCCCACACCCGAGAAATCGGTCTTTCCCAACGCAAAAGCGACGGCTGTCATAATCAACAGGGCGAGGAGGACGGACAGGGTTCCCACGAAGCCCTTGAACAGGCGCTGAATAATGACGATGATCGCGATCGTTCCGAAGGCGAAGCCGAGCGCCTCGTAGGTCGCGGCTGCCTTGGCGGCCTCATCGGTGGCCCTATCGGCCCAGGCGACGATGTCGCCGGCGGACACGGACAACAGGGTCGTGCCCATGACCGTCAGCAGGGTGCCCGTGACGATTGGAGGGAAGAAACGCAGGAGCTTGGCGAAGAAGGGGGCGACCAGGAAGACGATGAGGCCGACGGCGATGATAGAGCCGTACATGGTGGCCAGGCCGGTCCTCGGGTCAGCGCCGGGAGGCGTGGCCGCCGCGCCGATTGCGATGAGGGGGGAAACGGCCGTGAAGGTGACGCCCTGGATGAGCGGGAGCTTCACGCCGATGAAACGGCCGATGCCGGCCGACTGGATGATGGTTGCGATACCGCAGGTGAGCAGATCGGCGTTGATGAGGTGGACCAGCGTGTGATTGTCGAGCCCGAGGCCGGAGGCGATAACGAGCGGGACGACCACGGCGCCCGCGTAAAACGCGAGGACGTGCTGAATGCCCAGAATGGTGAGTTTCCCAAAGGGAGGGACTTGATCGACGGGGTGGGGAGCGGACGAGGGGCTTGATGCCATCTGTGTCTCCTGGACCTTTATCCATGTGTTGAAGGGACGCCTCCATTCTCTGTGATCAGCACGAACGTTTTACGAGTTATTGAAAAAGTGTGGCGAGTAATATGTCGTTGGCTCTTATCGTTCGCGATGTTATCGCAGCTGGACGCGTGCGGGCGGGAGGCCGGTATGACGCGCAATGGTCGTCCTTCGTCGATGGCGGACGTGGCCGAATTGGTCGGTGTCTCGCATCAGACGGTGTCTCGCGTTGTGAACGGCAAGGGGGGTGTCTCGCCGCGAACACGCGAGCGCGTGGCCGGGTGGCGCTAGGCGATGAACGAGGCCGGCCTGGCGAAGCGCGAGCAGCTCGTCGGATCGCGGGAGGCGCGCTGGGGGACATGTCGCCGGACAGAACCTCGTCGAGGAGGGGCTTCCCAACGCCGCCATGTATGCGAACGCCGAGGCTGGGGTCGGCCTCCTGCGTACCTTCGCCGAGGCCGGGGTGTGGACACATGCGCGTCCTACGCGCCTCGTTGTGGGGGGTGACGGGAGTAAGCCCTCGTTAGAGGCTCTGTTTTGTATTCGTGCTTGCCTTGCGCGCGGATGAATGTTGGCGTTAGCCCAACCGATGCTCATCGGCTCTCAGTGAGGAGTACGAATGGATCACCGCAACCCCGGCACGCGGCGCCCCCAGTTCGCGTGCGAGGGAGTGTGGGTGGAGTGTGTTTGTCACCCGCATTCTCTAGGGTGATTCGTCCGTTGAGAGGGGCGCTGTCGTTACTGAAAAATAAGCCGGTGATGGTGCGTTTGTGAGTGCCGAGGTGCTGAACAGCCGGCAAGTTTGTGTGATTGCGGTAACAGAATTGGACGTTTTTGGGCTGAAATGCAAGCAATTTTCGTGAATTCCGCGAAATATGGCCCTAAAACCGGCGAAAACGCCAGAGATTTCGTAGTGTGTCATTCGTGGCCACGAAAGTGGTAACCAAGAACGAACAGGAATGAGGTTTCTCAATGTCCGTGAACCGTACCGAGCTTGTCGCTCAGATTGCCGAACGCGCCGACCTGACCAAGGCGAAGGCCGACGAGGCCCTGGCCGCCTTCCAGGCCGTCCTCGTTGAGTCCCTGGCCAAGGGCGAGGCCGTCAAGGTCACCGGTCTCCTCTCCGTCGAGCGCGTCGAGCGCGCCGCTCGTACCGGCCGTAACCCCCGCACCGGTGAAGAGATCAAGATTCCCGCCGGCTACGGCGTCAAGCTCTCCGCTGGCTCCACGCTGAAGAAGGCCGTCTCCAAGTGACGCGCTGACGACAGCAACACGGGTGTGGGGTGCGGCCGCAAGGTCGCACCCCACACCCGTACCCGCTTCGTGTAGCCCTGCGCACGCGCATACGATGCCCCCGGCCCGATCAACTCGGGCCGGGGGCATTGGAGCGCGCCATGAACGTCTACGCGCTTACGCGCCCACCTCTTCCTTGACGCTCAGCTGCAGGAGGGGGTGGTGGCAGGCCACGCGGTGCGTCTCCTCCGTCAGGAGCGGCTGGACCTTGCATTCCTCGCCTGCGAAGGGGCAGCGCGGCCGGAAGCGGCAACCCGTGGGCGGGTTGACCGCGCTCGGGGGCTCACCCGTCAGCTTGATCACCCGGTCGTCGTGGGAGAACTCGGGGTCAGGTACGGGAATCGAGTCGATGAGCGCCTTCGTGTAGGGGTGCTTCGGGTTCTCGACAACCTCCTTCGCCGGCCCCTCCTCGACGATGCGGCCCAGGTACATGACGCCGATACGGTCCGCCATGTACTGGACGACCGCCAGGTCGTGGCTGATGAACAGGTAGGACAGGCCCAACTCGCGCTGCAGATCCTTCATGAGGTTGAGGACCTGAGCCTGCACCGACACATCCAGCGCGGACACCGGTTCGTCGGCGACGATGAGGTCTGGAGCCAGCGTCAGTGAGCGGGCAAAACCGATGCGCTGGAGCTGGCCGCCCGAAAACTCGTGCGGGTAGCGATCCAGGATCTCCTCTGTCAGGCCGACCTGTTCGATGATCTCCATGATGCGCGCTGCGATCTGGCGAGTGTTGCCGGTCTTCTGGATGCTCATGGGTTCGGCCAGAATCTGGTCGATGCGCATGCGCGGGTCCATCGCCGCGTAGGAGTCCTGGAACATCATCTGAACGTCGCGGTGGATGCGTACCGCGTCGCGCCCCTTGAGTGTGGCCAGGTCGCGCCCGCCGAGCTCGATGGCGCCGCCCGAGGGAGGCTCCAGGCCTGCAATCAGGCGCCCCATCGTTGACTTGCCACAACCCGACTCACCCACGAGGCCATAGGTCTCGCCCTTCTTCAGGGTGATGGAGACGCGGTCGACGGCGGAGACGATCCCCTTGTCGCGCTTCAAGAAGCCCGATCCAGAGGACTCGTACTCGCGGGAGGCCTGCTTGACGTCCAGGAGAACCTCAACGGTGTCCTCGACCTGCGCGGTGGCGTCGAGCGCCCCCGACTCCGCCACGGCCTCGTTGGTCGGCGCGGCACCTTCGAGCTTCGCCTGAAGCTCCGCGGGCGACTCGTCGCCCTCCTTCACGGGGTGGAAGCACGAATAGGTGTGGGAGCCCTCGCCCGCCAGGTCCGGATAGCGCTCCACGCACTCGGCTCCGGCCCACAGGCAGCGGGACGCGAAACGACATCCCACCGGCAGATTCGTGAGCGAAGGGGGAGCACCCGGGATGGAGAAGAGCTTCGTGCCCGCGGCGAGCGCGCGCTCGGGAAGCGCCGCCATGAGCGAGCTCGTGTAGCGGTGCTTCGGCTCGGTGAACAGCGTCTTCGTCGGCGCGGTCTCGACGATACGGCCGGCGTACATGACCGCGACACGGTCGGTGTGACCGGCCACAACACCCAGGTCGTGGGTGATGAGGATGACGCCCATCTTGTACTCGTCGCGCAGCTCGTCGATGAGGTCGAGGATCTGCATCTGCGTCGTCACGTCCAGAGCCGTCGTGGGCTCATCGGCGATGAGGATGCGCGGCTCGCACACGAGAGCCATGGCGATCATGACACGCTGGCGCATGCCGCCCGACAGCTGGTGCGGGTAGTTGTTGATGACGATTTCAGGACGCGGCATACCCACGCGCTTGAGGATCTCGACGGCGCGCGCGAGCGCGTCCTTCTTCGACATCTTCTTGTGTACGCGCAGCGGCTCACAGACCTGCAGTCCGATCTTCATGGTCGGGTTCAACGAGGTCAGGGGGTCCTGGAAGATCATGCCGACCTTCGTGCCGCGCAACCTGCGCTTGTGTTGCAGCGGCATCTTCGTCAGGTCCTGACCATCAAGGAAGATGGAACCCGAGGAGACGCGGCCTCCCTGAGGGAGCAGGCCCATGAGCGACAGTGCGGTCATCGTCTTTCCGGAGCCGGACTCGCCCACGATGCCCAGCGTTTCGCCGGGGTTGACGTGCAGGTCAACCCCCGAGAGGGCGTGGACCACGCCAGAGCGAATCTCAATGTCTGTGTGGAGGTCCTGGATGTCCAGGAGCGGAGAGTAATCCATAGTAGTTCTCACCTCTTGCGCAGTCGAACTTCGAAGGCGTCACGCAGGCCGTCGCCGATAAAGTTGAACGACAGGACCAGGATGATGATCAGGACGCCCGGCGGGTAGAGCAGCCACCAGTTGCCCGAATACACGTGCGACTGGCTGTTGGAGAGCATGGCTCCCCAGTCGGTGGCGGGAGGCTGCG
>ERZ773072.403-NODE-403-length-24728-cov-8.031776_pt1 | contig 24728 bp, 20 predicted proteins | sample MGYA00580617_ERZ773072 | MGnify/ENA primary metagenome ERZ773072 (study PRJEB29015, sample SAMEA2737970) | human oral metagenome | biome: human oral; feature: human-associated habitat; material: dental | place: China | collected 2122 ...
CAAGCGCCCAGACCTCCATCTCGCCGAAACGCTGCCCGCCGAACTGCGCCTTGCCACCCAGCGGCTGCTGCGTGACAAGCGAATACGGGCCCGTAGAGCGCGCGTGAATCTTATCATCAACCAGATGATGCAGCTTCAGCATATAGACGCAGCCGACCGTAACGCGGTTCTCGAACGGCTCGCCCGTGCGCCCGTCGTAAAGCACCGTCTTGCCGTCGTCGGGCAGCCCCGCTGCGCGGATCGTCCCGAACACGTCGTCGTCGCTCGCCCCGTCAAAGACAGGGGTTGCAATATGTATGCCCGCCTCATCGGGAAGGGGCATTCCGTTTTTGTCAAAATCATAGCCCGCCGTGCGGAGGTCTCCCTCCACCGTCGGATCGCCGTCCTTGATGCGCTGGCCGAGCACGCGGCACGCCATGCCGAGATGCGTCTCGAGCACCTGCCCGATGTTCATGCGCGAGGGCACGCCCAGCGGGTTCAGCACGATGTCAACCGGCGTGCCGTCCGGCAGGAACGGCATGTCCTCCTGGCGCATGATGCGCGAGACGACGCCCTTGTTCCCGTGGCGGCCGGACATCTTGTCGCCGACCGAGATCTTGCGCTTCTGCGCGATGTAGACGCGCACGAGGCGGTTGACCCCCGGCGGCAGCTCGTCGTTGTTCTCGCGGGTAAAGATCTTCACATCGATGATCTTGCCCGCCTCGCCGTGCGGCACACGCAGCGAAGTATCGCGCACCTCGCGTGCCTTCTCGCCGAAGATCGCGCGCAGGAGGCGTTCCTCTGCCGTCAGCTCCGTCTCGCCCTTGGGCGTGACCTTGCCGACGAGGATATCGCCGGGGCGTACATCCGCGCCGATGGAGACGATGCCGTCCTCGTCGAGATCCTTGAGGGCATCCTCGGCGACGTTCGGAATGTCGCGCGTGATCTCCTCGGGGCCGAGCTTCGTATCGCGCGCATCACACTCGTACTCCTCAATGTGAATCGAGGTGTAGAGGTCGCGCTTTACGAGATTTTCGCTGAGCAGGATTGCATCCTCGTAGTTGTAGCCCTCCCACGGCATATAGGCAACAATAATATTATAGCCGAGCGCGAGCTCGCCGTTGTCCGTCGACGGGCCGTCGGCGATGGGCTGCCCCTCCGCAATATGCTCGCCCTCATAGACGAGCGGTTTCTGATTGATGCACGTCGCCTGGTTCGAACGGACAAATTTCTGCAGTTTATAGTTGTCAAATGCTCCCTCATCCGTGCGGATGGTGATCGCATCTGCCGAGACCTCCGTGACCTCGCCGCTGTGCTTTGCGAGCACCATAACGCCGGAGTCGCACGCCGCCTTGTACTCCATGCCCGTGCCGACGAGCGGCGCCTGTGTCTTGAGCAGAGGCACTGCCTGGCGCTGCATGTTCGCGCCCATGAGCGCGCGGTTCGCGTCGTCGTTCTCGAGGAACGGGATCATCGCCGTCGCGATCGAGAACACCTGACGCGGCGACACATCCATATAGTCCACACTGTCGCGGTGATGCAGCCCCGTCTCCTCATGGAAACGCGCCGTAACGCGCTCATTGACGAAGAATTCATTCTCATCGAGCGGCTCGTTCGCCTGCGCGATGATAAGCTCGTCCTCCTCGTCTGCCGTGAGGTAGCGCACCTCCTCTGTGACGCGGTGGTGCTCCTTGTCCACGCGGCGATAGGGCGTCTCCATAAAGCCGAACTGGTTCACGCGCGCATACGTCGCGAGCGACCCGATCAGACCGATGTTCGGCCCTTCCGGCGACTCGACCGGACACATGCGCCCATAGTGCGAGTTGTGCACGTCGCGTACCTCAAATCCCGCGCGCTCGCGCGAGAGGCCGCCGGGGCCGAGTGCCGAGAGACGGCGCTTATGCGTGAGCTCCGAGAGCGGATTGTGCTGATCCATGAACTGCGAGAGCTGCGAGGAGCCGAAGAACTCCTTCACCGCCGCCACCACGGGGCGGATATTAATGAGGCCCTGCGGGGTGATGCTCTCCGTCTCCTGGATCGACATGCGCTCGCGCACCACGCGCTCCATGCGCGAGAGACCGATGCGGAACTGGTTCTGCAGCAGCTCTCCGACCGCACGCACGCGGCGGTTGCCGAGGTGGTCAATGTCATCCGTATAGCCGAAACCATCCATCAGGCCGAGGAGATAGCTGATCGCCGCCATCACATCCTCGCGCGTGATCGTACGGTACTGATAGTCACGCGTCGGCGCGCAGAGCATACGGTGCACCTCGCCGTCCTTTTTCTGCACATCAAAAGCAACGAGCTCGCCCTCGCCGAAGAGCGCCGTCTCGCGCTCCGGGCTCACGGCGTCCACCATTTCCGAAGTGATCCGCTCGCCCTTGGGGAATACGATCTCGCCTGTTTCCTTATCTATAATGGGCTCTGCGAGCACCTTGCCGAGGAGGCGGCGGCGCCAGCCGAGCTTTTTCGTCAGTTTATAACGGCCGACCGTTGCCAGATCATAGCGGCGCGGGTCGAAGAACAGCACCTCGAGCAGCTGCCGTGCGTTGTCCTCGTTCGCCGGCTCTCCCGGACGCAGACGGCGGTAGATCTCGATGACTGCCTTGCCGCGCGTCTTCACCTCATCCGTGTCCCGCTCGATCGTCGCGAGAATATGCGGATCATCGCCGAAAAGCGCGCGAATCTCCGCATCCGTCTCGTAGCCGAGCGCACGGATGAGATAGGTCACCGGCATTTTGCGCGTCCGGTCGATGCGCACGGACACAACGTCGTTCGCATCCGTCTCGAGCTCGATCCACGCGCCGCGGTTCGGAATCATCGTCGCATTGTAGAGCTCCTTGCCCGTCGTGTCGATCTCGACGCCGTAGTAGGCGCCGGGCGAGCGAACGAGCTGGCTGACGATGACGCGTTCCGCGCCGTTGATGATGAATGTGCCCGTATCCGTCATGAGCGGGAAATCGCCCATGAACACTTCCTGTTCCTTGATCTCGCCCGTCTCGCGGTTCACGAGGCGCACATTTACGCGCAGGGGCGCGGCATAGGTCACATCGCGCTCCTTGCACTCGTCGAGATCATACTTCGGTTCGCCGAGCGCAAAGGACTCAAAGGAAAGGATGAGATTTCCCGAGAAATCTTGAATCGGCGAGATATCGCGGAAAATCTCTGCGAGCCCCACCTCAAGAAACCACTGATAGCTCCTGCGCTGGATGTCGAGGAGATGCGGCATCTCCATGACTTCCTTAATACGCGCGTAGCTATACCGCGTGCGACGGCCGACCGACACAGGATTGAACATGAACGCTGTCACCCTTTCGCTGGATTATCATAATGGTCTCTGTGCGAACTAAAATGAACGGACACAAAAAGAACAAGGCAACCATTCGAATACCTTGCTCTCATGTCCTTTCCAAAAATAGAGCCGGAAAGCGCAGCGCTTCCCGAAAAAATGCGCACAAATCCCCATTCTTACGTCAATAGGTCATCATATAATACTACATCCTAATTTTCGTGTCAAGAGATATTTTTCACCTTTTTCTTTCGAAGAATCTTCAACGGCATCGAACTGTCTTATGCAAACGGCGGAGAGGCAGGCGCCTGCTTCTTTGAGTCAATGGTCCGGCTTGCAAAATCCCGTATGCTCATGTAGAATACGAATGGATTGGTATACAGGAATTATGGGAGGTATTTTATGTTTGGACAATGCAGGCACACGATGCGCACTGCACTTGCCGCCGTACTGCTCGGCATGCTCGCGCTCACGAGCGGCTGTTTCAGCGGCGACGTGAATGTCGTCATCAACGACGATGGAAGCGCCGATCTCAAGACCACACTCGTCAGCGTGCCGATGCTCGCCGAAGTTGTTGAGCAGAGCAAGACGACCGCACTCGCGCGCAACCCCGAGGCGCAGATCACGCCCGTGACGAAGGAGAACATGTCAGGCTATGAGATCAGCGAGCACTATGCGACGATCGAAAAGCTGTCCGAGAATGATTTCTTCACGGCGCACGACGGCAAGAATACAGGCGTTACGGTGAACAAGAGCCTGTTCTACACGGATTACAACTTTGACCTCCTGTTCAGCGGCAGCGAGAACGGCGGCGGCGCGGGCGCGTTCGCAAGCAATATCACGTTCACCTATCAGATGAATCTCCCCGTTGTCCCCGCAAGCTCAAACGCCGACCGCACGGAGAACGACGGCAAGACGCTCACATGGAACCTCGGCAAAACGCTCGTGACGGGCGAGTCCACCAAAATCGACGTCACCTTCCGCATGTGGAACAAGGCGGCGATCGCCGCAGCGGTCATCGCTGTGCTCGTCCTCATCGGCGCAGCTGTGTTCTTCATCATGCGCCGCAGGAAGCGGACGGAGGAGGAGCCGCAGGCGGCACACGAAAGCTCCTCTGCCCCGTCGACGTGACGCCGAACGCACCGAACGATAAAAACTAAATAAGCAGAAGCAAAAGGGACCGTTGCACGAAGCTGGAAAACTTCGTACAACGGCCCTTTTTGTTTGGAAAACTGCTGTCCTCAATGAAAAAGACCGTCGAGCAAAATGCTCAAACGGTCAAAAAGAGCTGATTTATGCCGCCTTCTTCACGCGCATGCTCTGCATCGCGAGGATCGCAGCAAAGACGGCGAGGCCGATCATATCCGTCGTACCGCCGGGCTTGATCATGAGGAGGCCGGCAGCGATGAGCAGGACGCGTTCATAGAGACGGCAGTGATCGGCGAGGAAGCCGCAGAGGGCCGAGCTGACTGCGATCATGCCGATGAGGGCGGAGAGAGTCGCAACGATGAGGGTGAACGGCTCTGCATCGACCATCAGGATAACCGGCGACAGGACGAAAATGTACGGGATGATGAACGCCGCAATCGCAAGTTTTGACGCATGTACGCCAGTCCTCAGTGGATTGCCCCCGCTGATTCCCGCTCCTGCATAGGCGGCAAGCGCGACGGGCGGCGTCACATCCGCGATGATGCCGAAATAGAACACAAACATGTGCGCTGCGAGAAGGGGGACACCCATCTGGACGAGGGCAGGCGCGGCGATGGTCGAGGTAATGACGTAGTTCGCCGTCGTCGGGACGCCCATACCGAGCACGATTGCCGTAATCATCGTGAAGAACATCGCCGGCAGGAGCATGCCGCCCGCCGCATCGATCAGCCCCGAGGCGAGGCGCAGGCCGACGCCGGTTTTCGTCACGACGCCGATGATGATGCCCGCCGCCGCACACGCGATCAGTACGCCGAGGACGGCCTTTGCGCCGCGCTCAAGTCCGTAGACGATCTCGATCGGCTTCATGCGCGTGGACTTGCGGAGCATGGCGCAGGCAATGGATAGGACAATCGCGACAAGTGCAGCGCGCATGGGCGTGTAGCCCGATACGAGCAGATAGACAATAACGATGAGCGGGATCGCGAGGTGCCCGCGCTCCTTGAGCAGCGTCAGCGGATGCGGCAGCTCGCTGCGTGGGATGCCCCTGAGGTTCTTGCGCTTTGCCTCAAAGTGCACGCCCAGCCAAACACCAGTGAAATAGAGCAGCGCCGGAATCGCGGCTGCCTTGACCACTTCGATGTAGGGCACACCGACGAACTCCGCCATGAGGAACGCCGCAGCGCCCATGACCGGCGGCATGAGCTGTCCGCCCGTGGATGCCGCCGCCTCAACCGCGCCGGCAAAATTCGCATCGTAACCGAGTTTTTTCATCATCGGGATCGTGAGCGACCCCGTGCCGACGACGTTCGCGACAGAGCTGCCCGAGACCGTCCCCATCAGGCCGCTCGAGAGAACGGCGACCTTTGCGGGGCCGCCGCTCGCCCAGCCCGCTACCGCATTGGCGAGATCGATGAAGAATTTGCCGAGACCCGTACTCTCGAGATACGCGCCGAAGAGGATAAAGAGGAAGATGAATGTCGAGGAGACGCCGAGCGGGATGCCGAAAATGCCCTCAGTCGTGAAATAGAGGTGGCTGACCAGCTGCTCGAGCGAGAGCCCGCGATGCGCAAGAACGCCCGGCATATAGGGGCCGAGGAACGCATACGCAAGGAAAAAGAGCACGACTGTCACCATCGGCAGCCCCACGACCCGCCGTGTCGCCTCAATGACGAGCAGAATGCCGATGCCGCCCACGATGACATCGGGCATCGTCACCGATCCCGCACGCGTGACGAGCTCACGGTACTGGATGATAATGTAGGCCGGCGCCGCCGCGCCGAGAATGGCGAAGGCGACATCAATGGGATGGAAAAAATGGTCGCGTGCCCACGCGCGCCGGAACGGGTAGAGCAGGTAGGCAAGCGCAAGCCCGAATCCGAGATGAACAGCGCGCTGCAGCTGTGCATCGAGCACGCCGAATGTCGCCGTATAGATCTGAAAGATGGAGAATGTAATGGCGATCGCGGCGACGACTTTCTTCGGCCAGCCCGTATAGTGAACCGTGTTCGATTCACGGTCATATTTCTTCAAAATTGCATCCGCATTAACAGTATTCTGATCGGTCATACAACAAATCACATCCTCTGTGAAAAAGAATACGAGGCCGCCTGCCGGCAGCCTCGGCAAAAATCAACGTCTACTTCTTCCAAAAATATGTGTACAGCGGCGCAGCGACGAGATCGATGCGCGTGCCGGCGGGATACATCTCATAGACGGGGATCACCCGTCCGCCCGCCTCGATCGTGAGCTCCGTACCGACACCCGTTCGGAGGCTGAGTTCCGAGTAGTCGCGGTCCATATCGAGGACGAAATAGTCTCCCTCTTGGCGGAATGTCCCCTCCTCGGGGAGGAACGGCAGTCCCACCCCGTGCGACTGGTACCGCGTGCCTGAGAGATGGAAATGCCCGTCTGCATGCGCCGTGAGGAACTCCTCGACCGGCGTCTTCTGCACGGAGTGAATAAAATGGATCGTCAGCGGCACCTCGCCCCGGATCTGCGGTGCGAGAACCATCGTCTCCTCATCCGCGCACAGGAAAAGCGCGGGGGTGCTCAGGATATCAAATGCGATCAGGAGCACCGCCGCGCAAAGCGCAATCGCATAAGCTCTCATTCACCGTTGAAGTACTTCTCCGCGCCGGCGTTCATCGGCAGCGACATGCCGCTCTTTGCGGTCTCCTTCGAGATCTGCTTGCCGACGGCGTGCGCGGCCTGCAGACGATCGAGATTCGAGAAGATCGCCTTCGTAATACTGTAGCCGAGATCGGCGTTTATCGAGGGGCCCGCGACCAGCATCGCCATGACAGAGACGCCCGGCACGGCCTCATCAAATCCGGCATACGTGCCGGCAGGAATCACCGTTTTCGTATAGAACGGATACTTCGCGATCAGCGCATCCGCCACATGATCATCCACAGGGAGGAGGCGCACCGGGTTCTGCGAGGCGATGTCCTGTACGGACGCCGTCGGATAGCCTGCCGTCAGAACGGCGACATCCACATTGCCGTCCTTCAGCGCGCTCGCACCCTCGGCGAACGAGAGGAACTGCTCGTCAATATCGTCATAGGTCACGCCGTATGCCTCGAGAATCTGGCGCGCATTTGCCTCCACACCGGAGCCCGCAGCGCCGACCGCGACGCGTTTGCCCTTGAGGTCCGCGATGCTCTTGATGCCCGAGGACTGGAGGGTGACGAACTGGCAGGTCTCGGGATAGAGAGCCGCGATGCCCTGGAGTCCGTCGACCTTTTTATCCTGGAACATCTCGGTGCCGTTCACGGCGTAGTAGGTAATATCGTTCTGGACCGTCGCGAGATCGACCGCCCCGTCGCGCAGCATATTGATATTCGCAACGGATGCGCCCGTGCTCTGCGCGCTCGCGTTCATGCCCGGGATCTCCTTGTTCAGCACCTCTGCGATCGCGCCGCCGATCGGGTAATACGTGCCCGCCGTGCCGCCCGTGCCGATGTTGAGGAACTTCTTGTCCCCCGACGATGCTGAGTCGCCGCAGCCGGTGAGGAGTGCAGCAGAGAATACAAGGACTGCACCTGCCGCAAAAATTTTCTTTACGGTAGAGATATTCATGTTCTTACCTCCTGTATATAGTTCGAAATACCGCCGCAGCAAGCAACGGAACAGCAATATATTAGCATAAAAAGCCCCATGCGCGCAAGCATGGGGCTTCGTGTATAGCGGTATACAATCGTGTTCAGAGGGTCTGCCGGCAGGAATCCGGCGTAAAGATCAGCACGCGGTTCGCAAACGAGCACTTGGCATGCATCTGCTCAAAAAGCGCGCCGTCCTTGCGGAACTCCGCCGTGCCTGTCAGCAAAAAGCCGGTGCCCATCCCCCGATGTCCCTCGACCTCGTGGCTGCCGAGCGTCAGCGCAAGACGCGGATGCTCCGCCGCATTGCGCTCCGTTTTGCGGAACCCGTAGCATGGGATCAGAATCCGTTCATCCTCTGTCACGATGAGGTACTTATTCCACGTATTCGCGATATGCGCCTCGTCCTCGGGCGTCACCGACGCCACCGACACAATGCCGTCGTGTTTCAGGCATTCAAAAAATACATCTGTCAGCATCGTTTTCTTCCTTCGTCAGTTCTTCACAATCTCTGCCGCCTCGCCGTTCGCCTTCGCACGTGCGATGCACTCCTTGAGGCGCTCGATATTTTTCACGTGGAGATCAATCGCGAAGCGGATGCGCTTCTTCTCCTCCTCCGTGAACTCCGGCTTTTCGTAGGCGGCGCGGATGCGTTCGAGGCGCTCCTCCACATCGCGCAGTTCGTCCTCCATCGGACGCACATGCTGCAGTGCGCAGCCGTAGACCGCGCGCATCGCATCCTCGACATACTGGGCGTAGCCGGGCTCGCCCGACACCTTCTCCAGCCACTGAGCGACATGATGAATCACGTCGTAGGGCGATTCGCCGCCGTGAATCATGGAGACGATCTCCATCTTCACCTGCTGTTCACGCCCGTGCGGCTGCGCGACGGAGCTCTGCTCCTCCGGCATCAGATGACCTTCTCGCCGTGGAAGCGCTCGCCGCCGATCTCCGGATAGAGGCCGTACTCCACCGCCCACTCACATTTATACTTGAGCGCCTGCGCGTGGATCGTTGCGACGCGGTCCATATTCTCGCGCACAATCTTGCCCGGGACGCCCGCGACGAGCGAGTTCGGCGGGATGACGGCGTTCTCCTTGACGACCGCGCCTGCCGCGATGATCGAGCCGCGCCCGACCTTCGCCCCCGTCAGCACCGTCGCGCCCATGCCGATGAGCACGTGGTCCTCGATCTCGCAGCCGTGGACGCAGGCGCAGTGTCCGACGGTCACATAGTCCCCGATGATGCACGGGTAGTCATCCGCCACGTGCAGACAGGTGAGATCCTGGATGTTCGAGCAGTTGCCGACGGAGATGTAGTTCACATCGCCGCGCGCAACAACGCCGGGCCAGAGGCTCGCATACTGACCGACGCGCACGTCGCCCGAGAGAAATACCTGCGGGGCGACGAACGCCTCCTCGTGAATCTGCGGCGTAATGCCGTGAAAGCTCGGAAAACCGTCTCCTTTAAACGTAAACATAGAGATATCCTTTCTAAGCGAAATTATCCTTTCGCGATAAAGCGTTCCCCATCGTGCGCCGCATGATAATAACGATGCGCGGCGGCAAAGATCTCTGCGGCGCTCGGCACGGGAGGAGCGGCCGACACGCCGTCCTGCTCCTGCCGTTTTCTGCGGCGCACCGCGCCGTGCGGCTCTTCGTCCGCCGCGTCAAGCGCGGTATTTGGGAGGTTCTGATACTCCTCAGAATTTGCATACTCCATCCACTCGCGCTGCAGGGCGCGCAGGAGATAGACCTTCTCGTTGTCAAGGGGCGAGAGATTCCCCGCCCGCTGCGCCGTGCGCATCATATCGTCGAGTTCTTCGCGCGAGAGCACGCGGCGGTTGCCGTAGGGATCGCGCGTGGACGGTCCGGGCTTGAAGCCCTCCTTTTCCTCCGCTGCGCCGGATGCCTGCACCGCGTTCTGGGACGCGGCTCCTGCCGCAGGCGCATCGCCGCCCGTCTGTGCGAGAGCTTCGCGCCCGAGCGCACCCTGCATCTCGCCGGACGAGGGTGCAGACACGGCGGCTCCCGTTTCCGCAGGCGGCATATCGAGCGCATCTCCCGCGGCCGCTGCGCCGCCGGCCGTCATTACGGGCGCACTTGCCCCCTCGGACGAACCCGCCCCCACCCCGCGAAAACTCGGTACATCGCCGCCGCCCGCCTTCATCTCCGCGAGCACGGCGATGTTCGCCTGCGCGACCGCGCGCAGCGCGTCGTCCTTGGTCTTGGCACGCTGGAGGGCACGCGCGAGTGCCTCACGGCGCTCCTCGATGCGCGTTACCTTCTCATAGAGATCCGGGACATTGTCCTTCAGATACTGCTTGTCGGCAGCGGAGAGTTTCTGTCCCTGCCGCAGCTTCTGCCGGATGCGCCCTTCGCGGTTCGCGCTGCGCGTATCGTCCATCCCTTGCAGATCACTCTGTTTGGTCTTGCCCGGCTGCGTCTGCGCACCCATCGCCTGACGCAGGCTCGCGCCCGTCTTGATGCGGAACTTCATCTCACGCTGCAGACTGCGCAGATGCGTATAGTCGCCGATTTTTCCGATTCCCTCAAATATTGACATGACATTACCTCCGTGTAATGCAGACGATCTCCATATCATTATTATTATCGTTGCGCAATGCGTCCCGCATAAATCTCTGCGCCTATTCTACTCCATTTCGGGCAAAAAGAAAAGCTGGTGACATCACCAGCTCATTATTTCCCGCCGTCGTTTGGTCGTCCATGCACAATCTATGTTATATTAACGATTCCGTTGTGCAGACACTAATCATCCTGCCAAGTCCCGGGCAAAGTGCCCACCAAGGCCGGCTAATCGTTCCAAACGCTCCCGTGCGCCGCCCCCGTCGTCCATTGCTGAACGCCCGACACACAGCAAACAGGAAATTCACGGATGTAACTGTACCACATTCGTCCCGCAGATGCAATAGCTTAAAACCATTTTGGGAAAAATTTTTTCTACGCTAAAAATGAATTGACAAAAACTATCATTAGGGGCAAAATAAAAGTGCATTAGGTTTTACGCCGCATGCCCGCAGGGAACGGGCGCGCGGTGCGGGAAAAAGAAATGAGGATGATTTTTATGGGACAGCGAATGCCCATCGGACTGCAGCTCTCGGGACTCGTCGGCAGCGTCATCGCGCTGATGATTGTCCTGCTCGGCATTGTGCTCTATGAGTTCAAGACGACGAGTACCGAGTATCAGCATCTGCTCTCCGTCACGGTCAAGAACAGCATCACCCTGCTCGAGGCAGAGGATGACTTTCATCTGGGGCTGAGCGAACTGCGCGGCTACATCATCACGCGCGACGCGGCCCGCGTTGCATCCACGGAGACGGCACTCCAGAAAGCCGATGAGCAGATCGCCGTGTTCGCCGAGCACGCGGTCAACCCCGACAGCAAGGCGCGCGGTGAGGAGCTGCGCAAGGCAGTGCGTGACTACACGGAGCACACAAAGGAGATCATCGCACTCTACGGCCGCGGAGATGTCGAGGCGGCGACCGCAGCCTCCGCCGAACTGCGCAAGAAGACGGACGAGATCGACGGCCTCTTCAGCAAGGCGGCAGAAGTTCAGGCCTCTGTACAGGATGCTCAGATGGCAGACTTGAACGACAACGTCAACCATATCTTCATCATTGTCCTCGCCGTGAGCGTCATCGGCATCATCGCCGTCGGCGCGGCAGCCGCATGGTACGCGCGCCGTCTCGCCCGCCGCCTCAGCAACCTGCGCGGCGATGTCGGCAAGCTCGGCAAACTGGATCTCTCCTTCCAGGGCACGCGCGCAACGTGGAACGATGAGATCGGCGACATGGCGAACGAACTCCTCGAGATGAAGGACGCCCTGCACAATATTGTGCGCTCCATCCAGACCGAGGCGGATGCGCTCTCGCAGGCGAGCGACAGCCTTTCGACCTCCGTTCAGTCGCAGATGCAGGTCTCCGAGAGCATTGCGCACACGATCACGGATGTTGCGTCTGATGCCGTGCACAACAACAGCAGCATCAGCGAGATCTCAAACGCCATCGAACAGGTCAGCGCCCGTACGGAGGAGATGAGCGCGAGCGGCACGCATGTCAACCAGACGGCAGTCGAGGCCGTTGAGGATGCCAATAACGGCATGACATTCATCCAACAGCTCGTTCAGCAGAATACAACCGTCAGCGACTCCATGACCGAAATCTCACGGGTCTCTGAGAAGCTCGTCACCGGCTCCGATGCCATCAAGAATGTCGTCACGACCATTCGCGAGATCGCCGGACAGACCAATCTCCTCGCGCTCAACGCCGCCATCGAGGCAGCGCGCGCAGGCGAGGCCGGACGCGGCTTCGCAGTCGTCGCCGAGGAGGTCCGCAAGCTTGCCGAGCAGAGCTCGGCAGCGACGAATGAAATCGAGCAGACGATCACTCAGATGATCGACAGCATTCAGCTCGCGGCAGGCGCAATCACGAACGCCGAGGAGAAAGTCGAGGCAAGCAAGGAAGTCACCGTCGAAACGGAAAAGAGCTTTGCCTCCATCCAAAAGCGCCTCAATGATGTGCGCACCAACATCGAGCAGATCAGCCAAGCAGTTGATCACACGGCGAACGATATGCAGGATGTCGTCGGCAATGTGCAGAACATCAGCGCCGTCGCCGAAAAGACCGGCGCGAACGCAGAGACCGTCGCCGCGGCCTCCGAAGAGCAGAGCGCGAGTCTGCACGATGTCAGCGACAGCGCCGAAGCCCTCTCGCAGACGGCATCGAAGCTCAACGACATCACGTCGAAGTTCCGACTGTAAGCTGCTCCCCCGCATGAGTCTCATTGTTGTATGGTACGCCAAAGCCAGCCAAACAGCGCTGTGCACGCACAAACCCCCGAAGCTGAGCTTCGGGGGTTTTGCTTTGGGCAGATCAGCGCCTGCACGGCCTGCTGTTGAGCGTCATGACAGCCAAAGCCAGCCATGCAGGAAAACAGGAAAAATAAAACACCGCCTATTGACAATCCTCTATCCGCCCCTTATAATCATACGCATGAATAGTTGTTCATATGTTGTAAGGAACTGCCGCTAAAGGAAAATCGATCCGATCGGTGCTTCCTTAAATAAAGGAGAAGAGATTCATGAAGAAGGCATTCAAGATCCGCGAGCTCGACTGCGCCCACTGTGCACAGGAGATTGAGGAGGCAGCATCAAAGGTTGCGGGCGTGAACAAGGTGCGCATCAACTTCCTGAGCGAACGCATGACGCTCGACGCCGAGGACGCACGGTTCGACGCGGTACTCGACGAGATCAAGAAGATCGTGAAGACCATCGAGCCGGACGCTGTGCTCGAGGCGTAACGAAAAGGAGCATCTGCCATGTCGAAAAAGCAAAAGCGCATGCTCTGGCGCATCTGCGGTGCGGCAGCGCTCTTTATCCCCGGGATGATCTTCGAGGAGAGCATGCCCGGCATGATTCTCCTCCTCGCAGCCTACGCGCTGATCGGCTGGGACATCCTCTGGCGCGCCGCGGTGAACATCCGTCACGGGCGTGTCTTTGATGAAAATTTCCTCATGGCGATTGCAACCGTCGGTGCACTCGCGCTCAGCGACTACTCCGAGGGCGTCGCCGTTATGCTGCTCTACCAGATCGGCGAGTGGTTCCAGAGCTATGCGGTGCAGCGTTCGCGCCGCTCCATCTCCTCGCTCATGGATATCCGCCCCGATACGGCGCGCGTTCTGCGCGGCGGCGCTGAGGAGGAGGTATTCCCCGACGAAGTCGAGGTCGGCGCGACGATCGTTATTCGCCCGGGCGAGCGCGTCCCGCTCGACGGCATCATCACGAAGGGCGACGGCCTGCTCGACACCTCTGCACTGACCGGCGAATCCATGCCGCGCGAGGCGCATGCGGGCGATGAGATCATCAGCGGATGCATCAACCAGACCGGCGTGCTCGAGGTGCGCGTCACGATCCCCTACGAGGAATCCACGGTCGAACGCATTCTCTCCCTCGTCGAAGAGGCGACGGATAAGAAAGCGACGACCGAGGCATTCATCACGCGCTTTGCGCGCTGGTATACCCCTGTCGTCGTCATCGCGGCGCTCATTCTCGCCGTCGTTCCCCCTCTGGTCACGGGCGATCCCTTTTCCATGTGGGTTTACCGCGCCCTGACCTTCCTCGTCATCTCCTGCCCGTGCGCGCTCGTCATCTCCGTGCCGCTCTCCTTCTTTGCCGGCATCGGCGGTGCAAGCCGCGCCGGCATCCTCATCAAGGGCGGCAACTATCTCGAGGCGCTTGCCAATGCGGACACCGTTGTCTTTGACAAGACGGGCACGCTCACGAAGGGCAGCTTCCACGTGGCAAGCGTCGTCCCTGCCGAGGGTTTTAAGGCAGGCGAGGTTCTCTTCTACGCGGCAAATGCGGAGCGCTACTCCACCCATCCCATCGGCCGCTCCATCCTGCGGGCGTTCACCGCCGGCGGAAATACAGTGGATGATACGGATGTACATGCGCTGGAGGAAACGGCCGGCCGCGGCATCTCGGCGCACATCAATGGCCATATCGTCCTGCTCGGCACGCGCAGCCTCCTCCGTGACAACAAGGTCGTCGACCTCCCCTCTCTCCCGCATACGGGCGCGGTCTATCTCGCCGTCGACGGCCGCTTTGCCGGCGTTGTCCACGTTTCGGACGAGGTCAAGGAGGACGCGGCAAGCGCAGTCCATGCGCTCAAGGAGCGCGGCATCGGCGAAACCGTCATGCTCACGGGTGACTCGCGCTGGATCGGCACGAGCGTCGGCAGGAGCCTCGGCATCGACACGATCTATGCCGAACTGCTCCCGCAGGATAAGGTGACCCAGGTAGAATCCCGCCTCGCAGCGAAAAAGGCAGGAAAGGCTCTCGCCTATGTCGGCGACGGCATCAACGACGCCCCCGTGCTCGCGCGCGCCGATGTCGGCATCGCGATGGGCGCACTCGGCTCAGACGCGGCAATCGAGGCGGCGGACGTCGTCCTCATGACCGACGAGCCGAAGAAGATCGCCGTGGCGATCGACATCGCACGCAAGACCATGCGCATCGCGTGGCAGAATATCGTCTTTGCCATCGGCATCAAAGCGATCGTACTCGTGCTCGGCGCCATCGGCTGGGCAGGCCTCTGGGCGGCGATCTTCGCCGATGTCGGCGTCACCGTCCTCGCCATCCTCAACGCCATGCGCGCGCTGCAGGTGAAAGAGTAATACTTGCAAACGGCAGATGTGTCTGCTATAATGAAGGCAGAAAAAAGAGAACCGCTCGATAAAGCGGCTACCCTCTTCACAGTTTTGGATTTAACCGCTCCCGTTTGGAAGGCAGGGCGGTTATTTCTTTTTAACGCAGATAATGTAGCCAGTGACGAGGATCAGCACAAGGATGAACTCGTAGTAACTCATATCGCACCACCTCCCACTTACAGGATCGGGGAGATGAAGAACGTAGCCGCCATAGCTTATCGCTCGGTTCTCTGTTTCTATTATACACTCATTTGTTCGATAATCAAGTGCAGATTTGCACACAAAAGCCCCCGACGATGGTCGGGGGCTTTCTTATGTCCATCTACGCTTCGCCGCGGCGGCCGTGGTAGAGGCACCACGGCTCCTCTGCCATGAAGTCGCCGCCGTGATAGTATGCGGCGCGCGCACGGCAGCCGCCGCACGCCTTCTTGTAGCTGCACGAGCCGCAGCCGCCGCCGTAGTCGAGCGTACGGAGCCGATGAAACACCTCATTCTTCGCCCAGATCTCGTCGAACGGCGTCTCGCGCACATCGCCGAGCTCACGGCTCAAATATGCGCATGGCTGCACCTTGCCGCGCGGACTGATGATGCAGTATGTCAGCCCCGCGAGACACCCGCGCGTAAAGCGCGTGTGCACGCCGAGCTGGTCGGCGATGCGCAGGAACTGCGGCGCACAGGTCGGTTTCAGCTCGATGTCCACCGTCTCCTGCTTCTTCATGATGCGCGAGAGCACATCCTCATACGCCTCCGCGCGCAGCGACTCCTCCTCGATCGTCTCCGCGCGTCCCGTGGGCACGAGGAAGAAAAAGTGATGCGCACGCGCCCCGATCTCCACGGCAAAGTCCGTCATCGCCTCGATCTCGTGCGCGTTCCAGTCCATCACCGTCGTGTGGATCTGGAACGGCAGCCCCACCGCACGGCAGTTCATCATGCCGCGCACGGCACCGTCCCAGCCGCCCGGGAACGAGCGGAACGCATCGTGCTTCTGCTTGTCGAGCGAGTCGAGCGAGATGCCCATGCCGCACGCGCCCGCTTCCTTCAGCGCCTTTGCCATCGGCAGGTCAATGAGGGTCCCGTTCGTGCCGAACACAGGAATGAGCCCGAGACCGCGCGCGTACGAGACGAGTTCGAGGATATCGGGGCGCGTCAAGGGTTCTCCGCCCGAGAAGATCATGATGCGAAAGCCTGCCTTTGCGATCTCGCGCAGAAGCTTCTTCGCCTCCTCCGTCGAGAGTTCCTCCTCCGCGCGGCAGCCCGCATCGCGGTAGCAGTGCGCGCAGTACATATTGCAGGCGTTCGTCGTATTCCACGAGATGATCTTCACCCCGCCGCCGAGGACGCCCTTTGGGTGCCCCTTCGGCATTCCTGCAGGATGTCCGCCGGGATGGCCGCCCATCGCCGTACCATGCGGGTGTCCGCCCGCCGGATGGCCGGCAGGATGCAGCTCTGCGCCTATTGCGGCGTGCGCTGCCATCGGGGCGCTCACAGCGCGGCCCCCGCAACGCCGATCTCTTCATCCGTCAGATAGCAGGACGGATCGGACGCCCAAAAATCCCCCGTCCGCGCTTCGGCGCGCGTACGGAAATTGCCGTTGCACCAGCTGAGGTATTGACATTTTGCGCAGCGCCCCTTCAGCAACGGTTTCCGATCCTTCAGCCCCGCGAGAATCGGATGCGTCACATCCTGCCAGATGTCGCCGAATTTCCGCTCGCGCACATTGCCGAACGTGTGGTGCTGCGTGAACTGGTCGGGATGCACATAGCCGAGCGGATCGACCTCACCGAACGCGATGCCGGAGCGATTGCCGCCGTTTGCGCCGATCAGCTTCTTGATCTGCTCCGCCCCCGCGTCATTTCCCTCCGCGCGCGCCTTCAGATACATATAGACCCCGTCACAGTGGTTGTCCACCGTCAGAATTTCCTTTTTGAGGCCGCGCGCCTCAAAATCCTTTGTCCGCGCGATGATCGTATCCATCGCCCGCCGCGATTCCTCCGCCGACACGTCTTCATCCATCATCTGCCCGCCGCGCCCCGAATAGACGAGGTGGTAGAAGCAGACACGGTTAATCCCCTTTTCCTCGATGAAGTCAAAAATCTTATCGAGTTCCATGATGTTGTGGTGATTGATCGTAAAGCGCAGTCCTACGCGCTGCCCTACGGCAACGCAGTTCTCAATGCCCTCCATCGCACGTTGGTATGCCCCCCGGACGCCGCGGAACATATCGTTCACATCGGCGAGTCCATCGAGCGAGATGCCGACGTAGCCGACGCCGATATCCTTGATCCGCTGCGCCGCCGCGCGCGTAATGAGCGTCCCATTCGTCGAGAGCGTCGGGCGCACGCCTCGGTCGCGTGCATACTCCGCCAGCTCGAAAAAATCGGGGCGGATGAGCGGTTCGCCGCCCGAAAAAAGCAGCACGGGCACGCGAAACTCTGCCAGCCCGTCGATGAAGCGCTTTGCCTCCTCCGTCGTCAGCTCGCCGTCGTATTTCTGCCCATCCGAGCACATATAGCAGTGGCGGCAGCGCAGGTTGCACGTGCGCGTCGAGTTCCAGACGACCACGGGGCCCATCCCCTCTGCTGCACCGCTCTTCATGCGGTGTGCATTGTGTCCGTAGCGCAGCGCGTCGCCGTAGTACTCATCCATAAAAAGCAGTTTCGTTACGCTGATCATAGCGCTCTCCTAAATATACACAAAGCCTTTCGTTATGCGGGCTGCAGCTCTTCATTGCGCTTGCGGATCCCGTCGAGAAGCAGGCGCGTCTTGAGCGCGATATTCTCCTGGAACGTGAGGTCGAGGTGGCTGAACGCCGCCGCCTGGTACAGCGAGTGGAACATCTCCGCGATCAGACCGACCGGAACGTCGCTGCGGATCTCGCCCGCCTCCTGCCCCTCCCGGATGATCTCGGTAAAGACCTGCTTGATCTGCGGCGTCATGCGGCTGCTCTGCGGCTTCCCGTCACGCTCATCCTCTGCCGTATGCGGCGCCGTATGCTGTGACGCCGAGAGAAAGAGCGGCATAACGAAGCGGTTCTCATCGAGGAACTTCGCCGTCACGCGCGCGCCGACCTCGAGCAGCTCAAGCGATGTCCGCTCCGCCGCACGCGCCTCCGTGAGCGCCATGCGAATCGTCTCGCCGAGCCTGCTGAGGAGCGAGAACAGGAGCTCCTCCTTCGAGCTGAAATAATTGTAGAACGTTCCGATGCCGAAATCCGCCGCGCTCATGATATCCGCGACGGACGTCTCCTTATACCCCTTTTTCGAGAACTCGCTGATCGCCGCCTCCAGAATCGCCCGGCGCGACTGCATCTTTTTGCGCTCCCGGCGTCCCATTTTCTCTTCCAAAAGAAACTCATCCTTCCTGTCTAAATCCTGCACCTCTATTATAGCGAATAATTCCATGTTTGAAAAGAGAAAATGAACACCGTTCATATTTTCATTCTCAACAACCTCATTGAGAACAACAAAAAACGCCGGCACGCACCGGCGTTCTGCTGTCGATATTATGGTGACCCAGGAGGGACTCGAACCCCCGACCCTTTGATTCGTAGTCAAATACTCTAATCCAACTGAGCTACTGAGTCACGTGTCTTGCGACGGTGACTATAATAGCATCTTTGACGAGGACTGTCAAGGATTTTCTTTCGAAACAGGCGTACCCCATACGCCGTCGCGGTAGAGCCGCACGAGCCGCATCGGCACGAGCGCGCCGCGTGCGACGGGCGCATCCGTATAGACACGGATATAGGTCTCCGTCAGCCCGTTCGTCACGCCGTCCTCCGCCGTCTCGAACAGCACCTCCGTCACGGAGCCGAGTGCCGCGCGATGATAGTCCTGCGCCAGCTCCTCCGCGAGCGCCTGCATCCGCGCCGCGCGCTCCTTACGGACGGCGGGCGGCACCTGGTCCGCGCGCTGCGCCGCCGGCGTCCCCCTCCGCGGCGAATACGGGAAGACATGCATCCGTGCAAACCCCATCGCGCGCACAAAATCCATGCCCGCGGCAAAATCCTCCTCCGTCTCCCCCGGAAAACCGACAATGATGTCCGTCGAGACCGCAACGCCGGGCACCGCGCGCCGCACATCCGCGATCAGCTGCGCGAATGCCGCCGTATCGTAGTGGCGGTTCATCGCACGCAGCACCGCATCGCTGCCTGCCTGCAGCGGCAGATGCAGATGCGCCGCAAAGCGCGGCTCCGTCCGTATGAGCTCCAGAAGATCCGCCGAGAGTTCCACCGACTCCAGCGAGCCGAGGCGCAGACGCCGCAGCTTCGCCTCTCCGAGTGCCGTGCGGCACGCGTCTGCGAGCGTCGGCCGCGCCGCGAGATCAATGCCGTACGCGCCGAGATGAATCCCCGTCAGCACCACCTCGTGAAAGCCCGCCTCCGTGAGCAGCCGCACCTCACGCGCTACCGCAGAGAGTGCACGCGACTTCACCGGGCCGCGCGCATAGGGAATGATGCAGAACGTGCAGAAATTCTGACAGCCGTCCTCAATCTTCAGGAACGCACGCGTACGGTGCGGCATCGCATGGAGCGGGATATCCTCGAATACGCGCGCCTGCATGATGTCCGTGATCGCGCCGATCACGCCCGCGTTCTTCTGCAGCGCCGCCTCCACATAGTCGACGATCTGCGCGCGCTCCTTCGTCCCGATCACCACCCGCACGCCCGCGAGCGCACGGATCTCCTCCGGCGCGACCTGCGCATAGCAGCCCGCAACCGCAATGCAGGCGTCGGGGTTCGTGCGCGCCGCGCGGCGGATCAACTGGCGCGACTTTCGATCGCTCAGATGCGTCACCGAGCACGTATTGATGACGTAGACCTCCGCCGCCTCCTCGAACGGCACGATCTCATAGCCGCGCGCGCGGAACAGCCCCTCCATCGTCTCCGTCTCGAACTGATTCACCTTGCAGCCGAGCGTCATGAATGCAGCCCTCAAGCCGCACCTCCTCTCCAAATATTTTCTTATTGTATCACAAATCAAAGGCCGGGCAATAAATTTTTCTCCCAAAACTGATGACATTTCCATAAAACACGATATAATAAGCATAGGAATGTTATGCCATGTACCATGGAGGGGGGAGTATTCATGGCAACCATTACACAGATGACCGGGGCAGCGCGCAGCATCTACACGGCGCTCTACGCGGGCAATTCGCGTACGGATGCGACAGCGGCGCTCTTCGGCGGCAATACGCAGCGTTCGCGGGGAGGCGCGGGCAGCCTCTTTTCTGCGCAGTACAACAGAGCATCCGAGTCCAGCGCAAGGGAGCTGGACTCCATCCTGTCCATTGCGAATCAGGCGGCAAAGCTGCGCTCATCCTACGCTGAGACCAGCCGCAGATTCTACACCGAGTACGACAGCAATATGAAGGATCTGCGCGCGTCCGCCGGCAAGGTCAGCTCCATGAACTATCAGTTCAGCAGCGCCGACATCAAAACCAATGCCGACGGCTCCACAACGTACAGCGACCAGCTCAAGGCCGCGATCGGCAGCGTCAAGGATCTCGTGAGCAAATACAACGAGACGGCAGACTTTCTCGCCGACAACAAGAGCCTCGGCAAGGGCGTGCGCCAGCTCGCGTCGGAGTTCTCCGACACCACCTACCGAGCAGATTCCTATCGGCAGATGGGCATTACCGTCGATGCCGCCACCGGCAAGATGAAACTCAACGAAAACACGCTTGCCCGTGCGCTTACGGATTCGCCTGCACGTTCCGAGGCAATCCTCGGCAGGGACGGACTCGCCGGGCGCGCCGACCGTCATGCACAGATGGCGCAGCTCTCGCGCAGCCGCGTCCTCCCGACCATGGAGCAGGCCGTCGGCGGACAGCTGCGCTATGCGGACAATCTTCTGAACGGCAGATCGCTTCCGACCATGTCGCGCTATTCCAACATGCTGAATCTCTTCAGCATCTACGTATAAGGAGAGAGAAATGGATCTCACAATGGATATCGCACAGCTGTCGGTCAGCATGCACCAGCAGCAGACAGCACAGGGCCTCGGCATCGCCGCTGCAAAGATGGCGATGGACTCCGGCAAAGAGGCGCTCGAGCTCATCGAGGACTCGACCGCAAGCGTCGACCCGAACCGCGGCAGCAGCATCGACATGTACGCATAAAATAACAGACAAAAAAGGAGCTGTGATAAACAGCTCCTTTTGCATAGAAACTCTTATACGGAGGCGCATATGGATTGGTATACCTATATGATTAGAGCGGCCGACCACTCAAAGTACAACGGCAGTCACTGGTTCCGCTATCTTCGAAAGGTCATTTTTGAAAATGGCAGCAAACTAACCGCAGAGGACCTCAGTCGGCTCCTGCAGTCAAAAAATCTGAGCAACTTTCAGAAAGTCTCACTAAAATATGCCATGCAAAAGGGTTCCCCTACCCATGACTATGTAATGTCGTTAAATCGCCCTGCAAAGCTCACAAATATCCGCGCTCTGATGGAGAAATACCGCGATGGATAATGCAAAAACAGCTTTTGAAGAGCTGAATCGTTTGCTCGCCGAGAACCAAATGACCTTATCCGTTATTTGTGTCGGCGGCTTTGTCCTGGAGCACCATGGACTGCGTGCAACACAGGATATTGATGCATTTTACAAAGAAACGCAAAAGACAAGAGAACTCATCGCTGAAGTCGGAGCAAAATACGCCATTAATACAGATGAGCTCTGGCTGAACAACAGTGTTGCCAATATGAACCTCCAACCGCCCGAGAACATCTGTGAGGTATTGTATCAACTCAGCAATCTGACCGTGCTCGCTGCACCGATCGAATACATCTTGGGAATGAAGCTGGAAAGCGGCAGAGAACAAGACCTAAAGGATATCGGAATGATTATTCGGTATAAACATTTTACCTCTCCGTTTCTGCTCTTTGACTGGCTAAAAGAAGAGGGCTTTGCCCAAATTGATTTCTCGATGCTGCTTGAAGGCTTTAGTTATGCCTATGGCATGGAGTGGCTGGAGTCGTTCTATAAAGAAAATCAAGAGGAGCTAAAAAAGTTTTTTTAGTATAAAACAAACCAAAATATCATCACAAAAAATCCCCCTCCGTACGGAGGGGGATTTCCCTATGCGGCAATTGCTGCCGTTTGGATCGTGCGTTGATTAGAACAGGAACTCAACGCGGCCGAAGAGCTTCGAAACCTTGTCATTGTTATCACTCTTGTCAAGGACCTTGCCGTTGAAGTACTTCGCGGAGAGAACGACATTCTTGAACAGCGTGTAGTTCGTGCCGACCTCAATGCCCTTTGCACCGAACATCGCACCGTCCTGCGTCGCAAGCGGCGATGCAGCACCGAGGTGACGGTAGGCAACGTATGCGCCCCACGAGCCCTTATCCATCGGCTCTGCGCCCTTGTAGTCAAGGCCGAACTGATAGGATTTCTTGTACGTGCTGTCATCAACATCATTGTTGTGTGCATAAGCACCGTAAAGGAGAGCATTCTTGTCGAAGCGGTAACCGAGGTTGACGCCCCAGATATTGAGCTTGTCCTTATTGTTCTTGGTAAATCTTCTGAAATCATCCGCACTCAGACGATAGTAAGCGGCACCGGCCAAGAAATTATTCTTGTCGTACTGGAGCTCAACGCCCTGGTAGTTCGCTGTATCCAGTCTCGAGTAGCCAAAGGCATTGCCAAGATCAAGCGCCTTGCTGACAAACGTATCCTCGAGGTTGAAACGGCCAGCCTGGAGTTTCACCGAGAGATCCTTGCCGAAGGTGACCTCAGCACCCGAGAACTCGTCATCAAGTACGAGCGCGCCCGGTGCGGAATAGCCCTCAGCGGTGTAAAGCTCCATCTTACCAAGCTTGACCTGGAAGTTGTTGTAGTCGCCCTGTGCGTATGCACGCTTGAGGGAGACGTTGTCGCTGTCGTCATCCTTCATGTTGGTCTTCGCATCGAGACGCGCCTTGACGTGCCAGTGATCGTTGACCTCAGCCGTCGGCTCGAGACGGAACAGGAGCTCGTTGCCGTTCTCGCGGCGCTCGCCTTCCTTGCGGTCGCTCGTGTAGGTGTAACGGAGTTTGCCGTTCCACTTCACCATGTCGGCATTGCGCTCGAGGTTCGAGACGCGCACGCCGAGGTTGTTGAGCTCATCCGCAAACTCAGCAGCGAGGCGGTCAACGAGTGCGCGGTCCGATGCGGACATGTCGCCCTTTGCCATTGCCTTTGCGACCATCTGCGCCATCTCATAGCGCGTGATGTTGCGGTCGCCGCGGAACGTGCCGTCGCCGTAGCCCTCGATGACGCCGTCCGAGGCGAGCTGGGTCACAGCGTCGTATGCCCAGTGATCACGGGGCACATCAGAGAACGGGTTCGCTGCTGCGAACGTTGTGCTTGCTGCACCGACAACGAGAGCCGTTGCAAGTGCGGATACGAGAGTCTTCTTCATGAGAATCTCCTCCTTCTGTAAAAACAGATTACATCTGATTTCCAAAGGAGCGAGCCGTTGCCGAAGTGTCCATGTTTCCTTTTCGCAATCTGTGCTCTTCCCCTGGAACGGTCTCATCATAACATGATTAGAATGATAAAACAAGTCTTATTAAGAAAATTTTATACCTGCTTATAGTTTCGAGGAGAAAATTCATTTTTATTTAATTATCTGTCTGTATTTTCTCTCCACAAAGGACTCCCGCAAAGAATGCATCCGAGAACAGGGCAACAAAAATCCCCCTCCGTGCGGAGGGGGATTTCCCTATGCGGCAGGTGCCGCAGTGTGTGACTGTGTGTCTTAGAACATGAACTCGACACGACCGAAGAGCTTCGAAACCTTGTCGTTGTTCTGATGCTCGATCGTCTTTCCGTTGAAGTACTTCGCGGAGAGGACGACGTTCTGGAACAGTGTGTAGTTCGTTCCGACCTCAATACCCTTCGAGCCGAACATCGCACCGTCCTCCGTAGCTGCCACCGAAGGTGCACCGAGGTAACGGTATGCGGCATATGCGCCCCACGAGCCCTTGTCCATCGGCTCTGCACCCTTGTACTGGTAGGCGATCTGGTAGGACTTCTTCAGATTGCTCTGCGCGACATCCGAGCTGGTCGCATAGGCACCCGAGAGCATGCCGTTGCCGAAGCGATAGCCGAGGTTGGCGCTCCAGATGTTCATCCGGTCCTTGTTGTTCTTGAGAAGGCCGTTGTTGCTGCTGAGTGCATTGGAGCCGAGACGGTAGTAGCCGACGCCTGCAACGAAGTTGTTCTTGTCGTACTGGAGCTCAGCGCCCTGGTAGTTCGCACGGTCAGCATTTGCGCCGATCGCAAAGCGATTGTTTGCCTTGCTGTCGAAGGACCCCTTCAGATCCATGCGGCCGCCCTGGAGCTTGAGCTGGAGGTCCTTGCCGAAGGTAGCCTCAGCACCCGAGAACTGGCGGTCGAAGACGATCGCGCCCGGAGCTGCATAGCCTTCCGCGGAGGTGAGGCCTATCTTACCAAGCTTGACCTGGAAGTTGTTGTAGTCGCCCTGTGCGTATGCACGCT
>ERZ773072.405-NODE-405-length-24600-cov-3.725239_pt1 | contig 24600 bp, 18 predicted proteins | sample MGYA00580617_ERZ773072 | MGnify/ENA primary metagenome ERZ773072 (study PRJEB29015, sample SAMEA2737970) | human oral metagenome | biome: human oral; feature: human-associated habitat; material: dental | place: China | collected 2122 ...
GGTTAAAGTTGTTACCAAAACACGCTGATTCTTCTGAATTCGTTTTCGAATCTCTTCCATCAAATCATCAACTTGACCTTCGATTTTTCGAACTTCAATTTTAGGGTCAAGCAAGCCAGTTGGGCGAATTACTTGCTGAGCTGGTTTTGGCGAATGCTCAAGTTCAAAATCACCAGGAGTTGCCGAAACATAAATTGCTCGATTGATATGTTTATAAAATTCTTCGAAAGTTAGCGGGCGGTTATCTAGTGCCGATGACAAACGAAAGCCGTTATCCACCAAAACAGTTTTGCGGGCACGGTCGCCATTAAACATCCCGCGAACTTGCGGTAAAGTCATATGTGATTCATCAACTAAAAGTAGAAAATCATCAGGAAAATAATCTAGCAAAGTCGCAGGCTGCTCACCAGGTGCGCGTTCAGTTAAATAGCGCGTGTAGTTTTCGATCCCTTTTACGAATCCAGTTTCCCGAAGCATTTCAAGATCATATTTTGTGCGCTGGGCTAATCGTTGTGCTTCTAAAAACTTCTTATTTTTTTCAAAATATTCATGGCGTGCATAAAATTCTTTCTCAATTTGCGGTATAGCGCGCTCAATAATTTCTCGAGGTGTTGCGTAATGTGAATTTGGAAAAATATCAAAAAACTGCGGTTTTTCTAGAATTTCACCTGTGAGCGGATTCATTAAAATTAAGCGGTCAATTTCATCGCCAAAAAATTCCACTCGCACCGCCGTGTCCTGTCCAGCCGGGAAAATATCCACCACATCGCCGCGCACCCGAAAAGTACCGCGCGCAAAATCAATGTCGTTGCGCTTATATTGAATATCCGTCAGCAAGCGAATAAACTTGTCCTGCACCCGCCGCTCACCGACCGTTAATTGAATAGCCATATCAGCGTACGTTTCCGGCGAACCAATGCCGTAAATACAGGACACACTAGCCACGATGATAACGTCACGTCGCGTTAGCAGCGCCGACGTAGCCGCATGCCGCAGCCGATCGATTTCATCATTGATCTTCGAGTCTTTCTCAATGTAGGTATCACTACTGGCGATGTAGGCTTCCGGCTGATAATAATCAAAATAGCTGACGAAATAATGCACCTCGTTATCCGGAAAAAATTCCTTAAACTCAGAAAACAGCTGCGCCGCCAAGGTCTTATTGTGCGCCAGCACCAGCGTCGGCACGTTCCGCCGGGCAATAATATTTGCCATAGTAAAGGTCTTGCCTGACCCCGTCACGCCTAGCAGCGTCTGCTCGCGCTCGCCCCGCTCCAAACCATCCACCAACTGAGTAATCGCCGTCGGCTGGTCGCCGGTCGGCTGATATTTCGACTTCAAGGTAAATTTGTTCACCCTATTATTGTATCACCGACCAGCGCTGATTATCTATCTATAAATATCCTGCAAACCCCTGCTTCTGCTGCATGCTGGCCACGGACTCCAACCGCGCCTTTGGTATAATTTCCAAGCGGCTTCATCTTGTTCAGCCGGCGTGGCATTACCGTACTTGCTCGGGTCGGCAACCGACGCCCACGTGCCTCTATTAAACTGATAAGCGCCATAGTAACCATTGCCTGTATTAGACGTATAGCTGCCCTCACAACTTCTCAATCGAGCTAAAGCCTCAGCAAAACTACCAGAAAAAGTATTTGAGCTCTTCGCGCCTACAATTTCAATCTGTTTTTTAGGCTCTTTTGTTACGACGCTAGCGATTTCCTTGCGGCTTATTTCAATACCATTTTTCATTTCAATCTCGTATGTCGCGTTACGCTTACCTTTCTCGCCAACTTGCTTGACTTCTTTATGTCCAACATCTTTATTAGCATCTTGGATTTTTTCAGTCTCAAAATTAACCTCTTCCTCAACAGTAACGGTTTGCTTGCCGTTTCGCCACAACTCAATTTTCATCCCCTCAGAGATAGCCGTCAGCGCATTTACAGACAGCGTGTCATTCCTGCCAGGTTTAATATTCTTTTCTTTCAGTAAATCGCCGACCGTCTTTGCATGCGTTCTGATAATAGATTCCTTGCCGTACAAGACAAAAATCACCGCCTTTGCCCGTTCAACTTTCATCACCAAACCCGCACCGTCAACCAGCAAATTATCCGTTTTATTAAGCGCAGTTTTATCTTCAGGGTATACTTTCAAACCTGCCGCCTTAGCAATCAAAGCCGGCGTTTGCTGCGCAGTCGTTACTTTCAAGCGCTTACCATTATCAACAATCGTAATTGGCCGGGCGCGATAGATATTAATATTATACTTTTCAGCAGCCATGTCCGTATCAAGGCTCGGCTCTACTACGTCCTGTTTTTCATCTACCTTAATGTTGGCTGCCTTTAGCGTCTCGCGGATAGTCCTAGCCTTCGTAATAACCGTCCGCCCAGTACCGCGATCATAAATATTAACAAGCTTTTCACCAGCTTTGACCATTGGATTATCACTATTAGCGAGCGCTTGATTAACGAAAAGCAAACTACCAAACATAACCGCAAATACACCCAGCAGAACAGCGGCGCTTCTATAATGACGTTTTATTAGCGATGCGATACCCATAACAATGTACGAATGTATAATCTTTCTTATTATATCAAATTTTCTCCAAACGTGCAAATTCAACGTTTAATTTTTTGACTGTTCCGTCGTCAAATTTGACAGTCACACCCAAGCCCTCGCTGTCAATAATTTCACCGGCGCCAAAGCTTGGACTGCGCACCCTATCTCCCACTTCCAACCCAACTTCCTCTGAGTAGAAATCGGCTTCTGCTGGCGGCTGAGCTGGTCTGTCAATTCCGCCAACCATCAACCCCATCTCGTCTAAAAACCGCGACGGCATATTATAGCCAATTTGCCCAAATTGTGTCCGGGAACTGGCGCAACTAACAAACAGCTCCTCCCTGGCGCGCGTCACACCGACATAACACAACCGGCGTTCTTCCTCAATGTCGTCAGCCTTGCCGCTGTCAAACACTCGCGCGTGCGGTAAAATCCCCTCTTCCAGTCCCGCCAAAAATACTACCGGAAATTCCAGACCCTTAGCGGCATGCAGCGTCATAAGCGTTACCTTCTGCTCCGACGCTGTGTCCGCCGAAGACATTAACGCCATTTCTTCCAAAAACGCCGGCACGTCAACATAAGCTTTGGCTTCCGCCAGCAACACACCAATATTTTCCATCCGCTCCTCAGCTTGAGGCGTACCGTCATTAATAAAATCTTCGTAGCCAGTTCTTTTTATAATTTTTTCAATTAATTCTGCTGGCGAACCGTCTATTTCCTGCTGTAGTTCCTCCAGAGTTTTACCTAGCTCCGATAAAGGCCGTTTCGCTCGCGCCGTCAAATTATCAGCCTCTTCGACCGCCAGCAAGCCGCTGACAATATCCCGCCGCGCCGCATCATTCCAATCCAAAAATTTAGCCACGCTCACTGTACCGATACCGCGCTTTGGAACATTGACAATCCTTAAGAAACTAACCCGGTCGCTTGGCTGATACAACAATCGAAGATACGCCAGTACATCCTTAACGACCGCCCGATCTAAAAACCTTAGTCCGCCGACAATTTTATACGGAATATAACTTTGCCTGAGCGCCCGCTCAATTGCATAACTCTGCGCATTCGTCCGATATAACACCGCCACGTCGCCGTACTGGCGGCCGTTGGCAATTTGCGCTTGAATTTCATTGGCAATCGCCAGCGCTTCTTCCGACTCGCTATATAATTGCCATAATTTTGGATCAATGCCACCACCATTTGCCGTCCATAGATTCTTATCCGTCCGATGAATATTATGTTGGATGAGTGAATTTGCTAAATCTAAAATCGCGCCTGTTGAACGATAATTTTGCTCCAACTTGACCACGATTGTCCCCGGAAAATCGCGCTCGAAATTAAGAATATTAGTATAATCAGCCCCGCGAAAACTATAAATCGACTGCGCATCATCGCCAACTACACACAAGTTACGCCGTTCATTAACTAATATTTTTATTAGCGCGTACTGTACAGCATTTGTATCCTGATACTCGTCAATTAGAATATATTCAAACTGACGCTGCCACTTCTGGCGAATATCCGACTTGGCTCGCAATAATTCCACGGTTTTTATTAATAAATCATCGAAATCGAGCGCCGCCGCCTCTTTCAAAGCTTTTTCATAGGCAAAGAACAATTCAGCAATTTTCTGCTCCCGAGGGCCGCGCGTTGACATTGAAAAATCTTCTGCGCTGCGCATTTCATTTTTAGCGTTTGAAATAACCGAAAGCACCGCCCGCGGCTTAATATCTTTATCCGTCAGACCGCGCACTTTCATAATCTGCTTCATCAGACTCACTTGATCGTCAGTGTCGTAAATTAAAAACCGCCTGTCCAACCCAATATGCGCGCCATCCATCCTTAGTATCCGTACGCAAATACTATGGAATGTCCCCATCCACGGCATAAATTGACGATTATCAGCGTCTTCATCCAGCAATTGCGCCAATCGCTGCCGCATTTCCTTGGCGGCTTTGTTAGTAAATGTTACTGCTAAGATTCGGCTAGGAAAAACTTTCAACTCGCCAATCAAATAAGCAATTCTATGCGTTAGCGTCTTTGTTTTTCCAGAACCAGCGCCCGCCAAAATCAATAGCGGCCCGTCGCCATGCGTCACCGCCCGAGCTTGCTCATCATTCAAACCATCCGTAAAATCAGTCATGTATCTATTTTATCAGCAAAAAGTATGCTGCCGCACCGCCAGCCACGCCAATTGCCAAAAATAACAGAATTAGTAGAACCGTCAGCCAGCCAGATTTGCTTTCTTCTTTAGGGTCAAAATTTTTTGACGTACGGCTTGCTGCATCAAACATAGGCTTAGGCTCAGATTCAGTTGAATCTTTTTTCGGCGAATGACGCGGCGAAGCATCATCATTATCGCCCGGTTTTTTAGAAGCTCTCTGTTCGGCTGCCTTAATATCATCAACGGCAGCGTCAAGGCTAGAAACGTCAGGCCGCCATAACATCCGCGCTAAATTCTGGCGGCAACCCGACATCACCGCCCGGCTCAACTTCATCGTCCGGATCATCCTCTGAAACATCCAACTTACTAGGCGTATAATTTGCCAAAGATTTTTTATGGTCATCATTTTTCGCTATTGCAGCGCCTCCGTAATTTGCATCATCAGTAGCGGTGGCTGGCGTACCTAGCGGCCTTTTCTCGACTTCAACGTTAGAGATAAAAGGCGATACTGGAGCAGTACTTTCGCTCTTACTCTGAACTGGCGTTGCTGCATCAGGGGAATCGTTTGTTTTACCCTCTGGGTTTTGCGGCAACACGACGCGTTTTTTCGCTGAACTTAGTAAAGACTTTTCAGGATTAGCGGACGTTGGCTTGTCAACACCACTGTTATCCTCGTTTGAGTGAAGGCTATTACCCCCTCCTATCGTTGACGGGCGGCGGATGCCCTTATCCGCCAAATTGGCGCTATCATCCTTATTTGCCGAATCAGCTCCAGACTGGCCACCCAACCCCGATGTAGATGCATTTGGAGTCATTTTTCGCTGCTGTACTAATTTAGATTTGGACGACGGATGAACAACATCCATAAAACGACCATGCGGACGCTTAGCTATCATTGGCGATACATGAACAGTATCACTCTCAGGAGGGGCAGCTGGCGGCGGAGATACGGCCGGCGTAGCTGCTGGCGTATGACCACTAGGCGAAACAGAAGACGATATCGTAGAGCCAGATGAGCTTGACGGTGGAGCGGACGGCACTGCTGGCGCCGTTGATACGGACGAGACCGACACTGTCGATGCCGCTGGCTTTGGCTTTTGTGCAGCTGGCGTTACTCCTGAATCTGGCAAAGATGGAGAAGACGGCGGAACCGATGAAGGAGCCGGGGCTGGCGAACTTGCCGTTACCGCCGGCGCAGTAGCTGCTACTGGTGCCGCTGATGCTGTCGTTGCTGGCGTAGTTGAGGTGGAGGGAGCTGCTACTGGTGCCGAGGAGGCCGCCGGAGCGGATGAAACAGTTGGCGGCGCCACGTTAGTTGCCGCTGAAGGAACAGGAGGAGCCGAAGGAGTCAAAGATCTTGCAGGAACTGACGGCTGGCCTGCAAATGACGCAGCCACTGGAACAGACGAAGTTGGCGAAGAGACCGGCACCGAAGATACTGTTGTAACTTTAACAGCATTAGCTTCTGCTTCAGTATTTGGAGATGGCTTGGGAGCTTCCGTTCCAATCTTAGCCGCCGGAGCCTCCGCACTCTGATTATCAGACGTTTGCATTGCAGGCGAACTATGCGACACACTTACTGGAATATTACCGCCGACATTGTTATTGACAGGATCAGTACTAGCGTTCTCAACAGAAGAGACTGTAGGACTAGCAAGCTCAGAGCTGCTTTCATTACCACTAGCCAAGCTAGTGTCAGAAGTCGTACTCTCGCCAGCATCTGTCTTATTTTCCGCTGCCCGCTGCTTGCTCATCAAGGAATTTACTGCTTTGTCCAGCTCGTCAAAATCAATATCTGTCATATGCCCCCTATTTTTTATCCCTTATGTGCTTTTTCTATTATCTCCGTAAATTGATGTATATCCAAACTTGCCGCGCCAACCAATAATCCATCAAGTCCTGAAATTGCCAAATAATCAGCTGCGCTATCAACCGTTATACTACCGCCATATAGAATCCGTACTTCCTCGGCTGCCTTTTTACCATACAAATGAGCAACATGTTGGCGAATCATTTGCGTTGCTTTTTTTACATCAACCGGTTTAGCATTGTCGCCGGTACCAATCGCCCAAATTGGCTCGTAGGCAATCACTACTCTATCCAGCTCCTCAGCCGTCACATTTGCCAGACCGCTAGTTAGCTGATCAGCCAAAACATCCCTCGTTTCACCCAAAGCCCGTTCTTGCGCCGTCTCGCCAATACATAAAATCGGTTGAAGACGATTACGAATCGCCGCCTGAACTTTCAACCTAATATCTTTATCGCTTTCAATAAAGATATATCGCCGCTCCGAATGTCCAATCAACACATAGTCAGCAATCCCCCGAAGATGCGCTGCTGGCACTTCGCCAGTGTACGCGCCATGGTCGCGCCAATAGCAATTCTGCGCTGCCAACTTAGCAATTCGCCGATTAATTTGCAAACTTAGACTCTGCAATGTTAATGTTGTAGGAGCTACAACAACCTCAATATCCCGGCGCGGCTTTAGAACCTCCATTAGCTTATGCAGATACAAGCTCGCCTCTTGCATATTGAGATTCATCTTCCAGTTGCCAATGATTAATTTTTTTCTCATGATGATAATCCTTATGTTTAGTTTATCATCTCAGCCCATACACGTCTAGTAAACTTTCAATTCCCGGCAGTTTTTTACCCGCCATCAACTCCATACTAGCACCGCCGCCAGTAGAAACATGCGTAAAACTTTGCCCGTCATGACCGTCCCACTTTAAAATAAAATCAGCTGTATCGCCGCCGCCAACAATCGACACCACGTCCTTGTTCTGAGCAATTGCCAAAGCTACGCGCGCCGAACCAATTGAAAAAATCTTTGTCTCGGTATAACCGAGAGGACCGTTCCAAATCACTGTTTTCGCAGTTGCCAAGACTTTCGTGAACGCCTCAATTGTCTGACTGCCAATGTCTAGCGCCATATCATCTCTGGCAATTTTATCAACGCTAACCTCGCGGCGAGGCAGCTCGCTATAGGGATCGGGGGCTACTGCCACATCACTTGGCAAAACCAAAAAATCATCAACATGATCTACGCCGACCTTTTTTTCTGCTTTATCATAAATATCCTTAATTACCTGCTCCTGACCAGATTCAGAGACACTCCTACCAATATTGCAGCCGCGGTATTGCAAGAAAGCATTTGCCATAGCACCGCCAATTAAAATCCGATCAGCCTTATTAATCAATCGCTTGATCAAAGCAATTTTATCGCTAACTTTAGCACCGCCGATAATCGCCACCAGCGGCGGCCGGGGATTTTTCATCGCCTTAGTAATAGTTGTATACTCTTTTTCCAGCAAAAAACCCGCCACGCCAGGCACGCATAGTGCAATGGCATGCGTACTAGCATGCGCTCGATGCGCTACCGCAAACCCGTCCTGCACGAAATAATCGGCGCGAACTGCCCGCTGAATTGATTTAGCAAACGTCAAATCATCAGCTTCTTCTTCCGGATAAAAGCGCAGATTTTCTAGCAAAATAACACTGCCCAGAGGCGCACGGCGTACTGCTTGACGTACTTCATCGCCAACACAATCGCCAACGAACTGCACCTTCCGACCCAGTAACTCCGTCAAACGTTTAGCCACTACCTCCAAGCTCAGCTTCATATCCCAGCCCTTCGGACGCCCCAAGTGCGACATGATAACGATCTTACAATTTTGTTCCAATAGATACTTTAACGTCGGCAAGGAAGCGCGAATCCGCAAATCATCGGAAATTGTGCCCTTCTTCGTCAGCGGCACATTGTAATCTGCGCGCACTAAAACAGTCCGCCCGCGCAGATTAACACCTCTAATTGTTTGTTTTGAAAATTGTCTGCCCACCCGATTGTTCCTTACGACAACGTCTTAATTTGAATATTATCCGTTTTACCCGGCTCAGGATGATGGCCGCTTACCAATACGACCGTAACTGGATCCTCGCCAAAATAACCTTCCCGCTTCAATTCCTCAGCCAGCTTCGTCGCAGCGTTCAGCTCATTCGGACGAATGTACGGGCGAGAAGCATAGCTTAACGCTAATTTTTGCGCCGTCTTGACATTCTCAGTCACGCAAACAATTGGCAAGTTCGGACGATACGCACCGACATTAACCGCGGTAGCGCCAGTATTAGTTTCAGCAATAATTGCCCGTGCCTTAATTCTCCTAGCCAGCTGCGCCGCTGTGTAGCTTAAAATAGCATCCGTTTTTTCGCGCATCTCAGTCTTATCGACCATCATCACTTCGCTATGTTCTTGGGTATAGATAATCGTCTTACGCATCGCCCGAACAGTTTCTATAGGATATTTACCGTTGGCTGTCTCATCCGACAACATTACCACATCAGCACCCTGAATGACGGCATTTGCCACGTCGCTCACTTCAGCGCGGCTTGGTTCAGGATTATCGACCATACTACCCATCATCTGCGTCGCCACAATAACCAGCTTGCAATATTTACGGCACAAAGCGATAATCCGCCGCTGCATCACCGGAACAATTTCCGCGCCAGCCTCTACCGCCAAGTCGCCGCGCGCCACCATAACGCCGTCGCTAGCTTTGACGATCTCTTCCAAATTTTCCGGATCAACTGCTGATTTTGTTTCAATCTTAGCAATGATATCAACCGTTGAGCCCAATTCCACCAGCCTCTGCCGAAGATCAATAATATCGTCGGCCTTCTGCACAAAGCTCAGCGCCACATAATCAAAGTCCTGCTTAGCGCCCCACTCCAGATCGGCGATGTCTTTCGATGTCATAATATCGCCGCCAAAATCCGTATCCGGCAAATTCAGCCCCTTGCGGCTCATCAAAAATCCGTCATTTTGAACTTCCACGCGAATCGCCGTCGAACTAACAATTTCCCGCACAATCGTCTTAATCTTTCCATCAAACATGTAAAGCGGTTCGCCGACTTTCATCTTTTCTGCCAAATTATACTGCACCGGCAAATTAAAGCTGCCGTCATGTTCGGCAATTTCTGAATCCAACACCAGCATATCGCCAGCCTTAACATCCAGCATGTTATCTTTCAGGATGCCCAGGCGAATCTTTGGTCCTTGCAAATCCTGTAAAATCGCTACTGGCTTGCCTAACCTTTGACTAGCCGTACGCACCCAATTAATCTGCTCCAACCGGCTCTCATTATCGCCATGGCTAAAATTCATGCGAATGCCGTTAACGCCAGCGTCCAGCAGCTGAAAAACTTTCTCCTGACTGAATGTTGCCGGGCCAATTGTTGCTAATATTTTTGTCCTCTTAAATACATTGCTACTCATTTTTCAAATTATAACACTATTTAAACAGATATAGTAGTGGCACTAAGGCATATTAATCTGATGATTTTCAGTAATATTAGGCCTTATTCAATTATGTAAATCATTTACAATAACTAATTCACACCCCCGGCACCGTCCAATACTCCTGAACGATTGCTTGGACTTGTGATGGTTGGGTTGTTAGGGCTTGTTCCCAGGTCATGCCGGTGTCTTTTTGGAAAGAGGACATGGCTTGGATTAGGTTTTCAATTTGGGTGTGAGTAATGGTGCTGCCGGTGGCGGATTTGAAGGTTTCGATTTTATATTGATTACTATTGTTCGCATACCATGAATTGATAGTTACCGAATCTGATGAGCCGATCATACGCAGACGCAAATTATTGCCAAACTTTTCAAACATAATGTCTTGGGAATCATAGTCCAGTATGATATTGTCATCGTTACCGTTAGCGTCATACACTATATCAGAACCGTCGCCTTTGTTAAAGACATATGTATCATTGCCATAATATCCGTCCAAGTAATCATCTCCTGCGCCACCGACAATTAGATCGTCGCCTTCACTACCGGAGATACGGTCGTTGCCAGTACCGCCATAAAGTTTGTCGTTTGACTTCGATCCGTAAAGATTGTCATTACCTCCCAGACCGTAATAAGTCACCGCGTCGTCGTCAAAGGATTGTATAGTCTCGCCATCCTCGGTACCAGTAATATTATGTACTTTGCTATTGATAGTATCCTGAGTCCAGACAGTGCCATCGGCGAAAACTACTTTTTCGATCAGGCTTTCCGGAGATGGCTTGTGAAAACCACTATAGCTATAGTATCCAAAGTAGTTTTTTACAGAGATTTTATCGCTCGTTCCTTTGAGAGATAATTCAAGAACATAACCATAATCGCTACCACTTTTATATACCCGCTTGACATCGACATCGTCTGGCGTAATTCCCTCGCCGAACTTGATCGTATCCGTACCGCCGCATTCGCTAATCATGTCAGAGCCGTCGCCTTTGTTGAATATATAGGTATCGTTGCCGCGAGAGCCGCTTAATTCGTCATTGCCCTTACCGCCGACCAGCAGGTCGTTGCCTTCTCCGCCAGATATTGCGTCATCGCCGTCATCGCCATAGAGTTTGTCATTTCCTCGTCCGCCAACTAGCACATCATTGCCAGCCAGTCCGTGATATTCCACCGAATCATCATCATAAGATCGTATAGTGTCGTCTTTGTCTGTACCAGTAATGTCGTGCATCATTTCATGAATGATATCCACCGTCCAAACCGTACCATCAGCAAAGACCACTTGGTCAATTGCGCCACCTCGTGAATTAACAGCTCCGCTAAAATAGCTAAAGCTCCCGAAGTAGTTACTAACTGTTACGGAATCCTCCGAATTTTTTATTGATAGCTCTAAATTATAATCACTATTTTTTTCTACTCGTTTTATGCTTATATCTTCTGGCGCAATTCCTTCACCAAATTTAAGTATGTCGAATCCATAGTTATCGTGAATAATATCTCTGCCGTCACCGAGATTAAAGACGTACGTATCATCTCCACGGAAACCATTAATAATATCATTACCCCTACCGCCGACCAGCAGGTCATTGCCCTCCCCGCTATATATCATCGCCGTAGAGTTTATCGTCGCCCATAGTTCCTGTGATGTAGTCATCGCCGCTACGACCGTTATAGACCACTGCCGAGCCGCCAGCGGCATGGAAATTATCACTGCCGTCCGTTCCAAACATGACATGCGCCCGGCGGTAAATCTCGTCAATGCCCCAGATTGTCCCATCGGCAAATGTAATTTGCTCTATTTGCGCGCTCGGCGAGGCAATATCTCCATTTGAATAGGAAAAAGTACCAAACTGGCGGCGAACGGTAATTTTATCGCCTGCTCCTTTGAGTGACAACTCAAGCGAGACTTCGTTACTATTTACCAATGAGACCCGGGCAACGACATCATCCGGAGCAATACCTTCACCCAGGCAAATTTTATCAAAACCATCGGTTTCTTCAATTATATCCACTCCGTCGCCCCTATTGAATATGTAGGTGTCATTGCCAGTGCCGCCTCTAATTTCATCATTGCCTTCGCCGCCAATTAAAACATCGTTGCCAGCATCGCCAAGAAGATAATCATTGCCAGTACCGCCGTCAAGCAGGTCATCGCCATCTCTACCAGCAAGAACATCATCGCCATCGTCGCCATACAGTTTGTCGTTTCCCTTGCCACCATGGAGCGTATCGTTGCCAGCCAATCCATGATATACAACGTCGCCATCGTCATAAGCATATATATCATCTTTATCATTTGTACCGGTGATATTATGCATTCTCTTATAAATTGTGTCCTGTGTCCAAACCGTACCGTCGGCGAAAACGACCCTATCTATCTTTTTCTGCGGAGTTTCCGAAAATCCGGAATAGTAATAATGCCCAAAATAATCATCAACTACTATCCGATCTGTAGAATCTTTTATAGCAAGCTCCAAGTTATAATGATCACCCTGAGCTACTCTTTTTATACTAACATCACCTGGGCGAATACCTTTACAAAATTGAATAGTGTCTATACCGCCGCTGTCTGAAATATAGTCTACCCCGTCGCCCTTACTAAAGACGTATATATCGTCGCCAGTACTGCCATAAAGAACATCGTCGCCCTGACCGCCGATAAGTATGTCGTTACCCTGACTACCAGACAAGGTGTCATTACCGACATCACCATAAAGAAGAGCGTCAGCCGCAGTCGCATAAAGCGAATCTGCTTTTTCGCTTCCAATAATAGCATCTCTGTCAACAGCATATACTATTTTCGCTGTCTCTGACGATTCTGTCGCATAGTGTGCGCAAAAACCTTTTAGACTCTCGCTATCCTCTAGTCCTGATCCATAGGCAACCCTTAAGAAATCATCTAACATTTGCCTTCCGGCAGCTGGATTTACAGCTAATTTTTCGTCAATTTCAGCTTTAATCCTAGACAAATCAACCACCAATCCAGATTCTACAGTAGCAGTATATTCCACTTTGTTAACAAGCTCCTTTAAGAAAGTATTGCCTGCGATTGACGCGTACAGACGGTTCATTAGCTTACGATAAGCTTTATTCAATAGCGGTGCGGCATTTTCATTCGGGTTAGCGCCATTAGACCCCGCGAAATCCGTACCCATAAACTTTTCCAAAACAGCCAAGCGGCGAGCATCAATGAAATTACCGCGGCTCTTTGGATCAATTATGTCTGCACCCGACCATTTATATACAGCCTCTGTAAATAATTGATTGCGGTTGACAGTATCGTCGGCATTAACCAAATCTGATACTAATTTCTTCAGCTGACCGCTTGTATCTTTTGCCATAGCCACACGCAACGACGAAACATTGCCCGCACCCGGTAAATCTGGTAAAGCCAAAATATCCTCTGATATAGTAATCTTGCCATCAAGCAAATCGTGCGACTCAAGAGTGTTTCGATTAAGCAAATATTCGCCAATTACTCCGCCAGATCCGTCCGTTTTTATAAAACTACCAACGCGGCGCTGAATATTATTCATCACATCGGATGTATTAGATGACGTTGAGCTTAAACTAATACTTGCGATATTATAGTCACTCAAACCTTTTAGCTCCTCAGCCTGAGATATGCCGTCACCATTCAAATCTCGCCAAATCTTGAGCTTAGAGTAAACTTCGTCTTTAGCGTCAATTCTCCCATCCCGGTTACTATCAAATTCTTTTAGGGCTTCAAAGCCGCTGGCAGCGCGAACACCATTGGCCAGCAACGTCTGATCGCCAAACAGTTCCTGGCCGCTGGTTATCTGCCCGTCATTATTACGATCAAGCACCAGCAGACCATCGCTAGCATCCACCCACGCGGTTCTTTCAGCAAAACCATTACTATCCAAATCAAAATAAGTACGAGATTGATCAAGGCTTGTTGTTTTTATACCATCGCCGTCGAGATCAAATATCAGAGGGTCAACCCGGACAGAAGGAGCTGCAGTTGCTGAATTAAAGAGGTCTTGTATACCTTTTAATCCGTTAGAAAACCAACCGCGAAGGAGGCTGTAACCTCCCCACACGCCGTCAGCTATAAGGTTGCCGGTTGTATCAACGAATTTTATAGCGCCGTCTGCCGCATAATAAGCCAGCCCTTCAATTACAAACTTGCTTGTATCAATAAATTTTTCTACCCCCTCTGCACCGTAATAGGCTAAGCCCTCAATTACAAACTTGCTTGTCTTAACAAATTTTACCACTCCTTCTGCACTATAAGTCAAAAGTCCGCCAGCCACATAAAAGACAAGTATTACGCCCTCAAGTTCAGCCTTAGCTCCTTCTGTTATAGATTTCATAAACAAGACAAAATCATCAGGATTTTCCTTTGAATCATTTAATTTCCCATCTTTTGACATCATGTCAGACATCCCATGATTGCCAGTAGGTGTTGCATTCTTGGCTAGTCTCTTGAGTGCCTCTGCGCCTTCTTTAATAATTTTAGGAGCTGTACTGGGAATGAAACCAGTGGCTGACATAAGCGTCGCCATCGCTTGCATTTTAGCTACCGCCATAAAATCCTCAGCCGAGGTGCTATTAAGACTAGACTGTATAACTTTATTTTTGCCTATTCGGAATTTATTCCAAAGGTTGCCTATCAAATCGCTTTCATTGGCATAGTTGGTCGAAAGATTTTCGTATGCAGAATAATTTATTTTCTCCCCAGTTACACTCTCTACGAGAGAGCCAATACCCGGACCGTTAAACGTGGTAGATTTATGCCCTGTTTTGTATGTCATATACTGAGCTAACGATCCGCCAAGCGAATGACCGGTAAAGGTATAATCTGCCTTTGGGTGAGAAGCCAGAACTGAATTAACAAACTTTTCAGCATCAGCGAACTGCGCTGGTAAGTTTAATGACATCCCTAAAGCTATTTGAGCATCAGCGTTGGCGATATCTTTACCTGCTTCTATATACCCTTTTATGCTCGAAAGATCAAAGTCGGTGCCTCTGAAACTAAAGACTATTTCACCTGTTTTAGGGTGCTGAAAGGCGGCGGCGCGGAAGCCGGAGGAGGTGGAGATGAAGTCAAGAAGGGTATAGGAGCGAAGAGGATTAGATTCTTCTTTGAGAGCAGAAATCTCGGACTTATCAGCCTTAAAATCTTTAGTCTCAGTATAAAGTTTCTTGTCAAGAATATAGCCAATGCTGCAGTCTTTTGCATTATTTTCAAACTGTGCATACGCCAATGCACTGAAGTTTATATAATTTATTGCTGCCTTTGAATCTGCATCCATTACTTACCCCCCCTATTACTTTAAGCAGTTCTTTATATTAGCGTACGAATAGTTGAATGGTTTATCATAAGTAGTCTCGCACTTTTTAGTTTTACCATACTTGGTACTTATAGAATAATTTATATCTAGATTATGTATATTACTATCACGGATAGCTGAAGTAATGCGATTCGCATCATTCACCATATCGTCTACAGAGGTATCGCTTTCCAAGCCTTTATAAGATAGCTCGACGGTATATGACAAACCATGATCTTGCTTTATAATGCTTTCCATCTTCGGATTATCTGGGCGTGCGGTATCTGCCAATGGTTCTGCCAAATAGATTTCTACCGAAGCGTTAACTTTCCACTTTGAATTTGAAGCATTTTGCTGGGCTATTTTGTTTAGGCGGGCAGTCTCGCGCTGAGACCAGATTTTTGCAGTGTATTGGTCGGAAAAACTATCTCTATCTTCTGCTTTTATAATTCGGAATGTTAAGTTTTTATTATTTACGGGATGAGCATCAGCACCCCAGGTACCTTCAATGCCGAGACCGGCAACAGATAGACGAGGCTTTTCTACTATAAATTCCTGGTTATATTTTTTTCTGAGATAGTCAGACATACTTAGGGCAGTTGACCATTCTGTAACTACATTATGTGCCACAAACAGCATCACTATGGCGACTATTATAGACACTACTTTTAGCAGACGTCTTTTCTGGTGCGATGTCTTGCTCTGTTTTTCTATTGCTCTAGCGCTACTATTGCTCATTATTTCACCGCCTTAAAGTTGTTATGCTTATACTTAGTTATTTTAGCTTAAAAAGCATTGGTTACGCAAGCAATTGCTCTATAGACAATTATTTTCTCAAGAAGAAGATTGACGGGCAGCTCCGCGGAAACCAGAAGGGGTGGAGATGAAGTTGAGAAGGATATAGGAACGAAGAATTCCAGAAGAGTCTTTGAGAGCAGATTTTATTACTACTAAGTTAGCTAACGCCTTTATTTTATTTTAAGGATAAGCGTAATAGCCAATTAAATCCCAAACAAAAGAAACCTCCTAAAAGGTTTCCTAATGATGCTAATTTCTCATCTGGTCGGGGTGAAAGGACTCGAACCTTCGACCTCACGGTCCCAAACCGCGCGCGCTAGCCAACTGCGCCACACCCCGAAAAGGCTGAACTAATTGCCTAGCTCAATTCTAGCATGGATCAGGCAAAAAATCCAGTTGCCGTCATCCCAATTTCACTGTTCGCCGTAATGCCGCCTCGGCTAGCTGCGTCGATACTGTACGAAGTTGCTCAATACCTTGAACAGATTCCATATCAGGCGGCTCTTTGTATGCACCGCCCGACTGGCAGGCTATCATCGCGGCAACTATCGACGCTGTGCTATCGCTGTCGCCTCCAAGGTTCACCGCCCTGTACACCGCCGCCTGCATATCACCACCAGCCCCTAAGAATATATCGTAAGCCATCGCTAAAGTTTCCGGCGCATAAAAACCATAATCTGTGCCCAGCTTACCGGCAGCATACCGTTCGGCCAACTCCTCGTCGGTTTGACACGGGTTATAGACTGCTCGATGTAGCAATTCGCTTTCCTTAGAAAAATTATTTACGGCTAGGGTTTGAATAAATCGATCAGCTGATTCTGATACCGTTCGCCCTTCAAGCAAAGCGCTCAGCACCTCGCCATGCAGACGCGTGCATATACGCCCAATTTCGCTATTGTGCGTCATATTAGTAAGCAAGTCGTATTGTCCGCGGCGCGTTCGCTTATCAACTTCGCTCAAGACTTGCCAAACAACTAGCGGCGCCATTTTCATGACGACCCCGTTGCCCGCCTTGTCTTTTTCGCCAGATTTACGAGGCGAGACGCCGCTGATCATTCGCTCCACCGCCTTTACTGTGGAGCCGCCCCAGCCGCACGGCACACCCTCGGCTGTGCGCGGGGCCTGACGATAAGCTGCAACATGCTCATCTGCCAGCGATTCAATCGAAAAACCGTTATTTTTAGCAGGCTTCGCGCCACTGCCAGGCTTAGCTGCGTATCATCGCTGACCGTGCCGCGCGCGCTTCCTGGAAAAAACGGATGATCCGACGGTGCCTGCAATTCGGTAATTCTGCCGTATCGTTCGCGTATGCATTCAGCCGGCTTTCCTTCAACTGGCAAACCAGCAGCGTCGCCGTAAGCGATGGCTGGTAATATTTGACGGGCAGCTTGGTAAATTCTTTCTGTTTGATTGGTCGAAATTTCCGATCTAGCGCTACGCATTCACCGGCTCAATCTCCACCGAACGAACTTCCTTATTTTTTGGCAGCGCTGAATCTGCCGTGAATGTATAGACCAATAATTGCCCGAACGGCATTTCCACGTGCGCCATATCTGATTCAGGAACTTGATCTAAGTATTTTATTAACGCCCGAATAGAATTGCCGTGCGCCACTAATAAAATATTTTCGCCAGCCTGTAATTTCGGTAAAATCTCAGACTGAAAATATGGTACAGCACGCGCATAAACATCTTTCAATGTTTCGCCACCAGGCACTGGATAATCCCAACCTCGGCGAATGCCGTTAAAGGCTTCCTCGCCGATTTCGTCCTTAACTTCCCATTTATTCTTGCCAGTTAAATCGCCGTAATCGCGTTCATTTAATTCTGCTGCCCGCACCACTGGCATATATTCTGTTATGCCGGCGCCTTTTAGCAGCGCGTCGAGCGTTTGATGCGTCCGCTTCAAAGCCGAAGTATACGCCTCGTCAAATACCATACCTTTTAGCAATTCGCCCAGCCGCTCTGTGTCGGCTATACCCTTTTCCGTCAGGCCAACGTCAGTCAGCCCCGTCCATTTGCCAAGCAAATTCCATTCGCTTTCGCCGTGGCGGCTAATAACCAATTTTCCCATCTTTTTATCCTCCTTCTTAGCTGATGAATACATCGGCGTGATAGCAACTATTTTCTCGTCCTGCGAACCGGCAACCGTGCTAGTGATTTTAGTTTCAACATAGCCGAACTCTTGCTTCGCCCATAGTTTCACCGCCCAAAGCAGCGGAAAATTAGCCTGGGCAACTTCCTCTTTACTTATGAAATAACTATCCTCGATTTCCGATTCTTGCAAGCGAATATTAGCGAATCTATCGTCAGGCAATGCCGCCGTAAACACAAACTGGTGCGACAGATAATCTTCGGATTGGCGCGATGCAACCATCGCTAAGGCAAGCTCGCCCGGCGCCAGGTCGATATTAGCCTCCTCTTTAGCCTCGCGGACGGCAGCAGCCAGCGGCGATTCGCCAGCATCGACAACGCCGCTAGGAAGTCCCCAATTATCTTTGTAGTTGGCTTTTAGAATTAGCAGTTCGCCTTTAGTATTTTCGATCAAAACTGCCGCGCTGGAGAAGCGAGCATCCAAACTAGCCATCCACTTCTGCCGCTGTTCTTTAGTATACTGCACCATTATTTCGCGTATTCAAATGCCCGCGTCTCGCGGATAACGTTAACTTTAATTTCGCCGGGATATTGCATGGTGCTTTCAATTTTAGTAGCAATGTCCCGCGATAGCTTGATTGCCGACAAATCGTCGATTTTCTTTGGATTAACAATTATACGCACTTCGCGGCCAGCTGAAATTGCATAGGCTTTATCAATTCCTTCAAAGCTAGTCGCCACATTCTCCAAGTCGCGCATTCGCTCGGCAAAGTTCTCAGCCGAAACATTGCGGGCGCCCGGACGCGCGGCTGAAGCTGCATCGCATACGCGGACAATAATCGCCTCTGGCGTCGTTGCCTCGATGTCGTCATGGTGCGCTTCAATAGCATGTACAATCCGCTCATCCATGCCGTACTTGCGGGCAAATTCCGCGCCAATATGATGATGCTTGCCTTCAATTTTATGCGTCACCGCCTTACCAACATCGTGCAGCAGCGTGGCAATTTTAGTGATGCGTACGTCCGCGCCGATTTCCTCAGCAATCATGCCGGCAATTTGCGCCATCTCCGTCGAGTGTTTCAAAACATTCTGGCCGTAGCTTGTTCGGAATTTCAATTCGCCGAGCATTCGCAGCATTTCCTTAGGAATACCGACCACGCCGACTTCGCGCGCCGCATCCTCGCCAGCCTGCTTAACTTCTTTGTCAATCTGTTTTTTCGCCTTGGCGACCACTTCCTCGATACGCGCCGGATGAATGCGGCCGTCTTTCATCAACATCTCCAAGCTTAGGCGGGCAACTTGCCGGCGAATCGGATCGAAACTAGAAAGAATCACCATGCCCGGCGTATCATCGACCAAAATATCGACGCCTGTTTCTCGCTGTAAAGCCTGAATGTTGCGTCCTTCTTTACCGATAATCCGGCCCTTCATCTCGTCGTCAGTCAGCTTAACTGCCGTCACTGTCCGTTCAGCCGTTACTTCGCTGCTCATCCGCTCCATAGCAGTTACTAAAATCATCTGCGCCCGCTCTTCAGCATCATCCATTGCGTCATGCTGCAGCTTCGCCACCAGTCCTATCAAGTCCTGCTTAATGTCGCGCTCGGTCATTTTCATCAACTTGTCGGCCGCATCCTTTTTCTTTAGTCCGGCAATTTTCTCTAATTTCTCCTGCTGGCGGGAGCGAATATCACGAATCTCATTTTTAAGACTATCAACCTCATCTTCATGGGTACGCAACTTCTCCGCTCGACGATCCAATTCCTCTAGTTTATTGTCAAGCGTTCTCTCGCGGTCAGCCAAACGATTCTCGGTTTTTTGCCATTCCTTACGGCGCTCGTTCTCAATTTTCAGCGCCTCGTCTTTAGCCTTCAGAACGATGTCGCCAGCTTTAATTTTAGCATCCGCCAAATCGCGCTCGATCTGATTTTTACCGTTAATCTGGCGCGACCGCTGATAACCAAAAAATCCGCCCGCACCAAGCCCAGCTCCGACGATGGCGGCAATAATTATTCCTATCATTGTCATTCCTTTCCGATTAGCTGCCCCTGAGTATTCGCCTCAAGGAAATATATCAACAACCAATCAATTTCAAACTATCTAATCCAGCGAGTCAAAACTTACAAACCGCCGTAATTTAATTATACACGGTTTCAAAAGTTTTCGCACGAAAAGTTATTAGAAAAATCACCGAGCAGCTATTTGCTTTTTATGAAAAATATAATTCCAGCAATAATGAATATTACCCAAACCATAGAGGCAAAGAAATAATCAATCACCCCGAGCATGATAAACCGAAGCCATCCTCCCTCTATACCATTATAGCCGCCGCCAAATATGGTCACAACTATTTTAGTCGCGTAAAGCGCCACTGGTATAGTCATGAGCATGATGCCAATTCTGCGAAAACTTTTTGATTGTTCTATTATCTCTTCACTGGCAATTTTATTTTTTGGAGATTCGTCATATATCCAGAATAATTTATCTTTACGCCTCAATAAAAACCATAGATAAGCAGAGCCAGCTATCGATACAATAACGAACACGTATTGCATATTCGCTACATAATACACCTCGCGTAAAATATCACAGACTACATTTGATACTTCATCGTATTTACAATCGCTAGAGTTATAAAATAACACGATCGGCATCAATACCACACTGACTAGAATCGGAGCAATTGTCATACATACAGCAATAATCCTTTGACCATAACGATCAACCCGGCGTAGCTCTTTGGATACAAGAATACTCTGAGCTACAATATTAACCCCAAACAAGAATATCGCAAAACTAATTAATTCTACGCCTTTAGCGCCAGTGTCATTGAACTCTACAGCGACCACCGACATTACAAATACAAAAACCGCATACAACGCCATCCCCAAACTACCAACAAAAATAGCCGCTTCCGCCGCGCTGTTTGGCTGAGGCATATCGACTTTCGCAGCTTTTATAGCTTTCTTCTTACGTTTTACGGGCTGTTTTGGTTTTATGGCACGCCCTGTCATATCTTAATTATAGCATAACCGTAATCATTTTCGCGGCGCGGTAATATGAGCGGCAGCGCCATACTCTGGCATAACGATTTTCTCATTCTCGCCGGCGCGCAGTTTTTTAAGCGCCATCTCCCGCCAATCTTCGCCCATTGCGCCGACAATTGGTATATTCAGGCTATCCGCCAGGGTATTGGCAACCGTCAGTCCAATCCTCAATCCAGTAAAGCTGCCCGGCCCTTTCATTACACCGATACCGCTGATATCGTGCAAATCGCCGGTTTTTTCTTCCAAAAACTTCAATAAACCGCGCGCCAATGTCCGCCCCGCTTGCCACTCAAAATCCTGCCGAGCTTCATTATCAACCACCGTCAAAAAACAAGCTGCCGTCGAGGTATCTAATAAAATTATCACGCCAAATTCTCCTTTATCTTCTGCCAAAGTTCAGTTGACTTTTTACCGCCGGGATGAAATTCCACTAGCCGCTCTTCCTCGCTAATTGTTGTAATTTTTACCACCAAGCGATCTTTCGGCAAATCATCATCAACCGCGCCTGCCCACTCAACCACCACCACCGAATCATCGTCCGCAGCTTCGCGAATCTCATCGCCCATAATACCTGCCTCGCCCAAACGATAAAAATCATAATGCGCCAAACGCAAGCCTTTTGGCGAATCATACACGCGTGAAATTGTGAAAGTCGGACTTTGCACTGGTTCATTAATCCCTAGCGCCCGCGCAATACCCTTGGTCAACGTGGTTTTTCCCGCGCCGATATCGCCGACTAATTCTAAAACTTCGCCGCCAGAAACCGACCGGCCAATCGCCTCGCCCAGCTGCTTCATTCTTGCCTCGTTATCAATTTTCACTGCTTTTAATTATACCATTTCATAACGATATATTGACGCGTATTAGATTTTTGATTTGAGTAGGGCCTGACTTTAAAATTCGCGTCGGTATGCGCTAGCTTTTTTTTAGCGACAATAGTACAATAACCATAAGAATTATGCGCGTTTCGGACGAGACAGTTGAGAAACTTCTGAAACAGGGTGGGATCGTTAATGATTCGCAGCTTGATGAGTTAAAGACGCTCGCCAAACGGTCAAAACAGAGCTTGCAGGAAATGGTCATCGACCAAAAGGTCGTCTCTGATGAAAAACTGACAAAAATGATCGGCGAACTGATTGACGTGCCGTTTGTCAGAATTGAACCGAAAGATATTTTGGATGATGTTTTGAAGAAAATCCCGGAGCATATTGCCCGCCAATATAATGTCGTTCTGTTCGCGATAAACGATGACGGCAGCTTGTCGCTGGCGATGGAAGATCCTGACGACGTGCAGGCGCTTAACTTTATTCAGAAGGAAATTGGTTACAACACTAAGGTTTTCCTGGCAACAAAAAGCAATATTCTGGATTGCTTGGAGAATTACCGCGGCGACATGAACGACGAGCTGGACGAGGTTATCTCTGTCCAAAAAGACGCTTCTGCAGAAGACCAAAATGTTAGCCAAGATGACTTCGCGGAAAATTCGCCGATTGCCCAGACGGTTAATTTGTTACTGGAATACGCCATCAAATCCAATGCCTCTGATATTCATATCGAGCCGCGCGAGGATTACGTCCAAGTCCGCTACCGCATCGACGGCGTATTAAAAGAGGTCAACAAACTGCCGCGCAATGTTCACGGCGCGTTGGTTAGCCGCATTAAAATTTTATCAAATCTGAAGATTGACGAACGCCGCGTGCCGCAAGACGGACGCTTTAAGATAAAAGTTTCCGGCAAGCAATACGCGCTGCGCGTCTCGACCCTGCCAATTGCCGACGGCGAGAAGGTAGTAATGCGTATTCTTGACGAGTCAAACCAGGCAATTTCGCTCGACAAACTTGGCTACTGGGGATTATCGCTAGCTACCGTAAAAGATGCCATGGCGCAGCCAAACGGTATGATTTTGGTGACCGGGCCGACTGGTTCGGGAAAATCAACCAGCTTGTTTAGCATACTGTCGGAACTTAATACGCCAGACGTGAATATTTCGACTATTGAAGACCCAGTCGAGTATAAAATCCCTGGCGTCAACCAAACCCAGACTAATGCCAAAGCCGGCATGACCTTTGCCTCAGGACTACGCGCGCTGCTTCGCCAAGACCCGAACATCATCATGGTTGGCGAGATTCGCGACGGCGAGACGGCTAACTTGGGCGTGCAGGCAGCGCTGACTGGACACTTGGTGTTTTCTACCCTGCACACCAACAATGCAGCGACTTGTTTGCCGCGTTTATTGGATATGGGAATTGAACCCTTCTTGATCGCTTCGACGGTTAAGGCGGTAATCGGCCAGCGCTTGGTGCGGCGATTGTGTATGAATTGCCGGCAGGAATATGTACCTAATGCCGAAGAGCTCAGTTATATCGTGCAAATGTTTAGCCTAAAACAGGGTTCTATCCAGCGGCTGCACGAGCTTGAAGGACAGGCCTTTGCTGATAAAATTGGCGGCGACACGCCGATGGGCTCGACCGATGTGACAATTCAGCGCCTGTGGCGGCCGAATCCCGAGGGTTGCGACGAGTGCAATCATGTCGGCTTTAAGGGGCGTGTTGGTATTTACGAGGTACTCGGCATATCCGTGCCTATCCAAAAAATGATTACCGCTAACGCCACCAGCAATGATATACAAGAACAAGCTATCTCAGAAGGAATGGTTACTATGCAAACAGACGGTTTAATAAAATCCCTGCGGGGAATAACAACAATTGAGGAAGTATTACGAGCAACAAGGGAGTAAATATATGCCAAGTTTTGAATTTTTAGCAGTTAACTCAAAAAAGGAAACCGTCAGTTCGACAATTGAAGCCACCGACCGTTTGTCAGCCATCAATATTGTAAAAACCCGCGGCTTGAAATTAATTAGTATAAAGGAACAGAACAGTAAAAGTTCCGGTTTCACATTTGGCAAGAAAAAAGGCGTTAAGACTGAAGAGCTGGTGATGTTCACCCGGCAGCTGAGCGCTATGGTTTCAGCCGGCGTGCCAATTCTTCGCGCGCTTAGTTCAATGGCGCAACATGCCGAGACCGCTGGTTTCCGCGATACGATTAACGCTATTATCAAGGACGTTGAGGGCGGAATGGCGCTCGCTGATGCCCTAGGAAAACATCCCGATTCATTTAACGATATTTATGTCAATATGGTAGCAGCTGGCGAGGCGGGCGGTATTTTGGACGATATTTTGAAACGCTTGGCATTGCAGCAGGAAAAAAATGCTTCTATTAAAAAGAAAATTAAAGGTGCCATGACATACCCGATGGTGCTGGTCGTCATTACTATCGGTGCATTCTTCGGCTTGATGATCTTCGTGATTCCGGTTATCGGCAGAACTATCAAAGATCTTGCTGGCGACGACGCGGAATT
>ERZ773072.408-NODE-408-length-24506-cov-18.728641_pt1 | contig 24506 bp, 18 predicted proteins | sample MGYA00580617_ERZ773072 | MGnify/ENA primary metagenome ERZ773072 (study PRJEB29015, sample SAMEA2737970) | human oral metagenome | biome: human oral; feature: human-associated habitat; material: dental | place: China | collected 2122 ...
GACATCATAAGCCACTAATCCCGAAGGAGGGGATTGAAGTTTTATGGTAAAAGGTCCAGATCTACTCAATAAAAAGGTTAGCCGCGGCGAGCTACTAAAGTTTGCAGGAATCGGTCTAGGAATATTGGCCGCAGGAGCCTGCGCTGAAAAAACTAGCTCTGCAAAGCCAGCCAGCCCAAGTATCGCAAACATACCGACGGAGACAGCTGATGCACATCCCACTCAAACACCGACGCCAGAGATAACACCAACGCCAGAAACAGAGACTTCGATAGATCTATCCGAAATTGTTCCAGAAGATAAGCTACGTGAAAAACTCGTGTTACCGAATTTTAAAGAAGTAAGAAGCAGATACAGATGGGATAGCGATGCCTGTCGAGAGGTAGCTGGAGCACTTATGGGGGCCATTAATTGTCTTACCTGCCCCACCGTACTCAACCAAGGTACTGATAATGTATTCGGCCAATACGTAGTCAAAGAGGGTACTTCAGGATATCTGGCCGACTCTATCTGCGACTATGTAAAAGAATGGTTTATCAAGTTAACCATGAGCCCAGATGCTCTTGATAGAGAAGGTGTTACAGAATTCTTTGATTGGGTAAGTGAACGATGCTATGCTAACGTTGGTATAGCTGTAGACGGCAATGCAAATGAAAAATTTTTCGATTATAGGCCCGCCCCGCTCACAGAAGGAAGAGAATTCTATAGGACAGACGAAATTATACCAATAAACAAAGAAGGCGATATAACAGAAGCTTCAGTGCTTCCTGACGGCACTGTTAGATTAGTGTGGGATACTTGCGCAAAGACCAACCTAAATCCATCAGACCCCAGGTACGCAGTGATGAGTCCAGAAGAAGACAAACGGTGTTTCACCGCTTACCTTGACAAAACAAGTACAGGCGAGCTATCTATCAAAAAAATAGCTGTCGAAGAACTCACCGGACAGGCTAGATCAAAATAAATAAACCGCTTAAATACTAAGAAAAAGCGCTATTATAGCGCTTTTTCGTTTTATTTACTCTACAGATACTGTATAGTATATTATGGTTATGTATAAAAGGATAGCGCTTTTTGTTTTAGCTGCAATCATAGCAACAACTTCTTTGATAGCAATGATAGGTGAGAATGCTTTCGCTGCACCTGAACTTTCAGAACCTTATTTTCCTGCCGCATTAGTCGAGAGAGCAAAAAAGAAATCTGCTGCAAATGTATACATATATTGCGCTCATAAAAATTCTAGTCCCGCTCCTAGTTCCGCTGCTTCTAGTCCCGGTTCTAGTCCCGGTAATCAAGTTGTATTTAATAAGAACATGGGAGTAGCTAAGGAAGATATATTGGGTCATGGTTGGGGCGGCTCAGCTAGTGGTGGAGCATCAGATTTTAATTCAAAAGGTGACAACAATCAAAACTGCGGGTCGTTAAGCATAACTACTTTTGTAAATTTTTTTAATAGCATTGGCTTCAATGGTAGCGATCCACAAGAGATTCTCTGCAACATGGGGTCGAACGTTGTTATATACTCTACATTCGAGAGTAAATCGACAAAAGAACAATGCGACAAGGATAAACGTATGGAGGGAACGACTATTACAGTAAAAGTAGAGGCTTTTGAAGCGATCATTCGAGTAAAAGTTGAAGATTTTGATAATGTTGATAGATTTTACACTGCCTATACACTTGTGAAGAGATATTGCAACGTAACCAACCAGGGTACTGACGTATCTAAAATTACGGAAACAAATTATCCAATTTTTTTTGCCGATAAAACTGGCGAAGGTGACACTTATAGACATACAACAGACAAGGCGAATGACTCCTTTTACACATGGAATGATATGACTAACTATACTCAAGGTTCAGCACAGTGCAACAACATAATGAACAAATACATAGGCTACCAAAACCACAATCCAAAACAACCATGGGTAGACGACTATGTAGCATATCTTAAAGCGCTCTATGCGGCAGAAAAAAAAAGCAAGAGCGGAACTACTACACCTTCTACTCCCGCATCGGGAACAAAAGAGTACGCAGAGGCTTGTAAATCCTTAGGCTATACCAGCGGTAAAGAACTGGAAGCTTGTGCAGAAGGCTTTAGACATTTAAGCGACGAATCATTTTGCACAACTAAATATCAAGGTTCACCAGGAGAGCTAGCCGCCTGCCAAGCAGCTCAGGGTTCTACAAAAGAAGCTCCACCGCCAGAAGAAAAAGAAGAAGACCAAGAAAACTGCAAAATCGACTACATCGGTTGGATAGTCTGCCCGATTGTCAACACTCTGGCCAGTATGTCTGAGGGTGCACGGGCACAACTAATTAATATGTTAACTGTTAACGCCAAAAGTATTCTAGGTGATACTTCCGACGGCTCTGTCTATTCATATTGGTCGAAGATTCGCGATTATGCAAATATCCTCTTCGTGGTATTCTTCCTGTTTGTCATCTATTCGCAGATGACTGGATACGGTTTAGATAATTACGGCATCAAACGCATGTTGCCAAAATTAATAGTAGGCGTAATCGTGGTTAATGCATCATTCTACGTATGCGGATTACTAGTAGACCTGTCAAACGTCGTCGGGTCGAGTGCTTTCAACTTTGTTTCGACCGCTGCCGTCGGCGATATACCAGCAGGCGATTGGTCAAATAGTGACAGTGGCTGGATAAATAAGATAGCAGCAGGTGCTTTGATTCTAACAGTTGGTTATTTTGCACTAGCAGCGGTAATTTCGATGCTACTATTCGTAGTGATCACAGCAGTAACTACGATTTTCTTGCTGGGCGTGCGAGAGGCTATCATAATCATGTGTATCGTACTGTCACCGCTAGCATTCGTCGCGATGATAATGCCAAATACCGAGGGATTGTACAAAAAATGGTGGAGCGCTTTCAAGGCCGCCCTGATGGTCTACCCGATGGTAGGATTGGTCTATGGCGCTAGTAATTTAGCGGCGAGGATTCTCGGTAGCGGCCTTAAGGAAAGCGATATTATTATGCAGTCTATCGTTGCTTTGCTAGTGTTTGCACCATTACTGATCGTACCGAAACTAGTCAGAAGCGCCGTTGAAATCATCGGTATCGGCGGGGCAGTTGCTTGGCTTAATAAAAAGATGAACAAGGGCCGAGATAGACTGACCGACAAGGTCGGCAAATGGCGAGAAAATAAACTCACTAGCCAATTTGCCAAGCATCGGCGCGAAAAGGCACAGCTTAGGAACGCTCAGATACGTGGCGGCACTTATCGAGGTAGAGGAGGTATTGCTAACTTTAGAAACTGGCGATCGGCAGCCAATAGAAGACTTAACGCTAGGAGTGGTGATTTCGGCCAGAAACGCAAACTAGGCGGCTCGGCAGCAGCCCTGGCAGAGGACAATGAACGCATGAAGGCGGCTAGCGCTTGGATCGCTGATAATAATATGTCGTCTGATCGTTTGGCTGAAATAGCTACCGGCTTCACTAAAAATGCAGACGGTGATATGGTACCAGTAGACCTGAAGGGTATATCATCTTATCAGCGGCGCGCTGCTATGCAGGCTCTAGCTCCGCATATGACCAGCGAGCAAGCTGCTAACCTAGCTACAGCCTCTGCTTCATTCGGTGACGCCTCGCTACAAAAGGAAGCAGCCAACGCCATTGCTCAATCTGGCGCCAAGAAAGCGCCATGGTTAGGCGGCAAGCAGCTCGAGGCTATCCGGCAAGGTACTTACAATGAACAAGAAGCTATGAGCGACTATATACAAAACAAAGCTAGCGGCCAAGGTTTAGCCAACGCAGACGCAAATGCCGTCGCAAAGATGGTAGACTACGCAACAGACCAGGCACGCCATAACGCTGACAACTCATACATGCGGTCGTTAATGAGGGCTCGCGCTGACCTAGAGGCCGATCCTAAAACAGCTGGCGGCATTTCGTCAGCCGTACGCCAAGAGATTGAACGTATTCCCCCTATGCCTAGACAGTCCAATTCTGGCGGTGGTCGTAACCAAGGCGGTGGCGGCGGCGATCAAGGCGGTGGCGGCGGCGATCAAGGCGGTGGCGGCGGCGATCAAGGCGGTGGCAACTAAGATACGCGGCGTACTAGCAGCTACATAAAGTATTCTTATGCGCTATAATAAGCAGTATGGCAGAATATAAAGTCGCACAAGACGTCGAAGCAGAAGACAAGCTGATCGGACCGTTTAGCTTCCGGCAGTTCATCTACCTGATAATTGCTGCTGTTGCTGTCGCCTTGGCCTGGGGATTGGGTCAGATATTTGTCGGTTTGGCAATTATTCCTTTGCCAGTTATCATATTTTTCACCGTGTTGGCGCTGCCGCTGCGCAAGGATCAGCCGATGGAGATCTATGTAGCAGCTATTATCTCTTATAGGCTGAAGCCGCGCAAGCGCGTCTGGTCGCCCGACGGTATCGAATCGCTGATCGAGATAACCGTACCAAAAGCTGTCGATGAGCATCTTACAAAAGACTTATCGCAGATGGAGACCGAAAAGCGCCTGTCGTATCTAGCAGATATCGCCGACACCAAGGGTTGGTCGATCCGCCATACTACCGAACCAACCCCGAACAGTTCGATGGTGTCAGACCAATATTACGCAGCTCAGCAGACAGTTGGTATGCTCGACGAAGACGGCAGTGTCGCCAGAAAGTTCGACGCTATGATTTCGCGGGCAGACCAAGAGCGCCACGACCGAATTATCCAAAATATGTATTATCAAGCGCAGACGCAAGCGCCAACACCGCAGCCGACGACCAACCAGACGGCACCACCTCAGGCGCCTCAAGCCTTTGATAATGATAACGTCGGTGATACAGCCATGCAAAACGATGAACATTTGCCAAAGTTCAACCCTTACCCGACCATTCACCAATCAGTTATCCAGCCTACGAGCCAGCGAAGCAACACAACCGCCAACAGTCCTATTCAAGCTAGCTCAACAGAGCCAACCAAGCCAGCCGAACCAACAGCAAACACTAGCGCAACAGCGGCTTCAGATGATATAATTAGTTTAGCTAATAATAGCGGCTTGTCGATCGCCGCCCTGCAGCACGAAGTAGATCGAGTCAAACAGAAGAAAGAAGACAGCGAAGTATTCATTTCGCTGCGCTAGGCAAAGAAAGGAGTGGGGGTGCCGCCAAACAATTTACCGCCGAATCAAGCACCAATGCCAGCGCCGATGCCGCCGGCTGTTGCTGGTTCTGGGCAAAATATCGCGGCACCAGGCAACCCCGCTGGCAATCCTGACGCACCATCATCGACCGACCCGAAAAAGGGCAAAGGTAAAGAACAACCAAAGGCCACTAGCACCCAAAATTCCCTGATTTTTTCAGAATTACGCGACAGCATGGTGGTGATGAACGACGGATCGTTTCGCGCTATCGTTGCTTGCAAATCAATCAACTTCGACCTGATGAGCTCGCGCGAACGCGACGGCGTCGAACTCAGCTATCAAGACTTCCTCAATGCTTTGTATTTTCCAATTCAAATATTCATTCGCTCGCAGCGGGTCGATATCGGCCCGTATCTCGATAAGCTCGACGCTCTACGGCGCGACCAGGACAACATGCTGCTGGGCGTGTTGATGGACGATTATATCAACTTTATCGATGTTTTATCGCAAGAAGCTAACATCATGGACAAAAGCTTTTTCGTGGTCATTCCGTATTTTCCGACCGGCGACGTTACCAATATTGTCCAGCAGAGCAAGGGGATATTCTCGATATTACTTGGTAGCAAAAAAGAAAATGTCACCAAAATCGACACCCAAACCTATGCCAAAGCCAAAGAAGAAATCAAAAATCGCGTCGATTCGGTGATCGGCGGACTAATGCGCGTCGGCGTTTATTCTATTCAGCTCAATACCAAGCAGCTAGGCGAATTATATTACAATATATATAATCCAGATACAGCTGTACGAGAGCCGCTTGACGACTTTGGCGATGTAGCGTCGCTATACGTCCGCAAGGGCGAAGGTAATAATCCGTACACCCACGAGGAGGTTAGGTGATGGCCCACAAGAAAAAGATGGATCCGCTAGATATCGCTGCCCAGCAGCGCGAGCGCGAGCAGGCAGAGGTCGAACAAGCTTTCCTCAAGGGTATGACCACGCTGCGCGATTTAATCGCGCCGAGCAGCCTCGAAATCCATTCGGCTTATTTCCGTATCGGCACCAAATACGGCCGAACTATGTATGTCTACGGTTATCCGCGCCGGTTGTATACGGGCTGGCTATCGGGATTAATTAACATTGATCAAGTCCTCGATATCAGCATGTTTATTTATCCTGTCGATACAGCGATTGTCCTCAAAAACTTGCGCAAAAAAGTTACTCAGCTAGAGGCCGATATGGCGATTAATGCCGAAAAAGGTAAGACGCGCGACCCAGCCAAAGAAGCCGCCCTGCAGGATGCCGAAGAGCTGCGCGACGAGCTGCAGGTCGGATCAGAGCGCTTTTTCCGCTACGGCCTGTACGTGACGATTTACGGCGATAGCTTAGAGGAATTAGGCTATGTACAGCACTCGATCGAGACATTCTTCGGGCAAATGCTGGTTTATAGCAAAACCGCCTCTAGCCAGCAAGAACAAGGCCTCAACAGTACGGTGCCGCAAATGAGCGACCAACTACAAATTCGCCGCAATATGAACACTGGCGCCGTCAGCACCAGCTTCCCATTCACTAGCGCCGACTTAACCCAAGAAAACGGTATTTTGTACGGTATCAATATGCACAACAACGGCCTGGTGATTTTCGACCGCTACACGCTAGAGAACGCCAACATGGTAGTATTCGCTAAGTCTGGCGCCGGCAAGTCGTTTACTGTCAAGTTAGAGGCTCTTCGCAGCATGATGATGGGCGCCGATATCCTGATTATCGACCCAGAAAACGAGTACCAGCGGCTAAGCGACGCTGTTGGCGGCAGCTATATTCGGCTCAGCCTCAGCAGCGACACGCGAATTAATCCTTTTGATCTGCCAAAAGTTATCGACAACGAAGAAGCCGACGACGCCTTGCGCGCCAATCTAGTGACGCTACACGGGTTGCTGCGGCTGATGCTGGGCGGAGCTTCGGCTAATAGCGCTGGTATTGGCTTATCGCCATCCGAAGAGGCCGACCTCGACCAAGGCTTGATTGACACTTACGCTCGCGTCGGCATCACTAGCGATCCACTGACGCACACTTCGGTACCGCCGACAATGGGCGATTTATATGACACTCTGTTACACATGGGTGGTACCGGCCCGCAGTTAGCGCAGCGCCTGCGCAAATATACCACTGGCACGTTTGCTGGTATCTTTAGTCAGCAGAGCAATATTGATATCAACAACAATATGGTGGTCTTTAATATTCGCGACCTCGAGGACGAATTGCGGCCGGTGGCGATGTATATCGTCCTTAGTCACATTTGGAATATTGTCCGTACCCAGCAAAAAAAACGCATGCTCATCGTCGATGAGGCTTGGCAGTTAATGAAATATGATGACTCGGCGAACTTCATGTTTAGTTTAGCTAAGCGCGCTCGTAAATATTACTTGGGCCTGACAACCATCACCCAGGATGTCGAGGACTTCATGGGCAGCAAAATGGGCCGCGCTATCGTCTCGAACTCATCAATGCAATTGCTGCTAAAGCAATCGTCGAGCGCTGTCGATGTGCTTGGCGATGTTTTCAAATTAACCGAAGAAGAACGCAAGCGCTTAGCTAACTTCCCGGTCGGGCAGGGGTTATTCTTTGCCGGTCAGAATCACGTTCATATCCAGATTGTCGCCAGCGACACCGAAACTGGCCTGATTACCACCAACCCGCAGGCAACACTACAACAAGCCGCCGCAGCCGCTGCCGAGGAGCAGACATAATAGCTTAAAAAGGTTATAATAATATTATGCCGCTAGGTACAAGAGAAAGACCAGATACCAGCCGAGACAACGCCGACGATTTTGACCAGTGGGAGCGTCAGATGCAGCCATCCGCCAGCCAAGACCATGCTGACGATTTTGATGCCTGGGAGCGCGAAATGTCGCCGAGCCAGGCGCACTGGGATGATACCGTCAGCCGAAATTTGTCGAGGATGGAGAATAAAAAACCAGCCAAACGCGACAACGAAGCGACTAGCGGTAGCGGTAATAGTAGTGGCGACGCCGGCGGCAATATCAATAACAAAGAGAAGCAGTCGCAGCAGCAAGACGGCTGGCGCGACAACACCTCGAGAGACCTAAACAAGCCTAAGAAGGGCAAGGGTAAATCAGGCGGCTTTTCGGCTATGAATAAGCTCAAACGATTTGGCCCAACTGGCGCGGTAGCCAGCATGCTACTAGTCGGTGCTGTTGGTATCGGTTCGTCGACTAGCATCATGGGCTCGTTACTGGTATCCATCAAAGAGTCAATCGTCACCAATATCGATCAGCAGCAATATACGTCATCGTCGCGATCAAACCGAATTTTAGCACGGCGCCTAGCCGATGACGCTACATCTGGGTCTTGTACTCTGGTCAAAATCGCCTGCCGTTTTCACAAACCGACCGACTACCAGCTAAAACAGCTTGATAAGGCTGGTGTCAAGGCTCTCGACGAAGCCGGCGAAGTTATCGAAAAAGGCAAGCTAATCGGCGGCAAACGGCCAGCTCACTATCTGATAGACGGCGAGAAGATATCCGCCAAAGACTTCAAAAAAGCATTACGCAATAATCCTAAACTCCGCAACGCTTTCCGGCGTGCTTTTAACCCGCGCTGGGTGAACTGGGTTGACGACGCCGCGGTCAAGTTCCTCAAGAAAATAGGCGTCACCAAAAAAGTAGCAGAAAAGTTAAACTCTAAAAAAACCAGAAAAGCTCTAACCGAAGCCACAGACGAATTAACGAAAATAGAAGACAAAGCGGCTGATAAACTGAATAAAGAAATCGCCGAACAAGCTGGTGATTACGCTACAAAAGAAGCCAAAAAAGCCACCAAAAAGAAGGGGAACGACGTCAAGCTAATGATGGCTCAAGGAATCTGCGCGGCGGCCAAGGCGCCAAATGTGATAGTCAACATCAATAAGGCTTTTCGAATCGCTCAGTACGCCAAACTAGGTTATACCTTTTTGACAGCCGCTGATGCCATCAAAAAGGGCGAAGCCACTCCGGAAATGGTTAACAACGTAGCGACTATCCTTACTCAAACATACACCAAGAATGACGGCACCATCAAAAAAGCCGCTACCGACGCTAAACTGATGAAATATACTATGGGTCTAGGCACCGCTGGCAGCTCGTCGCCGTATATACCAGGAGTCGGTAATAATCTCGCTACCTATCTAGGTGTTGTCAATAGCGAGCCTGTCAAAACGGGATGCGATCTGATCGGCTCGACAGCAGCTGAAGTCGGCGTCGATATTTTTGACGGTCTCAGGGCTGGACTAGGACCGATTGGCTGGGCCTGGGTAGGCGGAGAGCTGCTCATTGAAGGCTTATTGACTTTCGATACTGTCCAAGAAAAACTCAGTTCAGTCATGGGAAGCATTGTGCAGACCTCTATTGGCGCATTTACCAAGTGGGTAGACATGAAAGCAGTAGCCGAATACTTCCTAGGCGACAAAACCAAGGGAGCAACCGGCACTGATATCGGCGACATCACTGGCGTGGGCTTATCAAACAGTATGGCCGACCAGGCCAGCTACACTGGCAATGCGCCATTAACCGTCCAGCAAAAAGTTGCCTTCGACGAGCAAATTGTTCAGCCCGAGCGTATTGCCCTAGCCGAAGAAGACCGCTTGACACACAGTCCATTCGACATCTCTAGTCCGAATACCTTCCTGGGGTCAATCGCTATACGATTCGTACCATATTTAGGTATGGCGTCGAGTCCGTTAGCGTTCGTGTCGGCCATCTCGTCGATATCCACTTCGTCGCTGTTTAATCTGTTCAATCCGTCGGCTTATGCCAAAAATATCATCGATGAAAACAAATGTACTCAAAACACCGTGTTAGCCAACGAAAAAGACATCGCTGTCGGTCCAGCATGCGACGTTCAATACGGTGTACCAACTGATTATATGGGTATAGAGCCTGATCAAGTAGCTAGCGAATTAAGCGCTTCCGGCGATATCGACGAAGACGGCAAAGTAAAGAGTAATAGCGAGCTGCAAGACTGGATAGACACTTGCAACCAAGCTAGCATTATAAACACCAAAGAATGCACCGTTGACAGCCGGCAGCGCGCCCTGTATAACCTATACCAAATCGACAAACGCACTGTCGATGGTATGGATGAGGATCCAGATAAAACGAAATCGGCAGCAGGTTCAGGCTCAGGATCAACCACCAGCGGCCCTGGCGCCACCTTGCCAGATGGCGATGTTATTAGCCTAGCCAAGCAGATTGTCGATAATCCAAATATTACCTACGATGGCGACCAGTTCCAAAATATGGCAAATGGACAACCGGCCTACACTAACTCATTAGGTCCGATAACAGTAGACAAGAGATTGCTTCAAATCCTCTTATATATAGCCAACAAATATCCTATATATATATCTTCACTAGTCCGAGACAATACCAACAACTACAGCTTGCATCCTTTAGGTGAAGCTGTCGATATAGCCATGATAAATGGCACAGCGACCACAGGCGGCGACCAGAACGCTATAGACATGCTACAGTATCTCCTTGATGGTAAAGTTCTACCGCAGGGCGCTGGCGTCGGCCAGGAAGGCTGTGGTAATCGCGCTGGCTCGGGAATGGACGGCAAGCTGTCAAGCGCAGGTTTAGTGCCTCATGATGACTCATGCAACCACGTGCACTTAGCGCTGCGTTGGACGAGGAGTGCTCCGAAAAATTGGTAGATTAGTATGCGAAAAACACTGTCTATTATACTATCAGCAATCATACTAGCGAGTACCTACACTCAAACCACTTCATTTGCACTAGGGAAATTGAATATCAACTCGTCTATCAATAATATAGAATACTACGATAGTATTGCTGCTTGCTCAACAGACTCAGGCACAGATTTATCATCAGTCGGTCCTGGCAGCGGTACGCCTAACGGTATGACTTATCCGAATCTAGATGCTGCAAAGATGGCAGATGCAATCGAAAAATATATTGAAGCTCATGCATCAGACAGTCCACTAAAAGGCACTAGCCAAAAAGCAGTTGCAAGCGCTAAAAAAGCGAATCTTAACCCGTTCTTGGCATATGCCCATGCTATGATGGAATCAACATTAGCCACTACAGATGTACCAGGAGCCCAAATAAAGGTTCATCAAGGACATAATGCATTTGGACGCACAGCGACCGACTCCCAACCGCATGTCGTAGAAGCTAATCGCAACTGGTACATGTGGACTTCTTTCGAGGCTAGCGTTGACGCCGATGCCGAAGAGAACAAAAACGTCGATAGCGGCGATTGGTTTTCGTACGACAGAGCTGTATTCTCTGATGAAATCGACCAAGGTATGACAGCATACGCCAATAGATATGCTCCACCAGACGACGGTAACGATACCGCAGGCTACATTTCGTTCATGCAAGGCGCCCTTGACGAAATGGCTGGCTACGCTGGTGCTTCAGTCGCTACCGCCTCTACTGCATCGACTACAACTTCATCCAGCAGTACTACTAATTGCTGCGCGACACCAACCAAAGGCGGCGGCGTGGTCAAAATGCTATCAGACAATCCAGAAACCGCCCTAGGTTATTTGATGAGCGCCGGTAACGGTACGAAATTAACCCTAGCTCAGGCTGCCGGAATTGTTGGTAATCTCCAACAAGAGTCAGGACCAACTCTAGACCCTAGAGCTACAAACGGCACTCACAACGGTATTGCTCAATGGGACGCTACTAACCGCTGGGGTAATGGTGTAGTTAAATTCGCCGCTGACATGAACGGTGATCCATACGACATAGCAATTCAATTGCGCTATCTAGCCTGGGAAATGGGCCTAACCGATGAATGGAAAGATCACACGCCAGGTCGCGGCGGTACTGCTGACGCTATTAGAGCTACCACTAGCGCCAGTCAAGCTGCAGAAGTCTTCGAAGTTCAGTTTGAAGGAAGCGGCGGTAGCGCACTTGGACAACGCCAAGCTTATGCTAATGCCCTATATGATAAGTATAAGGATAGCTCAACGCTTACTTCCTCATCGGGAGCCTCTCTGCCGGGAACTTCTGCGTCATGTAGCAGTAGCGGCGGGAATTCAGCGCTACAAGAGTACACTCTCAAATACGCCTGGCCGGAATTGCATCATGAACCGCGCACCCAGCGAAAAGACGACTACATTACAGCAATAGATACTGCCGTAAAAGAAGGGCGTTACACCAACGATCCAAGCGGCGGAGACGAAAGCTTAAGAGGTGTTGATTGCGGTGTATTTGTTACAACGTTACTATATGATAGCGGTTTTGACAAAACATACAATTTCGACGCTAAGGGCGGTAACACTGTTAGACAACTGCAATGGGCTATGCTTAATTGGCAACTTCTTGGTATGGCTAATGGTAAATACGAACCAGACGGCAGCAAATTCACTGACGACAAGCTACAGCCAGGCGACGTCGCCTTCTCGCCAGGACACACCTGGATATACGTTGGCGAAATTAACGGTTTTGAAAGTAAATACGCCTCTGCCAGCTACGGTGAAAAAGCTCCAAGTGCCGCTGGTGAAGGGTTTGATTGGGATAATGCAATATGGTTTAGAAAGAAATCAACTTCATCATCGGGGATATCAGCATGAATCAACGTAAAAATATCGTTATCGCCATTATTTTCGTTATCATTGCGATCATTGGCACTATAATTTATCAAACTTACACCGCCATCGACCGGTCGGGGAAAATCCCGGTCGAGGTTGCCGCGGCTCCTAACGACGCGAAAATCACTTTCAAAGACAAAAAAACTAAGGCCGAGTATGCCGCCAAAAACGACACCAATTACCTGCCGCCAGGCGATTATTCAATCATGGCTGCCAAAGACGGCTTCCGCAGCAGCCAGACAGAAGTTAACGCCACTACCAAACCACGGTATACTGTCATTATCGAGCTCATGCCGCAATCAGATCAAGCCAGAGAGTGGCAAAAAAAACACATGGATCAATATAATAAGGTTGAAGGTATTGCTGGCCAGCAAATCCGCGAAACTGGCAAAAAATTCACCGAAAAATATCCAGTAGTCACTAAATTGCCGATCAAGGATCCTTACTACTCAATCGGTTATTACAAGAAAGACGACCGGCCAATAATCGTTATCCGTACCGAATCGCCGCAATACCGCTACAAAGCTACGCTGCGGTTAGTATCTATGGGTATCAAATTAAGCGATTATCAGATAGAATATGCCGACTACAAAAGTCACCTAGGAGAATAATTTATGACGCCAAAAAAGAAAATCATTATAATTGCCGCCGCTTTTTCTGCATTTACCATTTTGATGATCATATTAGCAGTAATTACTTCTCACCAGTATTTGACAATTTCGTTTGATTCATCAAAATATTCTAACGTTACACTATACAAAGGCACCGATACCAAGACCGAAAATACCATCGCTCCTACCAAAACAGTCATCGAAAAATCCATTCAATCCGGCAAAGAGTATTTCTTGCCGAAAGGCACTTACTTTTTAGTAGCTAAGAGTAAAGATAATATCGTGTCAATTTTACAACGAGGAATATTGTTGGGCTCAGACAAAAAAAGCGTTTCTCTCGACTACAAATATACTAATTCGTACTTGCAAAAACTGACAAACGAGAATAAAAAAGCTATAGATAGCGCTATCCTAGGCAGCAATAGCAAAATAAGTAACTTTTATACTATCAAAAACGAAGCTGTACTAGAGAAGGGTGATTGGGCGATTGCCGCCCTGGTGTTTAACGGTGCTGGCACCGACTTAAATCGAGACACTCTGAAAGTCGTCCTCGAGAAGAAAGACTCGAAATGGGTAGTTAAATGCAAGCCGATGATCTCGATCAGTAAATACGACTGCTCAGCGCCGCAAAGTACTCTCAATAAAGCTAACACTATTGACATCACTACACAGCGGCCGCTCATGCCGAATTATAACATCGGCAACACGAACAAAGTCGATAGGTACGAGTAGACAATCATAAGTACTAATCGCCAGTACTAGTCATCACGATTTGGTTATCGACAAACTCGCTCATCAGCCGCTTTTGGCGGTGTCGATCAAGCTCGCCAAAGACGTCATCTAGCAAAATTAACGGCCTTTTACCAGTTTGCTGCTCAATATAAGCTGCCTCGAGAAATTTCAGCGCCAAAATAATCGTCCTCGCCTCGCCGCGAGAGGCAACTTTGGCAGCAGGTTTATCACCAAATCCAATCGCTATATCGTGCCGATGCGGCCCAGTACTCGTCGCGCCAATTGCTTTGTCGTAGGTAATTTTTTCTTCATATTCCTTGAGTAGTTTTTGCGCTGACACACGACTTTCATGGGAGTATTTCAAGCTAATAATATCGCTCGTACCAGCAATACTCTGATAGGTCGCAGTTATTTTACTATCGAAATCGCTCAAAACCGCTTGACGCTTACTGATAATTTTAGCACCACAATCACTCAGTATTAGATTCCAAGAGAATAATTCGTCGTCGTTAATTAGCGGGTCCTTGAGAAGCTTATTACGCTGCAATAGAGCGCGATTATACCGGCTCAGCTCATGTGAATATGACTGGTCATATTGCTGGATCAACCCGTCCAAAAAATCGCGGCGGCGCTGCGGCGAACCATTAACAATCCGCAGCGTATCCGGCTCAAACAACACAATCGGATATTTGAGAGCATAAGGTAAGCGGCCGTGTTTTTTGCCAGCAACCACGAACTGTTTGCGCTTGGCACCGTCTTGATTTTGATAAGTCACCCGATATTGCAGTTCATCGGTAGCTACGTCTATCTGATACATTTGAGTGCCGTACGAACAAATCGATTCGTCGCTGCCGCGGAAGGACTTGCCGCGTAAAGCGATATATAAGGCCTCGATAAGCGACGTCTTACCGCAACCGTTCGGGCCAGATATTAGCGTTGTCCCTGGCTCCAAATCAAGCATTTTCAGCGAATGAACGCGAACATTCTGCACCGCCAATCGCAAAATCTTCATATTAACTCTTCAGAGGCATAATTATATGGATATAATCCGAATTTTCGCTTGCCGGCGACAAAACGCATGGCGACAGTTTGCCGCTAAACCGGAAATCGACGCTATCGCCATCAATAACCCCAAGCGCGTCGGTAATATAGCGTGAATTTAACGTGAGAACACCGCCGCCAGTAACCTCGGCATCAGCCGAGCTAGTATTCTCGCCAAGTTCGCTAGCAATCGAGTGAATACTAATATTATTCTTTTCGCCATCAACCGTCACTGTCACGCTGCCGCCAGAATTGCGCGCAAACAATCCAGCGATCTTCACAATTCGCGAAAAATCATCCATCTTGACTCGCGCTTGGGTTTCGGAGGTCGCTGGTATTAACTGCTGATATTTCGGATAGCTGCCTTCGATTAAACGGCTGGTAATCTCGGAGTCATCGACCCGGAAGCGGACTTGCTCGTCGTCAAACAGTACTTCGACTTGGTCAGTGCCATCCGAAATTGTTCGCAGCACCTCTTGCAGGCTCGACGTCGGTACGATTGCCGCAATCTCGCTAGTAGTATCAAATAGGCGGCGCTGTGCTAAGCGATAGCCGTCAGTGCCCGCTAGATACAATTTACCGCCGTCAGTGTGCCAATAAACGCCGGTTAGTACTGGACGCGAGGTGTCATTACTGGTAGTGATAATCGTCTGGCTAACAGCTTGCTTGAAATCAGCTACTGCGATAGTGTAGGTGACAGCTTGATTTTCATCAATCGACGGTAATTCTGGAAATTCGCCAGCGTCGACGCCTGACATAATTGATGAATAATTGCCCGACGAAATCGTCATCGACGTACCCTTGCTGACTATATCAACCGTACCGCGCGGCAGACTAGCTATAAACTCGCTAATTAGTTTGGCTGGCAAGGTCAACTCGCCTGGTTTAGTAATTTTAGCGCCAACATAGCAAGTCGCTGCTATCTCTAAGTTAGTCGCAGCGACCAATAACCGGTTAGCTTCGGTTCGCAGCAACACATTGCCAAGTATTGGTAGTCCGGCGCGGCTGCTAGCAATCCGGCCAACGATTGCCAGTGCTCGCGCAAAGTTTTCTTGTGTGACCGATAATTCCATAATTATTACCTATCTTTCTTTTTATAATTAGTGATGTATATAGTAGGTGCTGTGGACAATGGGGAAAAGTAGCTGATTAACAGAGGTAATTGACGAATTTTAGCCTGAGAAAATCTAGCGGAAAAAGAGTGAGTTTCACATAGTAAAACTAGGCAGTTTGTCCACCTTGATGACAATGATAACAAGGCCTCTCGCCAAACAGTGGATAAACGAACACAATTTTTACCCAGGGCTTTGAACCAGCTGTACACAAAATTTCCACAGTATTTAAGCATAAAGTTTCTCCCGGATTTCGGCGACTTGTTCGCGGATAGTGAGGTCAAGTTTGATAGCCTTTTCAATTTTGTTGACCGAATGAATAGCCGTGGTGTGATCTTTGCGGCCGAGCTCTTGAGCGATGCGCGGAAAACTCATGTGTAGTTCGCTACGCAGTAAATACATAGCAATTTGCCGCGGCGTAGCAATATATTTGTCGCGCCTACTGCTGCACATTTCTTTGCTATCGATTTGGAAGTGGCGGGCAGTTTTGTCGATGATTTGCTTGGCGGTTAGATGTTGCGGTCTGGTTGATCGAACGTTGCCGAGCAGTCCTTCGGCGGTGGCGGTATCTGGCGTGGTGCCGCGCATTTCCGAATAAGCCAGCAGCTGATTAAGCGCTCCCTCTAGCTCGCGGACATTAGTTTTGATATTTTGCGCTAAATATTCGACCGTCTGGCGCTCTAATGTCACGCCGGACATGCTAGCTTTGGTCTCGATGATGACGCAGCGAGTCTCGAAATCAGGCATTTGAATATCAATCGCCATACCCCATTCAAAGCGGCTGCGCAGCCTCTCGGTTAAGGTTGGAATACTGCGCGGCGGCTTGTCGCTGCTGATGATAATTTGCTTATTAGCTTGATGTAGGGCATTAAAAGTATGAAAGAATTCTTCTTGAGTTTTTTCTTTGCCGGCGATGAACTGCATATCATCGACGATCAAGACGTCAACGTTGCGATATTTATCGCTGAAGCCAGCGATTTTGAAACGAATACTGTCGAGAAATTCTTTCATGAAAGTTTCAGAGCTAACATAGGCAACTTTCATTTTGGGGTCGCGCTTGATGATGGCGTTGCCGACAGCTTGAATCAAGTGAGTCTTGCCTAAACCGACGCCGCCATAGATGAAAAGCGGATTATACTTGGCGCCAGGATTAGCGGCTGCTGCCTGGCAAGCAGTGTAGGCGAGGTCGTTGCACGAACCAACCACGAAATTATCAAAAGTGTAGCGCGGGTTAAGGGTGGTATTGGCGGTGGGCGTTTTGGCGTTAACTGGCGCGTGGCTAATTAACTCGTTAGCGCGATCGCGCAGTGAAGCGGTAGTTTCGCGGCTAGTGATTTTTTTCTTGGTATTTTTGACTTTGTAATTAACATCTTTGATATCAGGATTATTTTTCTTGAGGATTTCGCGGATTTGCGTATCAAAACGCTTTTCAAGCTGTGATTTAGCAAAGACATTAACAACGCCGATAGTCGCCGTGCCATTATCGTAAGATAGTAGCTCAGTATCGCGAAACCAGGTTTTGAAGTTCGCATGCGATACCGAAAGCTCGATTTCCCCCAGGACACTTTGCCATAATGAATTATTCATCTAAAACTTATACCCTCACAAGCTGTTAATAACTTATCTCTATGATAGCTGATTCACGAGTTTTCCACAACTATAAGAACGTTACGTTCATTAATAGTTATGTAGGTGACTAAACAGGGGTGAGTTTTTCCACAATTTAGCGCCACCTCTGTTAAATTTGTGGACAAACCAGCCAAAAATGTGGATAATTTATATAGCGATAGTATAATCTCGACAGATTAGCAATCAAATATTGATTATTGAGCGTGAAATTGCTATAATAACTGTCATTATGCCAAAGCGAACTTTTCAACCGCATACTCGACACCGTGTCAAGACGCACGGCTACCGTGCCCGTCGGGCAACCAAAGCTGGCCGGGCTGTACTCAAGCGCCGCCAGGCTAAAGGCCGTGCTCGTATCGCACTCTAACTAGTCGAGGTAACCACAAACAAATAGCGCTAATTTTCGGCGCTATTTTGCTATAATGGAATTTATTGTATGATTGCGTCAAAATATCGATTTCACGGGCATGGCAGCTTGAAATTTTTATACAAAAACGGCCAAGCAGTTAGGTCGCGTTATTTCACGGTCAGATATATTACCAATCCCCGCCGCCAGCAGCCGCGCTTTGCAGTAGTAATTAGTAAAAAAGTTCATAAATCAGCAGTTGGGCGCAATCGTATCCGCCGCCAGGTTTATGAACGCTTGCGAGTTGATGTTTTACCTCGCGTTAAAAACGTCGATATCGCAGTGATTGTTACCAACGGCGAAGCGTTAAGTTTGGCGCCTGGCGAGCTGAAATCATCGCTTGATGCTATTTTTGCGCAAATCATCGCTTGATTCGGTAGTTGCCAGCCAAAGAGATGATATAATGGTATAGATAAGTACTTGCCGAGAGGAGAATACGAGGCTTTTATGCATGATTTATTCCAATTATTGATTGTTCAGCCAATTTTTAACGCGCTAATGTTGTTGTATAGTATCATTCCGTGGCACGATTTCGGGCTGGCGATTATTATCTTTACGATCATTCTGCGGTTTGTGATGTATCCGCTAATCAAAAGCCAGCTCAACCAAACCAAGCTGATGCGTAAAATGCAGCCGGAGTTGGCTAAGATCAAGAAAAACACCAAAGGTGACCGCCAGGCTGAAGCTATGCAGCAAATGGAACTATACAAACGCTATGGTATTAAGCCGATGCGTTCGGTGTTAGTACTAGTTATCCAGTTGCCGATATTTATTGGGCTTTACCAGGTGATTAGGATTATTATCTCTCTCAAAAGCGAAGTGATTAGCCAATACCTTTACGAGCCAATCAAAAATATTGATGTCATTCAGTCGATTATCCAGAATCCAGCTAATTTCAATCATACAATGCTCGGATTTATCGATTTAACCAAGACAACTTTTAGCAACCACGGCATTGACTTTTTCTTGTTGGCTTTGGCGGCCGTATCGGCAATTACTCAGTATATTATCACTAAGCAAACCGCGCCAACTGCTGGCAAAAACCAAAAACGTTTCCGCGATCTGATGAAAGAAGCAGCCGAAGGCAAAGAGGCCGATCCGTCCGAGATGAGCGGTATTATGACGCGCGGCATGATGAAAGTTATGCCGGTAATGATGTTCTTGATTATGGTGGGGCTGCCGGGAGCATTGGCGCTTTACTATACGGCGTCTAACTTGGTGGCGGCCGCTCAGCAGCATTTCTTGCTGCGAAAAGATGCTGAAGAAATGCACGAAATTGCCGAAGAGGCTAGCGCTCCCAAAAAATCGAAAAAAGCCAAAACCCGCGAGAAAAAAGCTAAAGAAGCGCACATCACGCGGATTAAGGCGAAGTAGGAAAGGAGAAGTATGGATAAAGAACAGTCAATTGCCTATGCCAAGAAGTTTGTCGAGGATATTTTGTCGTTTTTTGGCGAAAATATAGAGGTCGAGACTAGCTATCAGGATGATATTTTATCGATTGACATTGCCAGCAGCGACCTCAATAGTATTTTGATTGGCCGTAATGCCGAGACGCTGCGCAGCTTGCAGTACATGGTATCGACAGTGCTGCGCAATAATAATGCGGCGGTTACCCGCGTAATCGTCGATATTGCCGGTTATAAGAAGCAGCGCGAAGAAAAAATTGCCGAAAAGGCTCGCGGTTGGATCGAAGAAGTGCGCCGCACCGGCGATTCGCATGTTGCTCATATTAACGCTGCTGATCGCCGGATTGTCCACCGGATAGCGGCTGAATACAGTGATATTCGCACTTACTCTGAGGGCGAAGGCCGCCAGCGCTATATTATTATTGCGCAGGCGAGTTCTTAGCGTTATAATCATAAGTATAAAAGAAAGGATTGGAGTATGGCTGCTGTACTAATAATCGTAGCTGTGGTGGTTATCCTGCTGGTTGTCGTGATCGGCGCGGTAATCGGCATGTATAATAGCTTGGTCAAGCTAAATATCAAAACTGACGAATCGTGGAGCGGTATATCGGTGCAATTGAAGCGCCGCGCCGACTTAATCCCGAACCTCGTTGAAACTGTTAAAGGTTACGCGGCGCACGAGAGCGGCGTCTTTGAGAAAGTCACTGAAGCGCGCTCGGCTATCATGTCGGCAACACACCCGGCTGAAGCAGCCAAGGCCGACGGCGAATTAACTATGGCGCTGAAAAGTTTATTCGCGGTATCCGAAAATTATCCGGAGCTGAAAGCTTCTAGCAACTTCATGGAGCTGCAAGCGCAAATCACTGACACCGAGGATAAAATTGCTGCCTCGCGCCGTTTCTACAACGCCAACGTCACCCAGTTCAACACCAAACGCAAAGTCTTCCCGACTAATATTTTCGCTGGAATGCTAGGATTTAACGCTGATAAAGAGTTCTTCGACGTTAGCGAAAGCGAACGGGCAGCAATTGAAAAGCCAGTTGAAGTCAAATTTTAATTCTAAAATAATAATAATAAATTAAAAGTAAGGAGCTCGATGGAACATTTATTTTTGACAAATATCGAGCTCTTTGCTCGTGCTGGCGGCGGTGGATCTGGCGGCTCGGGCGGTGGATCTGGCGGCGGCGGAGGCGGCGGTTTGCTGGCCGGTATAGCGATGATTGGCTTCGTACCGGCTTATTGTATCGGTTCGGCGCTGCGCAAACACATAGGCCAAGAGGGTACGCGGTTTGTGGCTGCGAACGTGATTGGTTTTGTCTTGATAGTAATAACCTTCGTGTTGATTGCTAGAGGTTGGGTAGGTGTAACTATCGCTCTAGGAGCGCTCGTCGGTATGATTACTGGACTTTATGAGGCGTTTAATAAAGTTAAACAAAGTAAGTTCTTGCGCGATAAACTTACGCAAGCTAGCGCTGCCGATCCAGTATGGAACGAACAACAGATAATCGATCACACCAAGCAAGTATTCCTGCGCTACCAAAGCGATTGGGCGAAGCAAGATAGCGAAGCGATTAAAGCTTATACCACCGAAAACTATGCTTATCATGCTGGTTTGATGATTTATACACTACAGCTAATGAATCGGACAAACCAAATGTCGGATATCGTAGTGAACGACGCCGAGGTGGTTGATATGTTAGATTCGCCTGATGATAGCCAAGATACAGTAACGATTGGCTTTTCGGCGAGTGCTAAAGATTTGCTGGTCGATAATGCCACCAATCAGACATTATTTACCGACAACAGCATGTTTACTGAATATTGGCGATTCCGTCGTCACGGCAAAGATTGGTTGTTAGATGGCGTCGATCAAGCAACAGCTAACCCAGCGATGTACAATCCGCAAATCGACCAATTTGCCCGCCAAAATAATTATTGCTATAGCGCTGATATGGGCTGGTTGTTTATACCAAAGCGTGGGCAACTATTTAACGGTGCGCAATTTGGTACGTCAGACATTAATAATCACGTAGTCGGCTTGTATAAAGAATCATTGCTGGTGCAATTGTATACTTACCAGCGTGCCACTGATAGCTCATCAGTAGTTATCGCTCAAATTAACGTACCGAAAGATTACGGCCAAATTATTGTTCGCCGCAAGAAAATGATGCGTTTCGGCGGTGTCCGCGGTCTGGAAAAAGTCGAAATGGAGTGGGGTAAGTTTAATGAGTTATACGAGGTGTATGCTTCTAATACCGACCAAGCAGCTAGCTTTGAGCTGCTCAACCCGACGTACATGGAGCAATTGGCGGCGCTTGGTTTCGAGGTCTCAATCGAGGTTGTTGATAACGTAATTTATCTGCACACAGCCGAGCAGGGCGCCGATATCGCTGTGTACCAAACTATGTATGATTTAGCGCAAAAAGCCTTCAAAGAAATGAGACTCTAGTTTTTAATAGCATTTTCGTAAATTTGCAAAGTTTGCTCGGCCATCCGCCGCCAAGAATACTTAGCTACTTGCTGCTTGCCTTTTTTAGACAAAGTATTGCGCAGTGATTTATCGGTAATAACGGTATCAATCTTGCTGGCAATGTCCTCAATATCAAGCGGATCAAAGTATATTGCCGCGTCGCCGAGAATTTCTGGCATACAAGAAGCGTTGCTCGAAACAACTGGCGTACCGTAGGCCATTGCTTCCAATGGCGGCAAGCCGAAGCCCTCGAGCAGCGACGGGAAGACATATGCTAGCGACCGAGTAAAAATCCAGTCGCGCTCAGCATCAGGTATAAAGCCGGTGAAGTGAATATTTTTGTACTTTTTTGATTCAAAATAGTCTTTGTTGCGCTGAGTGGCAGCGTTAATCCGGCCAACTAGCACTAATCCGAGGTCGGGGTACTTTTGTAGTAGTTTTTGGTGGGCGTCGCCCAAACGGCGGATATTTTTGTAATCAGGCTGCTGGCCGACATAAGCAATAAAACGCGTAAACGGTGTTTTGTATGGCTGTAGGCCGCCCCGATGAATCTCGGCAGCTTCATAAATCGTTGTAATTTTATCATCAGCTATCCCGCAGAATGCTTGATATTCGCGTTTGGTAGTGTTTGACACGGTAATGATATGCTGGCTAGTTTTGGCAATTTTCTTGAAAACCCAGCGGCCAACCAGTTGTTTAGCGTGAAAAACTAGCCAATTCTTGTCGGAATTATAAGTATTGAGCAGTGTCATGTCATGAACGGTAGTAACGTGCTTGCCGCGGTATCGGATTGGTTGCTGCGGCATGCAAAAATGCACCAAATCTGGACTGAGGTCATCGAGAAAGGTTTTGAAACCAAACTGCTCAGCAAGCGAATAGTTTTTGAAATCGATAGTTAGGACGTTAAAATTCGGGTTAGTTGGTTGCCAATAGTCTTTATCTTTGGTTGGCACGAGTATACTGTAGGTATTGTGGTGGTCGATTTTTTGCAAATACTCTAGTAACTTAACCACGTAAGTGCCAGTCCCAGAGTTGATAACGCGGGCATCAATAGCGATATGACTCATAATGATTCCTTTCTGAAAACAATTCGCTCGTATAGGCAATAATTCCAAATCAAAGAGACGGCCGTAGCAAATAATTTAGCGACGAACAAGGAAGTTTGTTCGTTAGTTATGAGGTCTTTGATTAGCGGCGTAATTAGCCAGATGATACCGTTTTGGAGTACCCACAAGCCGAATAGTGTAACAATCACAAAAGACACTATCTCATATTTGATATTTTTGCTAGTGGATTTGAAGGTGTACTTTTTGTTAGCGAAAAAGCTAAAAACAAAGGCAGTACCGGTCGAGACAGTATTGGCGGCTAGTTTCGGTAGTCCTAGAAAGGTTAGTAAAAATAATAACCCAAAATCAATTACCGTATTTATTGTGCCGACGATAGCGAAACGACCAATTTGCGCCTTATTTTTCACGCTTAGCCTCGTGATATTCCTCGACAAAGTAACCAGGCCGGTCCTTGGACTCGCTAAATATTCGAGCAATGTACTCGCCGATAATACCTAGACTAATCAGCTGGATGCCGCCTAGAAACAAAATTACTGCCATTAGCGATGAATAACCAGCGCCAGTAGGTACGCCGAATAGCGGTCGAATTAGCAGATAAAGAATATACAAAAATGCACCGCATGATATAATCATTCCCAAAATCGACGACATTCGTAGAGGCGCAGTGGTAAAGCTAGTGACGCCGTCAATAGCGAGATTAATCAGTTTGCTGTAGTTCCATTTGGTATCGCCGGCAGCGCGCGGGTCGCGATCGTAGAGCAACTCTTTTTTGTTGAAGCCAATCCAGCTGAAGAGGGCCTTGGTGTTGCGCTGCGATTCGCGCAGCAGCTTGAGAGCTTCAACACAGCGCCGATCAAGCAAGCGAAAATCGCCAGTATCGCGCTGAATTGGAATACGCGTCGACTTTTGCAAAATACGGTAGTACCACTCGCTGGTTTTTTTCTTGAGCCAAGTTTCACCCTGTCGGCTGCGTCGCCGCGCGTAAACATCGTCGTAGCCTTGTTCCCAGAGCTCAATCATTTGCGGAATTAGCTCGGGCGGATCTTGTAAATCAGCGTCAATAATTACTACTGCATCGCCTTTGGCGTAATCAAACCCAGCTAGCATGCCAGCTTCCTTGCCAAAATTGCGCGATAGATTAACATAAGCAATTGAAGAATTCTTTTTGGCTTCTCTTTGAATCATAGTCAAGGTGTCATCGCTGCTGCCGTCGTTGATAAATAGCAGTTCTAGGCGGTATTTTTTGATCGTTTTTTGCAAATCTTTTAGACGTGCGAATAACTGCGGCAACACCGCTTCTTCGT
>ERZ773072.417-NODE-417-length-24231-cov-19.602540_pt1 | contig 24231 bp, 30 predicted proteins | sample MGYA00580617_ERZ773072 | MGnify/ENA primary metagenome ERZ773072 (study PRJEB29015, sample SAMEA2737970) | human oral metagenome | biome: human oral; feature: human-associated habitat; material: dental | place: China | collected 2122 ...
CATCAGCAGCCTTGGCTGAGATTATCCGAGGTGGCCTCAATGCCGTAGACAAGGGACAATACGAAGCAGGAATGTCTCAAGGATTTACCTCTGTGCAAATCCTCTACCATATCATTCTTCCACAAGCTATCCGTAAAATGTTGCCAGCTATCATTTCTCAGTTTGTAACCGTGATTAAGGATACCAGTCTCCTCTACTCTGTTATCGCCCTACAAGAACTCTTTGGAGCCAGCCAAATCCTCATGGGTCGTTATTTCGAACCAGAGCAGGTTTTCAGTCTTTATATCCTGATCGCACTCATCTACTTCAGCTTTAACCTAGCAATTTCAAGTCTATCCCGCATGCTCGCCAAACGTTGGCAACAAGCAGCAGAATAAAAAAAAGAAATGTGAACAAAAATAAACGTTCACATTTCTTTTTTATGATTAGAGATACTTTCTTGTGTGTACTGGTCAATCTTAACTCATTTTCGCTCAATTTTACTATAATCTAACTCTATCATTTAACTGATTTTGTTGCAATATATGTTTTAATATTCAGTTCATCTACGATGTTTTTCAATCCAAGAGACAGCAAAATCTACTAGTTCACGCTGTTGCATCAATCTAGAATCGGCATTGCCAATTTTTCCTATCCTTGCAAGGCCATCTTCCTCAAATGCCCTTCCGATGTCCTCAAAATCTTCTCCGTCAACGAATAAGGTCTGATAAGCCTTCCATATCCGAACACCATCTTCAAGTATGGCACTGTGTTCAATACAGTCATGTTTCCCAGGATACTCTGCACGGACATCCGCTAAGTGTATGGAAGTGTTTTTATCATATCCAACCCCTAACAACAGTACTTTAGCGTCAAGTTCATAGAGTTTTGCGATAGGTGAACCCTCACCAAATATATTTGAAAGAGTATGTTCCGCTGTAATATATTCAGCATGTTTTCCCCATGCACAAATTGATCTTGCTGGATGCTCTGTTCTGATGCTCCCCGGCCATTGACGGAACATTTCTGCAACAGCTCCCATCGTATTTGTTGGCGTTATCTGTTTATCATATGCTGGCCAATTCTCTCTAATTTTATCCCAGTCTGACTCCTCTGCATTCCAGTGCACACCTGTTTCCGGATCTAGATTTTTCCATGACTGTGTTGGCATCACAATGGTACCTTCAGAAGTAACGACTTCAATTAGAGCTTCTATCACAGCCTGTGCTCCTCCACATACATATCCAATACTTTTTAAGGATGTATGGACAATGACAACATCCCCTTGTTTCAGGCCAAGTTCTGTTAACCCCTGTACGATATCTTCTTTATATACTGTTTTCATAAATTTTACCTCTTGTTATCAAAAATTAATACGAATTTATTAAGTTGATTTTCTAACCCATGTGTCTAAAAATTTTAATTGCTCATCTGTATGAAACCAATGCTCTCCATTCTTCACGATTGTAAGAGTTGCTCCAATTTGCTCTGCAAACTTCGTTATGGTTTCTTGAAAAGTTAAATTATCTTTTTCACCATATAAAATAGAAGTGGGAACACTCCACCTAATGGGATGATTTTTTACATAAGATAAATACTCCCAAGACAATGTTTCACCAAATTCTGTTTCAACCTCTTTCTTACTTTTTAACTCATCTTCTGTGATGTTTGACTGCTTCATTATATCTGCTATCAGTTTTTTCATATCTACAATAGGGGAAATAAACAAAGCCTGAGAAATATTCTTTTCAGCCAAAGATAGCATTGCAAAATAAGCACCGATGCTATTTGCAATTAAAATAACAGAATCATACGCTTTAGCATACATATCATATAGCATTGGAAATTCTATCTCCGCTTCCCAAGGAGTCTGTGATTTATAGTCAAAACCGATAACGTCACTTTCTCTAAAAATAGATTGATAATGATTTGTCTCCTCTATGTTTCCACTCTTACCATGTATATAGATAACTAAGGTTTTCCACCGAATCACTTCCATAATCTTTTTTATCTTTCTGACATATATTTTTGTACTTCACCAGAGGTCAATCTTCTTACCTGTGTATTAGGAAATTCCTGATATTCTTCAACTGAAAAAACAGACGCCATTTTTTCACAAGTTTTTCCTCTATTCTTTTTTAGATATAATTTCAAATCTTCGTTGCTTGCAAAAATTTTGTATGAGATTCTACCATTTTCACTTTTCAATTCATAGATACCACATGGCTTTTTTTCTGTGTAATCGGCAGTTCTCAAATATAGCTTTGCAATTTCTAAGGACTTAAACGGAAAATTCCATCGTTGTAATCCACGATTTGGATCGTATTCGATACAAATACACCGACCACAAGTTCCGCAAATATATTGTGTATGATTTTTTAAGCATTCCAAGGGGTTTAAAAGTGGCGTCATTCTACTTTGGTCAACATAACATTCTTTACACATTTTAATCTCACTTACTCTCCAAATTTTAATCTATAATTTATCAATTATTAAAATATCTCAGAGCTCCAGTATCGCAATAATCTCATTTCCTTCCATATCTCCAGTTTCAGCAAAACCAAATGAATGATATAATTTACAAGCTACTTTATTTTCGGGTTCATATGATAGCCAGCAATACTTGGCTTTACCACAGGGAAAAGATTTAATAAAATTCAAACCAAGAGCAATGGCTTCCCTTCCAAAACCTTTTTTCTGATACTTTTGATCAATCATTAAACGCCAAAGGTTATAGTTTCCTTTTGCTATAGCAGGCGGATTGTCCCAATAATCGTCAACATCATAGCCAATCATAATAAATCCAACAGGAATTTCACCATCATAGATGCCAAATGGAAACGCAAATCCATTTGCCGTAATGGTGGTGTATGCTTCAACGATACTAATATCATTTGCAGCAACAAAGCCTTTTTGTGACTCTGATACCTGCAATCTAGTTATTTCCCATATATTTTTTCCATTTACTTTTTCTAAGTGAAGCACCTTCTTGATACCTCCTCAATTTTTAACTATCTATCAGCAGGATTCTCTATTGGATTTTCGCCGATAAAAGACGAGCAATTAATGTATTTCATTTCATAAATCAAGCCTTTCGAAATCCTTGACAGCTTTTCGATAAGAAAACCATGTACATAACTTGAACATAACAATACCAATCAGCAATATCACAACCTGTGGTATGCTTAAATTTGCAGGATCATTTAGGCTTTCTAAGCCGGGAATGTGATGTAACATTTCTCCCATGAGTATTATGATAGTTCCGACTACGCAGAATAGGATAAAAGGCTTTCCAAGCTTGTAAGCTGTCTTAAAAAATCCTGCTAAAAAAATACCATTAAAAGATGCAAATACAGCTAATAAATAGCCAAGATAAGCCGCATTTGCATTCATCAATTGATTTGTCACATATGGTGCGGCATCTCCTAAGAGTCTCATCCGAATAATCGTCAAAAAAAGGCATAATATGAAGGCCATGCACTCGATAAATAGGACAAATAAATATTTAGCCGTAACCACATCTTGTTTTCTAACTGGCAACATGACCGTGTAGGTGATGTCATCACATTCTCGAACTTGTTGATAAGTATAAAATATACCCAGACAGATAAAAAAGGAACCGACAAGAATAGGATACCTTGGAATCATGGTCATAGCTGAAAAAGTTATAAACCAATAACTCAAAGGATTTGCTGACAATCTCATTTCTTTATAAAGAAGTTTTTTCATCACAGATTCACCTCTTCTCTTTCGATATACACCATAATGTCTTCCAGTGTTGGCGCACCACCTATTTCCCCTGTGAAATGGCGAATAAAGTCTTCTTTCTTGGTCGATAAAAGCAATTCTCCATTTTTGATGTAAGTAATCGTATCTGCACATTTCTCCAAATCACTAGTAATATGAGTAGAAAACAAAATTGCCACACCTTTTTCAGCGAGTTTTCGGAAAATCTCATTAATCTCATCTCTAGACACCGGATCAAGGCCACTTGTTGGCTCATCCAAAATCAAAAGTCTAGCCTGATGAGAAAGAGCTAAAGTAAGATAGAATTTTACTTTCATTCCCTCAGACAGTTCCATAATTTTCTTATTTTCATCAAGTTTAAATGCATTAAGATAATGACGATACGATTCATCATCCCAGTTATCATAAAAAATACGAGTAATGGCGACAATATCCTTTAATTTTTTTCTTTTATAATAATTGGTTCCCCCCACCACATAACCAATTTGTTGTTTAATTTCATCTTCATTATCCGGATAATCCATCCCAAGAATACGGACATTCCCTGCATTAGGGTGAACAAGATTGAGGATAGATTTAATCGCTGTAGTCTTACCTGCTCCATTCCTGCCGATAAAGCCCATAACTTCACCGGCCTTAATCTGAAAGCTAATCGATTTTAGTTCAAAAGCCGAATATTTTTTTGTCAGATTATTTATCTCCAGAACACACCCCATATCATTCATCCTCTTTCTCTTCAAAAGCAATTTCCATCAAGTGAGCAAAGGCTCCCTTCGGTGGTATGGCAATTCCACGCTTTTCATCACCAAGAAGCAGAATCGTATCGCCCGGTTTGATATTAAAAACATCGCGCGCCTGTTTTGGTATGACTATCTGACCTTTTTCTCCAACTGTAGCTGTCCAAGCATATTTACCTTTTGGTGCTTTCACAACTACCACCTCCTTTGAGTATGATTTGTATAACTAATTATACCACTTGTCCTAAATAATACAAGTGCAGACTACATCCAGTTGCCATCATAATAAAATGCTCGTAAAAATATGTACCACTCGTCCCAAAACTAAGACCCTTAAACACCTTAACTCTAACTTTTTGTAAATGGTGCTTATTCATTAACTACCCTCTCTAGGAAATATGTGACTACAAACAAAATCGAGAATTAAAAAATTTCATAGGCACATTGATACCATAAATCAAAAACAGTATTATCTTCTCCTACATGAGAGGACACTCCTAAAATCAGGAAAATGAAACTAAGATTTTTAAAAATATCTTATTGCAAACAAAAATATAATATGCTACAATACTTTTGACAAAACGTGTCGAAAGGTAGAGAATTGGCAAAGATAATTGATTTAAAGCAAGAAAACATTCATAAAGTACGATCCTGTTTTTACCAAGGAGGAACATGGACCAAGAATCAGTTATCCAGTCGAACAGGAATTTCTCTGGCGGGAACTACCAATATCTTACAAATATTAGAGAATAGTGAAGAGATTGAATTTGTAGGGAATGCCTGTTCAACTGGTGGTAGAAAGTCAAAATTGTATCAATTGAGAGAAGATCATATCCATATTGGAACTATTATTCTTAGTCACATCTTTTCTCAATACAGAATACGTGCAAACTCATTTAATCTGGGAGGACATTCAGTTTACGAACAAATTTTAGTAAGTCCCACAGGAAAATTAGATGAAATCCACAATGTAGTAAAAAAACTGATTACTAGTGATCCACTGATTCAGGTATTAGTACTTAGTTTTCCTGGCATTATTGGAGAACAAGGAGAAATTATCTATTCTGATTTTGAACATATCAATCAAAAAAATCTTCTAAGGTCACTTTCATCCCTTACAACGATACCCATTGTTTTAGAGAATGATGTTAATGTTGCTTCTCTTGGTTATTGTAGTATTCACCCAGAATTTAGAACACTGGCCCTTCTCTATCAGCCAGATACAGATTTTGCCGGTTCTGGTATTATCATCAATAAAAGATTGCATCGTGGAAGAAATGGTTTTGCAGGGGAAGTTGGCTATCTCATGAATGGATATAAACCTGCAAATCGCCAATCACGTTCAAATGACTTCACATTTCTTTTGTTAAATCAGATAACAGCATTAACATCAGTCATTGCTCCAGATGCTATTGCATATTATTGTCCATCTTTACAAGAAGATATAAAAATTTCCGACACCCATCTTCCTAAAGAATTCCAACCAATCCTTGAAAGATTGACTGAGATAGACCCCTTCATACTGAACGGAGTTCAATCAATTGGAAAAAACAAGCTTCTAGAAATCAAAAGAAGAACAATCTAACAAGGAGAACTAAATGATTTCGTTGTTGTTAGCGGTTATCTATCTAGCCTTTATTAGTTTAGGCTTACCTGATGCTATTTTAGGAAGCGCTTGGCCAAATATGTATCGTAGCTTAAATTCAACTATTACCGGGGCAGGCTCCATCTTTCTGATTATTTCTGTTTGTACAATAATTTCTTCTTTAAATGCAGATAGAGTAATTCATAAATTTTCTACAGCTAGAGTGACAACAGTTTCGGTAGGGCTAACTGCTTTATCCTTATTTGGTTTTTCTTTTTGCCAAGAATATTGGCAGCTATGCCTATGGGCTATCCCCTATGGTCTTGGTGCAGGAGCAGTTGATAGCGCACTGAACAACTATGTAGCATTGCATTTCTCTTCCAAGCATCTATCTTGGCTACATTGTATGTGGGGGGTAGGGGCTTCTATCGGTCCTTATATCATGGGAATGATTTTGTCAAGTGGTTACGACTGGCCTGTCGGTTACAGAATAATTGGAATCATACAGGTTATACTAACAACTATTATATTTATTTCTTTACCTTTATGGACTGCAAAAGAGCAAGGGATGAAGTTAGAATATAATAGGGATATTCTTTCAATTTCCCAAGCATTACAACTTAAAGGTGCCCCTCAAATTTTGCTTTGTTTTTTTGGATACTGCGCTCTTGAACAGACGACTGGACTTTGGGCAGCTAGTTGGTTAAATGTGGTCAAAGATATTCCAGCAGAAACAGCAACATCCTTCGCTTCAATATTTTACATAGGAATCACTGGTGGCAGAGCAATTTCTGGTTTCATTGCAGAAAAACTTGAAGATAAAAATATGATTCGCTTAGGGTTCATTGTAATTTTCATAGGTCTGATTCTCCTTACCTTTAGCTTTCATTATACAATTGCTTTAATAGGACTTGCTACTGTTGGTCTTGGTTGTGCACCGATTTATCCAAGCATTATCCATTCTACTCCAGAGCGTTTTGGAAGGGAAAATAGTCAGAGTTTAATCGGCATTCAGATGGCTTCAGCCTATATCGGTTCCGCCTTTATGCCGAAGCTTTTTGGAATTCTAAGTGATGTCACCAATATTTCAGTTTATCCGTTCTATCTTTTGTTTTTTCTATTCCTGATGTTTATCATGCATGAGTGGGCTGAAAATAATTAATAGTGTAGAAAAATATAAAATATTTGTGCTTCAATAGGTATTCCACCTATAAAAAGTGCTTTTGACTATATTCAATTCTTAACGCATCTATAGTTTCATATTCTGTTGTATTGACTTCACTCTTTATTCCATTTTATCTTATCGTTTGATAATTTATCAAAGATAACTACAATTTAACAAGAAAGGATAACACAATGACAATCTCTATTGAACACGTAGGTGTTTGGGTAAATGATTTAGAAAAAATGAAATCTTTTTATGAGAAATACTTTAATGCCGTTGCAACGAAAAAATATTATAATCCTAAAACGGAATTCTCATCTTACTTTTTGAGTTTTGAAAATGGTGCACGTTTAGAACTTTGTCATCGCCCAGATATTGTAGAAAAGAATAAAAATGGTTTTGGATTTTACCATTTAGCTATTGCTGTGGGAGACAAAGTGGATGTTGATACATTTGCAAAACGCTTTGAAGAAGATGGTTTTCCCATTCAATCCGGTCCAAGAACAACTGGCGATGGGTACTATGAAGCAGTTGTATCTGATCCCGAAGGTAATTTATTAGAATTAACAACACATTTAAAATCGTGAAATAAAAAAGGAGAAAAACAATGATCCAAGAACTTTGCAAAGAATTCTCTCAACTGGAGCAAGTAGAGGCCATCGCTCTAGGTGGTTCACGTGCAGGACAAGACTATGATCAAAACTCTGATTATGATGTCTATATCTACCTCAACTCACCTATTGACGAGGAAACTCGTCAAATCATCCTGAGCAACTATTGCTCCTACATGGAAATTGGAAACCAGTTTTGGGAATTAGAGGATGACTGTATACTAAACAACGGTATCCAAATCGAGTTGATTTATCGTTCGCTGGAGTCGTTTGAACAAGAATTAAATTCAACCGTTTTTCAGCATCACGCCCAAAACGCTTATACAACCTGTATGTGGCACAATCTACTCCACAGCAAGATACTATACGACCCGAATGGGCGCTATACTTCTCTTCAAAAAGCCTATCAACTTCCCTATCCTCAAAAACTCAAAAAAAATATCATCGAAAAGCAACTCCTTTTGCTGGATCAGGCCATGCCTGCCTTCTCTATCCAAATAGAAAAAGCTATCAAACGTCAAGATCTTCTCAGTATGAATCATCGTACGAGTGAATTTTTTGCTTCCTACTTTGACTTGCTATTTGCGCTCAATGAGCAAACCCATCCTGGTGAAAAACGGATGCTGGAGTACGCAAAGGCCAATTGTACTCTCCTCCCTAAGCAATTTGAAGAAACTATTCACGACTATTTTCTACTACTCTACCAACCTCAACAAGAAAATCAAGCGGTTTTAGCCTTGCAAACAATCCTGAAACAACTAAAAGCCATTTTGCCATAAACCCAAAAGAAAATGTGAACCTCTGTTGTTGTTCACATTTTTATTTGTCGTTGACTGTAAAATTCTAGTCTACTCATATTCAGTTGCCTATTTTTGACTCTCTCTGAAAATCTGCAACTAGGTTAGAAATTGTTCAATTGATTGACGAACAATCATAAAACCGCTCCAAAAACCGCACTCACAATCACTTACCCTGCTCTTTCATTACTAGTGACAATTTTTCCCTTAGGGTTACTACAAGATTTTTTAGAGATTCTAACAAGAATTACAATATGAATTTTACATATTACCATAGAACACCTCTATAGGAGAAAATCAGAGCTAAAATTAATAAAATATAGAAGGCGAGAAAAAGCCATCTCATCTTCACACATAGAGCAATGTATTCTCTGATAAAGGCCGATGGGATATAGTAGGCGGCTGTACGGCAACCAAGGCCATCTCCCTTCATCCCAATACGGCGAGCATAGGTACTGGTACGAAAAACATGGTAATCATTGGTCACAAAGAGAAAACGTGGACTGGCCACCAGCTTCTCTCCCATTTCTTTTGAGAAGAGAAGATTCTCATAGGTCGTCGTTGAGTCTTCCTCTAGGAGAATCGCTTCTCTCGGAACATCCGTCTCTTCCAGCAAATAATTACAAATCGCCTGAGCTTCGGATATCTTTTCATCTCCACCTTGACCACCACTTGCGATGATTTTAACATTGGGATTGAGAGACTGGTGATAAGCTTCTACTGCCTTGTCAATGCGACTCTTCAGTAAGGGAGTCACTTTTTCTCCATTCAATAAGCCTGCTCCGTGAATGATGATAAAATCATAATATTTTTTCTTGGGAATAAAAAGATACAGAATAGAATAAAGCAGAAATCCTGCAAAAGCAAAACCAAAAATCAAATACGAATAAATCAAAAAGAAAAAGATAATATTCACTAGATGATTGGTATAGAACAAGCCCTTAGTATCGCTCACTCGAATCGCCATGATTACAAAAAAGAATAGAATCACGCACCCTAATCCTAGAGACAAATAATTTGCCTTGGATTTTCCTTCTTTTTTCAATAACACAAATCCATTATAAATAAGGAAAAAACCACTTAGAAAAACTAAAAGAGGCAGCAGGAGAAAAATCCCTGCAAAGAAAACCATGTGCACTTCTTTCTGCCCAGCTTCGTAAAAAAGATTGGCAATGGACATATAAGAAAAGAGCAGAGACAAAAGCAAGAGAGCTGGATTCCAGAGACTGCGATTGTCCCTTAAAAACGAAACGAGAAAAAGTAAGACAAAAAATCCTGTGATAAAGTACATAGTCTCCTCCTTTGATGACTACATTGTACCATAATTATAGCAATAGAAAAAGAGAACCTTAGTCCTCTTACTTAGAGAGTTTATTCTGAGCATCTGCTACAACCTGAGCCAGACTTGTCTGACGAAGTTGGTTCTCCATAGCTGCTTGAACATCGAACAACTTTTGGTCCAAGACTGCATGGATATTAGCACCAATTGGGCAATTAGGATTTGGATTGTCATGGAAACTAAAGAGCTTACCGGATTTTCCTAAACACTCCACAGCTTGGTAGACATCCAACAAACTGATATCCTGAAGGTCTTTTATTATCTCAGTTCCTCCCGTACCACGAGCAACTGAAATCAATCCAGCTTTTTTGAGTTGCGATAAAGTCTTACGGATAATGACTGGATTGACTCCGACACTGGCCGCAAGAAAATCGCTGGTTACCTTACTATCTGTATCCTGCATTGCAATAATAATCATCATATGAGTCGCAATTGTAAATCGGCTTGAAATTTGCATCTTCTTCTCCTTTCATTGATATTTTATTCATCTTTTCCCGTATAAACATTATACCTTTTTTGCTTATCCTGTCAAATATTAACGAATGATTATCTTCTCAATGCAAAAAGTCCTGTATCCCTCTTGGTACCCAGAACAGCGGAGGACATACAAAGACTTATTTCTTTATGCAATTTTACGGACAATCCCTTTTGTTTTATGACTTGACCAAACCGAGCTGATAGACACCCCAGCACCAACTAAGGTAAACACAGCTAACATAGCTAGATTATAAAAATAGTTATCTGGAAAATCACCGCTAAAGATTAATTGATTCACCACTCGGAAAGCAAAGGCAAACTCAACCCCTAGTTTAGCAACGACTTCCATCGCCAAATCAATTTGATTCACTAGAAAGACAGTAATCACCATCCAAATAGAGGAAATCACAATCCCCTTTCGAGATACCTTTCTTCCAAGGATTTCATATCCTTTAATGGTACAAATCCCCAGAACAATACCCGCTACCATAGCTACATAACCTAGACGAGCGATAAATAGAGCAACTGCTCCACCAATCAAGGCTCCCAGCAAGGCACCAACTGCTCCAAGAAGAACATTTTCCTTTTGATTTTGATAAGAATCTACCTCAATCTGAAGATTGCTCTTCAGCAATTGATAGCTTTCCTCGTTGATAAGGAAAATTGAATCACCTAATTGATAGAGACCAACGGGGCCCTCCTGACCGCTGTAGGCACACACTTGGACGAAATGATGGGTTTCAAGGAAGGCAACGAGATCTGTTATGAGCGTCTGTAACTTTTCAATTGTTTTTGATTTGCGCATGGCACCTTTTACGACAAAAGAAACAAGGTACTGGTTGATAGACAAGGTCGACAAGTTTGGAAGAGATTCACTCTTAAACTCATCCCAAACCAATTCATTTTCTTCTGAATCCGCAGGATTGCCATTCAAACTCACACTGACACAAAGTCGAAACTGGTTTTTCACGTCAGTTTCTTGCAGGAATAATAAATAGCCTGACTGCGTGCCATAAATACTACGCGAATCTTCGTCAAATTGCAAGCCCAACTCCGAGGCAATAGCGTGTAACTCTTCTGGTTTCATTATCTGTCTCCTCTTATTTTGAATATCAATTAGTATGAGATTCAAATTAGTTATATTCCGTTATTCTAACATAAATTTGAGAAGCCGTCAATTCGTATCCAGTTCGACTTATCGCAAAACAGCAGTCACTAGACTATCTTATTTCTAGCTAGAAATCCTCTTAAAACCAATCTTTCTTTTCTCTTTCCATCCAGAGTTCAACATCCTGATCATAGCCTTCTTGTTCACTGATTTGACCTAACAATTCGTGGTTATGAGTATGGTGAATCCCATTTACCAAACTTTCATAGTAGATTTGGAAATAGGGGAGCTTCAAATCCTTAGCCAACTGCAATTCAGCTTCTACATCATAATCCACTCGACGAAAATCAATATCAGCCAAACCAGTTTCATCAAACTCTAAGATCATATACTGAGCCCGCAGGTCCTTACGCAACTTCGCATCTAGAAAGAAAGGTTGCCCAATGGATCCTGGATTAAGAATCAACTGTCCGTCACTTCCATAACGAAGCAACTGTTGGTGGATATGGCCATATACTGCGATGGAGGCGTGTGGATTCGTCACCAATCTATCAAAATCTTCTTGTTTTCCCGTATGGATCAATTCTCTTCCCCAGTTTTTATCAGGGAGATGGTGAGTGATTCCCACCATCAAATCACCAAACTGACGATGAACTTGCATAGGTTGATTATTGAGGTCTTCGATTTCTTTAGGGCTGACCTCCTCTAAGATGTACTGACTTAGGCGCAGGAGATAACGATGGCTCGCTTTTGTAGGATCTAACTTGCGATGCAGACCTCGCCAGAGACTATTCTCCCAATTTCCCAGCACTCTTACAGTGATAGGCAAACTTGCTAAGAGATCCAAGATCCTTCTACGTCCTGTTCCAGGCATGAGAATATCTCCCAAAAGCCAGTACTCGTCTACCTCTGCCGCTCTTGCATCAGCCAAAACAGCTTCCAAAGCTGTCGTATTTCCATGTATGTCTGAAAGAACTGCTATTTTGGTCATTCTTTCTCCTTACCCTTTTACTTCTTTTGTTAGTATTATAACAGAAAACACTCGAAAAGATCACTATCACTGATCACTGGATTAAATTGTAAGAGCCTCCAAATCGTGCTATAATATAAGTAGAAACTTCCCCTTCATTTAGGATTATGTGGTCCACAATATCTCTCAATTTTTCCAGATTGGAGGACTATTGCCATGCGGAATTATCTTAAGTATATCCCATACTACCTTGTCACTTTCTTTTTTTACTGGCCCCTCTATGAGCTCCTCTCTCTACTCATCTCTGACCCATATACACTGAAGGGACTATACATTTACAACATCATCCTCTTTTCACCTCTGGTAACCTTTATCGTATCGCTACTTTATAGCTATCGATTTCATTTCTCACTTTGGTGGCTACTCAGCATTGGTCTGCTCTATTGCTTTACTATCATCACCTTTGGTGAGTTCATCCTGCTTTACTTCCTAGCCTATGAACTCTTTGCCCTACTTGGGTTGGTTTCTGGTGTGGGTATCAAGCATCTCTTCCAGAGAGCGAAAAACAAAAAAATTATACAAAAACCTTGAAAATTCTCGCAATCATGCTATAATAATGCATAGAGACAAGTCACTTAGTCCCTTTCTACTAGAGAGTGCGTGGTTGCTGGAAACGCATAGAAAGCCTAAACTGATACTACTCTACTGACTTTTATGCAAACATAAAACGGTGGCTACGTTAAAGCCAATCAGAGGTGTCCCTCTTTTTTGAGGAACATGAATGAAGGTGGAACCACGTTGCGACGTCCTTTTATGGATGTCGTTTTTTGTTTTGTCAGAAGGAGGAAGAACGATGCTTTATATGATTGGCGGATCGCCTTGTAGTGGAAAGTCAACAATTGCCTCACTTCTTGCTAGACAGTATCAACTACTTCATATCAAACTGGATGATTTGGTAGAAGAGATGATGAGTCAAGCAAGTGCAGACTCACAGCCAATTTGCCTTCTTAGGAAGGATAGAAATCCAGAACAAATCTGGATGAGAAAGCCAGAAGAGATGGCAGATGAAGAATGGTGCTTTTATGAAGAGATTTTTCCTTATGTAAAATCTTACTTGATAAAAAATCAAAACAGACCTCTCTTGGTGGAGGGAGCAGGACTTTTGCCTCACTTGGTAAAGGAGCTTGAATGTCAAGTATCATCCTATCTATGCTTGACTCCGACAGCTGATTTTCAAAAAAAGCATTATATACAGAGAGAATGGGTTCCTTATGTCTTAGAGGGTACAACCAACCCTGATCAAGCTTTTGAAAACTGGATGCAACGAGACATTCTTTTTGCTCAAATGGTTCGTAAGGAAGCGGTGAAATTAGGCTATCCTAGCCTCGTAACAGATGGTAGTCAATCAGAGAATCAGACTGCGGAAGAAGTTGCTCGGCTCTTAAAATTGTCCAACAAAAATAGAATAAATATTTAAGGAGAAAACCATGATTAAGATTACTTTCCCAGATGGCGCTGTTCGTGAATTCGAATCTGGCGTTACTACTTTTGAAATTGCTCAATCTATCAGTAATTCCCTAGCTAAAAAAGCTTTGGCTGGTAAATTCAACGGCAAACTGATTGATACGACTCGTGCCATCACTGAAGATGGTGCCATTGAAATCGTGACACCTGACCACGAAGATGCTTTAGACATCTTGCGTCACTCAGCAGCCCACCTCTTTGCGCAAGCAGCTCGCCGTCTTTTCCCAGATATTCACTTGGGCGTTGGTCCTGCCATTCAGGATGGTTTCTACTATGATACGGACAATGAAGCTGGGCAAATTTCAAATGAAGACCTGCCTCGTATTGAAGAAGAAATGAAGAAAATCGTCAAAGAAAACATCCCATCCATCCGTGAGGAAGTGACCAAGGATGAGGCGCGTGAAATTTTCAAAAACGATCCATACAAGTTGGAATTGATTGAAGAGCATTCAGAAGATGAGGGCGGTTTGACCATCTACCGTCAGGGTGAATATGTGGATCTCTGCCGTGGGCCTCACGTTCCATCTACAGGTCGAATCCAAATCTTCCATCTCTTGAACGTGGCTGGTGCATACTGGCGCGGGAACAGCGACAATGCTATGATGCAGCGGGTCTATGGTACTGCTTGGTTTGACAAGAAAGACCTGAAGAAATATCTGCAAATGCGGGAAGAAGCTAAAGAACGCGACCACCGTAAGTTAGGTAAAGAGCTGGATCTCTTCATGATTTCACAAGAAGTGGGTCAAGGCTTGCCATTCTGGCTGCCAAATGGTGCGACGGTCCGTCGCGAGTTAGAGCGCTACATCGTTGATAAAGAGTTGGCTTCCGGCTACCAACACGTCTACACTCCGCCTTTGGCCTCTGTGGAGCTTTATAAGACTTCTGGCCACTGGGAGCACTACCAGGAGGATATGTTCCCAACCATGGATATGGGTGATGGGGAAGAGTTTGTTTTGCGTCCCATGAACTGCCCTCACCACATCCAAGTCTACAAACACCATGTTCACTCTTACCGTGAGTTGCCAATCCGTATTGCTGAGATTGGCATGATGCACCGCTACGAAAAATCTGGTGCCCTGACTGGTCTTCAACGTGTACGTGAAATGTCCTTGAACGATGGCCACTTGTTTGTAACGCCAGAACAGATTCAAGAAGAATTCCAGCGTGCGCTGCAGTTGATTATCGACGTTTATGCCGACTTCAACTTGACAGAATATCGTTTCCGTCTGTCTCTTCGTGACCCTCAGGATACGCATAAGTATTTTGATAACGATGAGATGTGGGAAAATGCCCAAACCATGCTGCGAGCAGCCTTGGACGAAATGGACGTGGACTACTTTGAGGCAGAAGGAGAAGCAGCCTTCTACGGCCCTAAACTTGATATCCAGGTTAAAACAGCCCTAGGAAATGAAGAAACCCTGTCAACTATCCAGCTGGACTTCCTCTTGCCAGAGCGTTTTGACCTCAAGTATGTCGGAGCTGACGGTGAAGAGCATCGCCCAGTTATGATTCACCGTGGGGTTATCTCGACAATGGAGCGCTTCACAGCCATCTTGATTGAAAATTACAAGGGTGCCTTCCCGACTTGGCTGGCTCCGCATCAAGTGACTTTGATTCCTGTTTCTAACGAAGCACATATTGACTATGCTTGGCAAGTAGCTAAGAAGCTGCGTGACAAGGGTGTCCGCGCTGATGTAGATGAGCGCAATGAAAAAATGCAGTACAAGATTCGTGCCTCACAAACTAGCAAGATTCCTTATCAGCTCATCGTTGGTGACAAGGAAGTAGAAGACGGTACTGTTAATGTCCGCCGCTACGGTCAAAAAGAAACACATACAATACCAGTAGACGAATTTGTAGAGCAAATCTTAGCAGACATTGCCAGCAAATCCCGCCTTGAAAAGTAGAACTCATTAGATAACAATTAAACCCGAGCAATTAGCTCGGGTTTCGTTTATAGGCTCTATTTAGGAAGATTACTGATTTCTACTTGATACCATTCAATTTTATTATCTAATTTTTTTAGTGATGTTTGCCAATTTTTAATTTGTTCTTGAACAAAACTGCGGTGCTTCTGCAGCATTTCTAAGCGTTCTTTCAGGCTGCTATCACCCTGGTAGCGCAAGTCAGCATATCTCTGAATATCTTTCAAATGCATACCCGTATCTTTTAAACGCTGAATAAACTTAACCCAGGCAAGATCGTTCTCGTCGTAGGAACGCTGACCACTTTGATCTCTATCAACTTTAATCAATCCTCGTTTCTCATAATATCGGAGTGTATGTGTTGATAAATTCACTTTTTGGGCAAATAGACCGATTTTCATAAAAAACCTCCTTTGATTTCTTGACTTAGAGTATGGTCTAAGATTTATAATGACATTGTAATCGTTTAAGGAGGTAAATGCAAATGAAAAATAAGCGATTTGAACGTGGATTAGAAAGACTCAATCAGATTGATGGTGAGGGCGGTGAGAAGGTCATTTCCTCTCTGAAAGAAATAGCTCCCGATCTAGGAGACTATATTGTAGAATTTGCTTTTGGTGATATCTACAGTCGGGAGGGTCTGAATCTACAGGAGCGAGAAATCGTCACTCTTGCTAGCCTTTTGACACAGGGAGCTTGTGAAGCGCAGCTAGAAGTACATATTCAAGCAGCTTTAAATGTTGGTTTAACCCCCGAAAAGATTATAGAATGCTTTTTGCAATGCATCCCTTACGTTGGATTTCCTAGAGTACTAAATGCTGTTTTTCTAGCTGACAAACTATTTAAAAAAGAGTAATAAAAAGGCCGCTGACTACATCAGTGGTCTTTCTAGTTTTAATTCAAGTATTTATCCACATAATCATCAAAATCAGGATACTCATTTCGGTTCATGGCATAGAGCATTTCCCCATAGAGAGGGTCACTAGACGGGTCATCAGGTTCTAGAAGAGTAGCTATTTTCATATCATCATCTGGGAAAAGGATGGTGTAGTGATAGGTATCGCTGACAGTGATACTGTAATATTTGGTGTTATCTTGATAGCCTGACTTATCTATCTTATAGTGAAATTCTTTATCACCTAGCTTGCCGGTCTTGTCATTGAAGACAATGTCAATGTCCTCGCCGTTTGCTTTCTGAGCCTTCCATTTTCCCTGGAAGCTAGTGTGCTGACCGCAGGCGCTGAGAAAGATTAGTGTTAAGAAAGTGGTGAAAAGCAATGTCAGTTTTTTCATATCGTTCTCCTTGTCTATCCTTTGATATTATTCTACCACAAATGTTAAAAATAAAAAAGTTGAGTTTACCAACTCAACTTTTGCACAGTAGGTCTGTATCTGAGCTACTTATTCTGCAGCTTGAGCCCAGCGTTGGGATAGCTTGCGCGAGAAGCTGGAAATGGCGAAGTTAATCAGGAAATAGATGGCTGCTACTAGTAGATAGAGAGCGAAGACTTGTTCAGCTTCAAAATAGCGTCCCATCAGAATTTGAGCAGAACCAAAAAGTTCTTGGAGCGCAATAACAGAATAGAGCAGGCTGGTATCCTTAATCACTGTGACAAACTGAGAAATGATGGCTGGCAGCATTTTCCGAATAGCCTGAGGTAGGATGATATAACGCAAAATCTGAAACTGAGTAAATCCTTGAGATAAGCCAGCTTCAGTCTGACCTGGGTCAATGGCATTGAGACCGCCTCGGATAATTTCTGCCAAAGCAGCAGAAGTAAAGACAGTGAAGCTGATGATACCGGCTGGCGTTGACTTAATCTGAAAGACTAAAAAGATAGTGAAAATCCAGAGCAAGTTGGGTACATTACGGACAAATTCGATGTAAATGCTGGCAATCAGCTTGAGCAGTTTATTTTTTCCATTTCGCATGACTGCTAGAATAGTTCCAAAAATCGTGGATAGGACAATGGAAATGAAAGAAATTTGCAGTGTCAGCCAGAGCCCCTTAAGGATAAAGAGGAGGTTGTTTGCGGTTAAGACTTTTAAAATATTTTCCATAGAGACCTCCTTAGATGCTGTAAGCTTGTTTATTGGCTTCCTCTACCTTTCGTCCCCAGCTAGCGATTGGGAAGCAAAGGAGGAAGTAGAGCAGAGCTGCTCCGGCAAAGGCTGGGATGTAGTTGGAGTTCAGAGCAGACCAGGACTTGGTCACGAACATCAGATCCATACCAGAGATAATAGCGACGGTAGAAGTGTTTTTTATCAGATTGACAACCTGATTGATTAGCGGTGGTAGGATAATCCGAAAAGCTTGAGGCAGGATGATGTATCGCATGGTTTCTACATAGGTAAAGCCCTGAGATAGTGCGGCTTCGGTCTGCCCGCGAGGAATGGACTGGATACCTGAGCGGATGACTTCGGCGATGTAAGCACCGTGGTACAGTCCTACACAGAGAACCGCAGTCCAATAGATTGAGGGCATGATGGTGTAATTGCTAACTAGCGGAAGACCGTAAAAGACAATTACAAATTGCACTAAGAGTGGTGTATTCTGGTAAAACTCAACAAAAACACGAGCTAGACCACGTAGAACTTTATGCTTACCTGTGCTGATAGCTCCGAAGAAAATCCCTAGTAGAAGAGCCAAGGTCAGGGCACCGATAGAAATGGCTAAGGTAAAGAGGAATCCTTGGAAAAACTTGCCAAAGTCCGCAAAGTAGGCCTGCCAAGAAGTAATACTAAAACTCATGGGGTCTCCTTTCTAATCATCTGTTGAAGCAGATGGTTTTAAATCATATTTGTCATAAATTTTCTGCAGACTTCCGTCTTCCTTCCATTTAGAGATTAGGCCATCTACATAGTCATTCAATTGAGTATTGGATTTTTTTGTTACCACACCATAATCAGCTTTTTTGAAGCTGTAATCCAGAATGTTTGACTTGGAGCTTACATAGCCGGTTAGGATGGACTTGTCAACAGAAATGGCATCAATACGGTGAGCCCGCAAGGAAACAGCAAGTTCCGGATAAGAACCTAACTCCACATATTTGAAGTTGAGTTTTTTCTCTTGGGCGATTTCTTCCAGCAAGGTCTGAGTGATAGAGCCTTGGACGACGCCGATAGTCTTGTTATTCAAGTCCTTGACGTCTGTAATTTTGCTGGATTTATTAACTAGAAAACCAGAAGCATCGGTGTAGTAAGGGGTTGTGAAATTATAGATTTCCTTACGCTCGTCTGTGATGGTAAAGGTCGCAATGACCATGTCAACTTGTCCGTTGTCCAGAAGTGGTCCGCGGGTTTGTGCAGTAACTGGGACGTAGTTGATTTTGACGCCTAGTTCCTTGGCAATCTTTTTTGCAATATCAATTTCTAGACCGCTGTAAGTATTGCTATCAGGATTGAGGTAACCAAAGTTAGGTACATCCTGCTTGACACCGACATTGAGGACACCGCGTTTTTGGATGGCCTTGACCTGTTGGCTGGTACTGGAATCGGCTTGTGCGGGAGCGGCATGGATTAAGCCTAGAGTCAGAAGGAGTAGGAGTAGGCTGATGAGTATTTTCTTTAGTTTCATAGATCTTCTCCTTTTTAAGAAAGCACGTTATCACTCTCGTGGTTGATAATTTTGCTGAGAAACTGCTTAGCGCGTGGTTCGGTAGGATTGTCAAAGAAAGCATCAACATCAGTAGTATCCACCAGTACCTCACCGTCTGCCATGAAGATAATGCGGTCAGCTACCTCACGGGCAAAGCCCATTTCGTGTGTGACCACAATCATGTTCATGCCGTCTTTGGCTAGTTTTTGCATAACAGCCAGAACATCCCCGATTGTTTCAGGGTCCAGGGCAGAAGTCGGTTCATCAAAGAGCAGGAGCTCAGGGTGCATGGCTAATCCGCGGGCAATGGCAATCCTTTGCTTTTGTCCACCGGATAGCATGCCTGGGTAAGAGTCTTTCTTGTCCCACATGTTGACAAATTCTAGATATTTTTGAGCGATTTTTTTAGCTTCTTGTTTATCCATTCCTAGAACTTTAATAGGCGCCAAGGTAACATTTTCTAACACCGTTTTGTGGGGGTAAAGATTAAAATGCTGAAAGACCATTCCGACTTCTTTGCGTAAGTTAACCAGATCTTTGGCAGCAGCGTTCACGACCTCATGGCCGTTGACAATCAGACTTCCCTGGTCAATACCTTCTAAAGCGTTGATTGTACGGATAAGAGTAGATTTTCCTGAGCCAGATGGTCCTAACAGTACGACTACTTGCCCTTTTTCAAAACTGAGATTGATATTGCGCAGAGCATGGTAGTCTCCGTAATACTTTTCGACATTTTTAAATTCAACTAAAGCCATATCTTTCTCCTTTGTGTTAGATAATATGACATAGATTTTACCATAGAATAAATAAACTGTCAAATTGAATAAAAATGACTATTTTTATTCTGAGAAAAATTTTTTTGGATGAGAATCGTCCATTTTCTACAAATGTGGAATAAAAATGGCTTGAATTAGTGTTTTTTAAGAAAACTTTGGTATAATAAGACTATATAAATAAATAAAATTGGATTGGGAGTCTAGCTAGGCAAACTAGATTGCCTTTTGCACGTTTTGATGCAGGACGACTTAGCTGACTATGTCACAACTTTTCTATCATGGAGTTGATTCAATCCCAATCTTATGTTAAGGTGAACATATGAAGAAAATATTAGTTGTAGATGATGAGAAACCAATCTCAGATATTATTAAGTTTAATATGGCCAAAGAAGGCTATGAGGTTTTGACTGCCTTTGATGGCAAGGAAGCCTTGGAAATGTTTGAAGCAGAACAGCCAGACATCTTGATTCTGGACTTGATGCTGCCGGAAGTGGACGGACTGGAAGTTGCTCGGACTATTCGCAAGACCAGCAATGTGCCGATTATTGTATTGTCTGCTAAGGACAGTGAGTTTGACAAGGTTATCGGCCTTGAAATCGGTGCAGATGACTATGTGACCAAGCCTTTCTCAAATCGTGAGCTGCAGGCGCGTGTCAAGGCACTTCTTCGTCGGGCAGACCTTGTTGTGGAAAACCAAGTAGAAGAAAGTGGTCCGAACGAGCTGACCATTGGGGAACTGCAGATTTTGCCAGATGCTTTTGTTGCTAAGAAGCATGGCAAGGAGCTGGAGCTGACCCACCGTGAGTTTGAGTTGCTTCACCATTTGGCGACACATATCGGACAAGTGATGACACGTGAGCACTTGCTGGAAACAGTATGGGGCTATGACTATTTTGGCGATGTCCGTACAGTCGATGTGACCATTCGTCGCCTACGTGAAAAGATTGAAGATACGCCAAGCCGACCTGAGTATATCCTGACTCGCCGCGGAGTTGGCTATTATATGAGAAATAATGATTGAAGCAATTAAACAATTTGTGATTTCTGCGGATTTTGTCTTTGCAATCATTATTATCGGCTTCATTGTAGTTGTTGCCTTGCTTTTATTGGAAAATCGCCGGGATAACCAAAAGCTTGTACAGCTTAATCAAAAGGTTAAAGATTTGATTGCAGGGGACTATTCTGAGGTGCTGGACATGCAAGGGAGTCCAGAAATCACAGATATGACCAACAGTATCAATGATCTTTCAGAGGTCATTCGACTGACACATGAAAACCTTGAGCAAGAAACAAAACGCCTTTCCAGTATCCTGTCCTATATGACAGATGGCGTGCTTGCGACCAACCGTCGGGGGCAGATTATCACTATCAACGATATGGCAACCAAGCAGTTGGGAGTTAAGAGAGATGAGGTCCAAAATATGAGTATTTTGGATCTGCTTTCGATTTCAGACGAGTATGATTTGCGCGACTTGATTACCAATGTTCCTGAGCTGACGATAGATTCTCAGGATGAAAATGGTGAGTACTTGAGCTTGCGGGTTCGCTTTGCCTTGGTAAGGCGGGAGTCGGGCTTCATTTCTGGTTTGGTAGCTGTCTTGCATGATACGACAGAGCAGGATAAGGAAGAGCGGGAGCGTCGCCTCTTTGTCTCTAACGTCAGCCATGAGTTGCGGACTCCGCTGACCAGTGTTAAGTCCTATCTGGAAGCCTTGGATGAGGGAGCCTTGTCTGAGCCGGTAGCACCGGACTTTGTCAAGGTATCGCTCAATGAAACCAACCGCATGATGAGGATGGTGACGGACTTGCTTAGTCTGTCACGCATTGACAACGAGACCAGTCATCTGGAAGTGGAGCTGACGAATTTCACGGCCTTTATCACCTTTATCCTCAATCGCTTTGATAAGATAAAAAATCAAGACGAAACTAAGAAATATGAGATTATCCGTGATTATCCTATTACACCGATCTGGGTAGAGATTGATACAGATAAGCTGACCCAGGTGATTGATAATATCATGAACAATGCCATCAAGTATTCGCCAGATGGTGGAACCATTACTGTTTCCATCAAGACAACTGATGAGCAGTTGATTCTCTCGATTGCGGATGAAGGTCTGGGGATTCCCAAGCAGGACCTGCCTAAGATTTTTGACCGCTTTTATCGAGTGGACAAGGCGCGGAGCCGTGCACAGGGTGGAACGGGTCTAGGGCTGGCTATTGCCAAGGAAATTATCAAGCAGCATCAGGGCTTTATCTGGGCTAAGAGTGAGTATGGTGTGGGCTCGACCTTTACCATTGTCTTGCCTTATGAGAATGATGGCGTCCGGGATGACGACTGGGATAATGAAGATGATATATAGAAAGTAAACATGACTAAGGGATTTCAATACAGTATTCTGGCGTCAGGATCAAGCGGTAATTGTTTCTATCTGGAAACAGACCAAAAGCGGATTCTGGTTGACGCTGGCTTATCAGGCAAGAAAATCACTAGCTTGCTGGGCGAAATTGACCGCAAGCCTGAGGATTTGGATGCTATTTTAGTGACTCATGAGCACAAGGACCACATTCATGGTGTTGGGGTATTGGCTCGCAAGTATCATCTGGATATTTATGCTAATGAGGCCACTTGGAAGGCTATGGAAAAGGACCTGGGCAAGCTGGATGCTAGTCAAAAGCATATCTTTGAATTGGGCAAGACCAAGACCTTTGGAGACTTGGATGTGGAGAGCTTTGGTGTTAGTCATGACGCAGCCTGTCCACAATTTTACCGCTTTATGAAGGATGACAAAAGCTTTGTCATGCTGACGGATACAGGCTATGTCAGTGACCGGATGGCTGGGATTATCGAAAATGCCGACGGGTACCTGATTGAGAGCAACCATGATATTGAAATTCTCCGCAGCGGTGCCTATCCTTGGAGTCTCAAGCAGCGGATTCTGTCGGATATGGGTCACTTGTCCAATGAAGATGGAGCGGAGACCATGATTCGAACTCTGGGCAATCGCACCAAACGAATCTATCTGGGACATCTCAGTAAGGAAAACAATATCAAGGAATTGGCCCACATGACCATGGTCAATCAACTGGCTCAAGCCGATATGGCAGTCGGCCACGACTTCCAGGTCTATGATACCTCGCCTGATACCGCGACGCCTTTGACGAGTATTTAAAAATCAAAGCAAAAGGTTTGGTTTTATTGTTCTAGTGCGGTATCCATTATATATTTAAAAAGTAACGGTTTTATTTTGCAAAGGAGCTTGTATGCGGCCAATTTACTTTGTGGTAGGTCTATTATCTTTAGGGTTAGGAGTTTTGGGGATTTTTCTGCCTCTCCTGCCGACGACACCATTTCTTCTCTTGTCCATTGCCTGCTTTTCGCGCAGTTCCAATCGCTTTGAGAATTGGCTCTATCATACAAAGATGTATCAGACCTATGTGGCAGATTTTCGAGAGACGGGAACGATTGCCAAGGAGCGTAAGAAAAAGATCATCGTTTCCATCTATATCTTGATGGGGATTTCCATTTTTCTGGCGCCTATTATTTGGGTCAAGATTGGTCTGTTGGGTCTGACCGTTTTTATCACCTATTATTTGTTTAAAGTAATTCCGGATAAGGAATAGAAATCACTGTCAGCAGGTGCGTTTGCGCCTGTTTTTTGTTATAATAGAGACTGTATATCTTTGGAAAGGAAAAGGCATCATGCTGCTTATCTGACTGAAGTCAGCATGATGTAAAATAGTAATGGAAAATTTGAAAAAAGCATTGCTGGAGCAGTTTGACTTGGTCTTCTCTGATGAGACCTTGTTGGAAACGGCTTTTACCCATACGAGCTATGCCAATGAGCACCGCCTCTTAAAAATTTCACACAATGAACGCTTGGAATTTTTAG